>WNFR01000206.1_pt1 | contig 59289 bp, 61 predicted proteins | sample 5400221 | NCBI WGS metagenome assembly WNFR01 (sample SAMN13153357, study PRJNA577476) | soil metagenome | isolation source: 40 cm soil under Madrone tree | place: USA:California | collected 2016-06-14
AGTCCGTTGCGCTGATACTCGGCACGAGTGATTTCAGTCCACGGCATGGTGCTCTCCCTCGAATCTTCGCAAATCCGATGGAATCACAGCCTGCTGAAATCACTCACTGCTTTTTGGGTCAGGCTCTCAGGATGAGGTCAGCTCAGACCCTCATGGTGAGGAGCGCGGCAACGCCGCGCGTCTCGAACCATGAGGCCCGTGCTTGGGCGATCATGATTCGCTTTAGGTTTCCTCTTACGCATCGATATCCAGCGCGACGTCGAAATTCACGGCCGAGTGGGTGAGTGCGCCGGAAGAGGCGTAATCGACGCCGGTCGCGGCGATCTTTGCGATCGAACTTTGCGTGACGCCGCCGGACGCCTCCAGCACGACGCGGCCTTGCGCGAGTTTCACCGCCTCGCTCAAACCCGCGATATCCATGTTGTCCAGCAGCACCACGTCGGCCAGACCGGTGTCGAGCACCTCGCGCAGTTGCGAAAGCGTATCGACCTCGATTTCGATCTTGACGAGGTGTCCGGCATGCGCGCGTGCGCGCTTGAGTACCGGCGTGATCCCGCCGGCAACCGCGATGTGGTTGTCCTTGATCAGGATCGCATCGTCGAGCCCGAAGCGGTGGTTGAAGCCGCCGCCGCAGCGCACCGCGTATTTCTCGAGGGCGCGCAGCCCCGGCGTGGTCTTGCGGGTGCAGCAGATGCGTAAATTGCTGCCGGCGGTGTGGCGGACATATTCGGCGGTGAGGGTGGCGATGCCGGACAGCCGTCCGACGAAATTCAAGGCGCTGCGTTCGCCGGCGAGTATCGCGCGCGCCGGTCCTGAAATCGTCAACAGGTGCACGCCCGCCGCGACCGCCCCGCCATCGCGAAAATGTGCCTGGATATTGATATCCGCCGACAGTTTTTCAAACGTTGCGACCGCCAGCGGCAGGCCGGCGATCACTCCTGCCTGCCGCGCCACCAAAATGGCGTGGGCCCGGGTTGTTTCCGGAATGGTGGCAATCGAGGTGATGTCGCCGGCGCGGCCGAGGTCTTCGTCGAGCGCGCGCCGCACGGCTTCGTCGATGACGAGCGAAGAGAGAAAGGCTTCGGGGTATAAGAGCGAGGTGGGTGCGGTCACGCGGCGTGCTCCGCGATCCGCACCGGAGCGCGCTCCGAGAGCGCGGCGCCGATCTCGCGCGCCACCGCAAGCGTCGTCATGGTGCGGTGAGCCAGTGCCGGTCTCTCGGTCGGATAGTCGAGCCGGTAGTGCGCGCCGCGGCTTTCGCATCGTGCCCATGCGGACGTGGCAACCAACAACGCGGCGGTTGCCATGTTGCGTAATGCAACATTGCCGGTATCCCGCTCGATCGCCGCGAAGGTGCGGACGGCATCCGCAAGCCGTTCACCATCGCGGATCACGCCGACATGGGAGGTCATCATGGCTCGAAGGTTCCTTTCGGCGAGCGGGGGGATTGCGAAATTTGGCGCGCTTGTCGGCGCGATTGGAGCGCGGCTGCGTGCCGCGATCATGCTGCCCTCGATGTCCTCGGCGATGCGCGCGGCATAAACCACGGCCTCGAGCAAGGAGTTCGACGCCAGCCGGTTGGCGCCATGCGCGCCGGTGGACGACACTTCGCCGCCGGTCCACAATCCTTTCAACGACGTGCGGCCATGCGCATCCACGGATACGCCGCCCATGTGATAATGTGCCGCGGGCGCCACCGGGATCGGCTGCGTCGCCGGATCGATGCCGGCGCTGATGCAGCTGGCATAAACGGTCGGAAATTTCTCGGCGAAATGTCTGCCCAACGCGGCCGTGGCGTCGAGAAAGGCGCCATGGCCGGCTTCGATCTCGGCGAACACGCCGCGCGCCACGATATCGCGCGGCGCAAGTTCGGCGAGCTTGTGCTCTGCCTGCATGAAGCGTTCGCCTCTGTCGTTGATGAGCGTCGCGCCTTCCCCGCGAAGGGCTTCGGTCGCGAGCGGGGCCGGATCGCGGCCGACCATGATCGCGGTGGGGTGAAACTGCACGAATTCCGGATCGGCAATGATGGCGCCAGCGCGCGCGGCAATCGCGATCCCCGATCCGCTGGCCTCGACCGGGTTGGTCGTCACGGCATAAAGATGCCCGATACCGCCGGTCGCGAGCACGACGGCGCGTGAAGCAACGGTCAAGGGCTCAGCGTTGTCGTCGCCGACTTTACGCAGTTGCAACCCCACGACAGTGTCGTCGTCGGTCAGGAGCGCTTCGGCGGCGAAACCCTCGATCAGGCGGATCGAAGGCGTTGCGCGCACGGCCGCGATCAACGCCGAGATGATCGCCTTGCCGGCCATATCGCCGCGCACATGCACGATGCGGCGTGCGGAATGCGCCGCTTCCCGACCCACAGTGAGCTTGCCTTCGAGGTCGCGGTCGAACGGAACGCCGTAGCGAAGCAGATCGTCGATACGCGCGCCGGCTTCACGCGCCAATCCCACTGCGATCGCTTCATCGACCAGGCCCGCGCCGGCGGCAATCGTATCGGCCGCATGGGACTCGGCGCTATCGCCTTCGGCGACCGCCGCTGCGATACCGCCTTGTGCCCACGCCGTGGAAGCGCCGATCCCGAGAGGTGCCGCGGAAATCACGGTGACCGGGCGCGGCGCCAGTTTCAAAGCGCAAAACAGCCCGGCGAGGCCACCGCCGACGATGACGACGTTGTCGGTACGGGTGAAATCAAAATCTTGGCCCGGCATGAATGTCTCCGCCGTCTTCGTCGTCCCCGCGTTCGCGGGGAGGACTACTACTTACCCAACGGTGCTCAGTTCTTCAGATTGATCATCCGCTCCACCGAGCGCCGCGCTTTTTCGGCGATCATCGGGTCGATCGTGACTTCTTCACGCAAATAAACCAGGCTGTCGAGAATCTTGGGCAGCGTGATCCGCTTCATGTGCGGGCACAGATTGCAGGGCCGCACCATTTCGACGTCCGGCAGTTCGGCCTGCACGTTGTCGGCCATCGAGCATTCGGTGATCATCACCACGCGCTTGGGATGCGTGTTGCGGACCCAATTGATCATGTGTGCGGTCGAGCCGGTGAAATCGGCTTCCGCCAGCACGTCCGGCGGGCATTCCGGATGTGCGATGATCTGCACGGACGGATCGGCCTCGCGATAGGCGCGCAGCTCGTCGCCGGTGAAACGCTCGTGCACTTCGCAAGCGCCCTTCCAGGCGATAATCTTCACGTCGGTTTTCGACGCCACATATTTCGCCAGATACTGGTCGGGCAAGAAAATCACGGTGGGCGCGTTGAGGCTCTCGACCACCTGCACTGCATTGGACGACGTGCAGCAGATATCGACCTCTGCCTTTACATCCGCCGACGTGTTGACATAGGCCACCACCGGCACGCCGGGGAAACGTTCGCGCAACAGCCGCACGTCCTCGCCCGTGATGCTCGATGCCAGCGAACAGCCGGCGCGCTGGTCCGGGATCAGAACTGTCTTGTGTGGATTGAGGATCTTCGACGTCTCCGCCATGAAGTGCACGCCGCACTGGATGATGGTGTCGGACTTCACCTTGGTGGCTTCGATTGCAAGCTGCAGTGAGTCGCCGCCGATGTCGGCGACGCAATGGAAAATCTCCGGCGTCTGATAATTGTGCGCCAGGATGACCGCGTCGCGCTCTTTCTTCAGTTCATTGATGGCCTTGATATAGGGCGCCATGAACGGCCACTCGACCGGCGAGATCACGTTCTGGACCCGCGCATAAAGATGCGCGGTGGCGCGTTCGACCTCGGGGGTCCATTCCAGCGAGGGCATCGGCAACGCGCGTGCGCGCGTCGCGGGGCTGGCACGTCGCGGGGTGGCGGGATGCCCCTTTGCAGGGCTTCCGAAATCGTCTGGTCCGAAGATTCCAGCGATCGGCATGGTTTCCTCCATCGAATGCCCCTAATATACTCAATATGAGCATATCAAGGTCTTGAGAAATCCGGCCTCGATGGGCCGGCATTTTCACAAGCTGCATGACTATGATCCGAACCAACCCGCAGCGACACCGAAGGTTCGAACTCAGACAAGGAAAAAGAGCTTATCCTCATATTGAGCAAATCGAATATAGCACGCATCCCGCAGCTTCGCTAGATGTCCGAATAGCCAAATTCGTCACGGCTGCCCGTTTTGATTTGCAACGCTGCAATGCGGTGCCGAGTTTAGCCAAGATGCCGGTTGGGGTTTTTATGCCGGCGCATTAACTTCCGGGCCGGCGATCTGCCGGAGATTTCGTATCGCGCGCGTGGAATGTGATCTGCGATCCGCGCCAACCATTAAGGAATTTGCATGGCCCCGACTGAGGTCGATCCGCGTCCGTCTCCTGCGGTCCTGACATGGCGAACGCCACTCGTGATCGTCGTGTGCGGCTGCCTGATCGGCATGTTGACCTTCGGGCCGCGCTCTACCTTGGGCTTTTTCTTGCAGCCGATGAGCCGCGAGTTCGCGTGGGGGCGCGACGTGTTCGGCCTGGCTCTGGCGGTCCAGAATCTGTTGTGGGGAATGGGACAACCGATCGCCGGCGCGATCGCCGACCGGTTCGGCGCGCTGCGCGTGATTGCGGTGGGCGCGCTGATGTATGCCGCGGGCCTCATCATGATGCGCTACGCGGCGACGCCCTTGTCGCTCGACGTCAGCGCCGGCGTCTTGATGGGGTTCGGCCTGTCCGGCTGCTCGTTCAATTTGGTGCTGTCCGCCTTCGGAAAGCTGCTTCCGAGCGAATGGCGCGGGATCGCGCTGGGCGCGGGCACCGCGGCGGGCTCATTTGGACAATTCGTGTTCGCGCCGTTCGGCGTCGCCATGATCGACAATTTCGGCTGGCAACCGGCCTTGACCGTGTTCGCCTGTCTGACGCTGCTGGTCGTGCCGCTGTCGCTCGCGCTGGCAACGCCGCCGGCGGCTTCGGGTGCGGTGTCCGCGGCGGAAGAGCAGACATTCAAGCATGCGCTGGCGGAAGCGTTCGGGCATCGGTCCTATGTGTTGCTGGTGCTCGGCTTCTTTACCTGCGGCTTTCAACTCGCGTTCATTACCGTGCATCTTCCGGCCTATATGGTCGATCGCGGCATGCCGGTTCAAATCGGCGGTTGGGTGATTGCCGTCATTGGCCTGTTCAACATCGTGGGTTCGCTCAGCGTCGGATGGCTACAGAGCAGGCTTCCCAAGCGTTACATCCTGTCGGCGATCTATTTCATTCGCGCGATGTCGATCGTGGCGTTCATCTCGTTTCCGATCACCACATTCTCCGCGATCGTGTTCGGCATCGTCACCGGCCTGACCTGGCTCTCCACGGTGCCGCCGACCTCGAGCCTGGTGGCGCTGATGTTCGGCACGCGGTGGCTGGCGACACTTTTTGGTTTTGCGTTTTTCAGCCATCAGGTCGGGGGTTTTCTCGGCGTGTTGCTCGGCGGCATCGTGTTCGAGAAGTACGGCTCGTACGCTCCGATCTGGTGGCTGTCGGTCCTGTTCGGCGTTTTGTCGGCACTGATCAACCTGCCGATCGTCGAGGCGCCGGTGAGGCGTCCGGTTGCGCAAGCAGCCTGATCCGTTCAAAATCCAGCCGTCCGAAAAAAGCCTTCTAAAGCCTTCTAAGGAGTCCGCGTTGGGAACGTTCAAGGCGATCAGGATCGACAAAGCGGAAAAAGGCACCACTGCCGCGCTGACGCAATTCGACGAAGCCGACCTGATGGAAGGCGATGTCGACATTGCCGTCGAATGGTCGACGCTCAACTATAAAGATGGGCTCGCCCTCACCGGCAAGGCGCCGGTGGTGCGGCGTTTTCCGATGATCGCGGGGATCGATCTTGCCGGCACCGTCGAGCGGTCGTCGCATCCGCAATGGAAGACCGGCGATAAGGTGATCTGCAATGGTTGGGGCTTGGGCGAAACCCATCTTGGCGCTTACGCCGAAAAGGCCCGCCTCAACGGCGATTGGTTGGTGCGCGTGCCGCAGCGAATGTCGACCCGCGACACGATGGCGATCGGCACCGCCGGCTACACCGCGATGCTTGCGGTACTCGCGCTGGAAAAGCACGGGCTCACGCCGAGCCACGGTTCGGTCGTCGTCACCGGCGCTGCCGGCGGCGTCGGCTCGGTCGCCATCGCGCTGTTGTCGAAGCTTGGCTATCACGTCGTCGCATCGACCGGCCGGATGTCGGAGGCCGAATATCTCAAAGGCCTCGGCGCGGCCGAGGTGATCGATCGCAACGAGTTGTCCGCACCGGCCAAGCCGCTGGCAAAGGAGCGGTGGGCCGGCGGAATCGACAGTGTCGGCTCGACCACGCTCGCCAACCTTCTCTCGATGACGAAATATAGCGGCGCCGTTGCCGCCTGCGGGCTCGCCGCCGGCATGGACCTGCCGACTTCGGTGGCGCCGTTTATTTTGCGCGGGGTGTGCCTTCTCGGCATCGATTCCGTGATGTGTCCGATCGAATCTCGAAAAGTCGCATGGAACCGGCTCGCCAGCGATTTGCAGCCCGGAAAACTCTCTGAAATAACTCATGAAATTGGCTTGGCTCAGGTCATCGATGCCGGCGCAAAAATCCTCGCCGGCCAGGTTCGCGGTCGAATTGTGGTAAAGATTCTCTAATGGCGTTCAGACTTTACCAACCAAGCTGCTCCAATGTTGCCACGGTTGGTATGGTAAGCAGCGGGTAAACATCAGGCGGTTGGCCCGCGCTCTAGTAAAGTCGGAGTTACAGCATGCTTGCGCGTTTTGTGGTGGGAGCCGTTACGGCCGGTGCGGTGATCGCGCCCGCCTTGGCCGGTCAGCTGATGAGCGGCGAAGAGGCCCGCAAATTCGTAGCCGGCAAGGTGTTCGCGTTTACCTGTTTCGACGGCACCCGCGGCGCGGGCCGTATTCTCGACGACGGCGGCGCGGCGGGCGCCGTGCAATTTTCGGGCTCCGGCCCCGTGCGCCATCTGCGCCTGCCCGGCAATACGCTTCAGGTCCGCGGCCAGGCCGTATGTGCCTCGCTCAAGGGCCTTCCGTTCGAACCCTGCTTCAATCTCGACAAGAGGGACGAACGCAACTTCCGCGGCTCGGTCTCAGGCATGGGCTTTGCGTATTGCGACTTCCATCACCAAGCCGGGGCATCGATGCTGATGGCGCGGGCGGCGGCCCGGCCGCGTTCGCTGCATCCGTCCACCCACGCCGAAGTGACCGGCCGCGTCGAAACCCCGCCGGTCGAAAGAGCCAAGATCGAGCCGGTGAACTCGGAAAGCGCCCCGGAATTGCGCCGCTCGACGGACTGACCGCGCAACTGAGCCGATCGGCATTTTGTGCATGCGAACCCGCTTCAATCCGCGTCGAATGTCGCGGCATGGGTTGGTCAACTAAGCGTGATCGAGATCGTCGCGAGGCGTCATCAATATACCTCGCCACGCTTTTTGTGAGCCGCTCGCCCCCACTCGTCTGGCGTGTGGCGCTTATCTCTCGGCGCTTTCGTCTTATTGTTCGCTCCCGCGCTCTTTGTCGCCGGTATCCAAAGCCGGTGTCGCCCGATGCGTCAATTATCGATGAATCCTGCTCGAGGCTTTGCGCGTGAGACGGTGATTCTAAATTAACCAAATATACAAAGACGAACGATATTGTTCCTGAAGGGCGTGTTTCAAGCGCGATTCTCAAAGGCGAGGGCGGATTTCGTCTCTCGGATTTCAAACTCACTGCCGTTGCAAGGACTATTGCTATGTCGTTTTTCAATTTCCGAATTCGCGGTCGACTCTATGGCGGATTCGGTATGCTCGTTCTGTTTTGTGCGGCACTCGCCAGCTTCGCCGTGTGGCAGTTATGGGAAATTCGCTCTCAGGTCGAAATCATGACCTTGCAATCCAAAGCTGCGATCCGCGCCGAGGAGATCGAGACCGAAATGGAGGCGACCCGCCGTAGCTTGCTTCGCTACGCTTTCGATCAGGACGAAGCCTCCTTCACGGAATCCGAGCAGCGATTGACGACAGCAACGGGTCTTCTCGAGGAGGCGTTCAAGACAACGATCATCGAACAGCGGCGCGTGATGTACGGGAACGCCCTCAAGGAGATTGCCGAACTGAAGACGAAGCGGGATGCATTCGGCAATGCCATCAAGCAAATGCAGGCCGGCCGAACCGTGCTGATCGTCGACGGCGATAAAATGGTGGCTAATATCCAGAAATTCATGGACGCCGCCGATAAAACGTCCTTCGCGCTGGGTGCGGCCGCGCTTGAAAGCAAAGTTCTTCAGGCCCGAATTGCAAGCGCTCGAATGCAGACGACTCATGAGCCCAAGGGAATCGAAGCCTTCAGGACCAGTTTCGGAAAGGTCGGGCAACAGATCGCGGAGCTTGAGCAAGCCGATCTGCCGACAAACCTTGCTACGCCGCTGGCCGTCGCCAAGACTGATGTCGAAAAGTATGGCGCGGCATTTGAGAAGACCGGGCCCAGTCTCGTGCTCGCAGATGAGCTGTACCACAAGAGCCTCTCGCCGTTGATCGTGAGTGTCATCGGAAAAATGACGGAAATCCAGGATTCCATCAGGCAGAATTTCCAGAAGACGACTGCCGCAACTGAAGACCGGATCGCCAGCACCGTCACTTTGCAGGAGATCGTGGCTGGAGCCGCGGTGCTGCTTGGCCTCCTCATCGCGCTCGTGATCGCACGCGGCATTATCGGACCTCTTTTCGGTCTCACCGCCAGCATGGAGGAGCTTGCCGACGGCAAGCTGGACGTGGTCATCCCCGGCGCAGATCGTCGCGACGAAGTCGGCGATATGGCGCGCACGGTCGAGGTCTTCAAGAAAAGCGGACTCGAAGTCGCGCGGATGCGCGCAGAGCAGCAGGTGGCCGAAAGGCGTAACGCCGAACTGCGCAAGGCCGAAATGGTGAAACTCGCGAACGATTTCGAAAGCGCGGTGGGCGAGATTATCGAAACCGTGTCGTCGGCCTCCACCGAGCTGGAAGCTTCCGCCTCGACCCTGAGCTCGACCGCAGGCCACGCCCAAGAACTCACTTCAACGGTCGCCTCGGCCTCCGAGGAAGCTTCCACCAATGTGCGCTCGGTCGCCGCGGCGACGGAAGAATTAAGTTCGTCCGTGAACGAAATTGGCCGCCAGGTTCAAGAGTCGGCTCGGATCGCCAAAGACGCGGTCGATCAGGCACGCAAGACCAACGACCGCGTCAGCCAATTGTCGAAGGCGGCAGGTCGGATCGGGGATGTGGTTGAATTGATCAACACCATCGCGGCGCAGACCAATCTCTTGGCCTTGAACGCCACCATCGAGGCGGCGCGCGCCGGTACAGCGGGCCGTGGGTTCGCAGTGGTCGCGTCCGAGGTCAAGGCGCTGGCGGAGCAGACCGCGAAAGCCACCGACGAGATCGGGCAGCAGATCACCGGCATTCAGGCGGCGACGCAGGAATCGGTGGGGGCGATCCGGGAGATCAGCGACACCATCGAGAGGCTGTCGGAGATCTCCTCGACCATCGCCGCGGCGGTGGAAGAACAGGGCGCGACTACGCAGGAGATTTCCCGCAACGTGCAGCAGGCGGCGCAGGGCACCCAACAGGTCTCCTCCAGCATCACCAACGTGCAGCGCGGCGCTAGCGAGACCGGCTCGGCCTCCTCGCAGGTCTTGTCGTCGGCGCAATCGCTGTCGAGCGACAGCAACCGCCTCAAGCTCGAAGTCGGCAAGTTCCTCGATTCGGTGCGCGCGGCGTAACCGTCCGTAACTGTCAGCGGCGCCCGCGGACGCGCAAGCCCGGCGCGGGCCGCTCCTGCAGGACCTCGCGACGGAAACGAAACAGCGCGGCGGGCCGTCCGCCGGTTTGCGTGGACATCACGCCGGTCGGTTCGACCAAGGCGCCCGCTTCCACCAGGCGACGGAAATTCTGCTTGTGCAGATGACGCCCTGAGATCGCTTCCACCGTTCGTTGCAGTTCGGTCAGCGTGAAGTCGGGTGGCAAGAGTTCGAATACCACCGGGCGGTATTTCAGCTTGGCCCGCAGCCGCGCGATCCCGGTGGCGAGAATTCGGCGATGGTCGAAGCGCATCGACACGCCGAGGAAAGGAAGCGATTTGCGCGCCAAGGCGGCGGGGCGTCCGTCCCGGCGCGCCTCTTCGATCAAGCCCGCTTCGTAGAGCAACTCGTAACGGTCGAGCACGCGCTCCTCGTCCCAATGCGCGCCTTCGGTACCGAAATAAAGCCGGACGCGATCTTTGCGGCTGAGTGCGCGCGTCGTTTCCGGTTGCTCGCTTTGCGCAGCCCAGCGCGCCAGTTCGGGTAAAATGTCACGTTCGATGATCTCGGGCTGCGATTCCCGCCAGTCCTCCCACGGAAAAAAACGATACCAGGGCTCGAAGGTCGCGCCGGGCGCGCGCGAGGCGTTGTCGGCCGCGCGAGTCAATGCGAGATAGCCGATCGAGGCGACATGGGCGTCGGTGTCGCCAGCTTGGGTGTGCCGGCCGCGATCGCCGAACGTATAGAGCTGCTCGACGTAGCCTAGCCGCAATCCCGCCTGCTCTTCCACCCAGGCGCGCAAGCCGATCTCGAAGGTGCGGTGTGAGACGGCTTCGAACGGGCCGAATGGAAGCCCGGCAAGCGTTTCGCCGCCGCTTGAGGCGGTAAGTATCAGCGGCTCATTGCCTTCGATCGCGACGATCGCGGCGGTCAGGCCGATTTCGATCGGCGTCAGCGGCTTTTCGCTCATCTGGCGGCGTTCATGGACGTCAATCCAAATCGACGCGGAACGGTCGGCCTTCGACGGTCATGGTCCCCGGACCCATTTCGTCGAGCGCGCGCATCATCCGTCCTTCCCGTCCCAGCGCCTTGTCGGCAAGCGTAACGATCAACCGGTTCGGAAACGCGGTGGGGGAAGCTTGGCGTATTTGCCGCGCGATCGACATTTCGTCGCGGTGCGGATTGAGCGCGCAGGCGGCCGCAAAGGCGCTCGCGGTCGAACGGCTGATGCCGGCATAGCAGTGGACCACGAGTGGCGCGCTGCGGTCCCAGCCGCGCACAAAATTCAGAACCCGCTCGATATGCGCATCGCAAGGCGCGACAAAACCGTCCATTTGCTCGGTGATGTCGTCCATCGACACCTTGAGATGATTGACCTCCAGCACCGAAGCTGGCCGCTGGACCTGATCGACATTGGCCATCACCGTGAGGATGTGGCTGGCACCGGTGGTCTTGACGGTATCGGGAAGTGCGGCGAGCGAGCAGACGTGAATCATGGCGGTCCTTTTGAAAGGTCAATTATAGGCCTGCGCGCGGAGGCCTGAAAGTACGTTCAAACATGACGCTCAGACGAGCAATGCGTTCATGTGAGCAGTGTCGTGAACCGGGCCAGGAACCGCTTCTCGGCCTTGGCCGCCGTCCAGGGCGCCAGGTAATCCCGCCGGGTCGCCGGCGGAAGGCCCGGATCGCGACCGAACAGGCGTTTCGCCTCCGCCGGCGCAAAGCCTGCAAGCTCGGTTGCTTCCAGATAGGCCGCGCCCTTGTCCGCATCCTTGATCTTCCTTTCGATCTCGGGGCCAAGCATCGGCGGCAATCCGAAACGGATATGGATCGCCGAAAGCAACCGTTTCTCCACGGCTTTGTAGTCGCCGCCAAGCACCGCCTTGAACGGCGAGATCATGTCGCCGATGACGTATTCCGGCGCGTCATGCAGCAACGCCGCCAGCCGGACGCGGTGGTCCATCCGCGGGGTCTGGTCGCGCATCACGGCCTCGACCAAGAGCGTGTGTTGCGCCACCGAGAAGATATGCGCGCCGCTGGTCTGGCCGTTCCACCGCGCCACCCGCGCCAGGCCATGGGCGATATCGGCGATCTCGATGTCGAGCGGCGAGGGGTCCAAGAGATCGAGCCGCCGTCCTGACAACATCCGCTGCCAGACGCGATGGGGCGGATTGGTTGCGGTCGATTTTTTGGTCGTCATTTGATTTTGAGGCGGGGCTTACGAGGTTTTCCGCCGCAAGCCTCGTGACAGAAGCACGTGACGAGATGGTCGTTGACCATGCCCGTGGCTTGCATGAAGGCGTAGACGATGGTCGGTCCGACGAATTTGAATCCGCGTGCGGTCAATTCCTTCGACATCTTGATCGAGACCGGCGTCGATGCCGGCACGCCGGCCGTGGTCTTGAAGTTATTGACTTTCGGCTTGCCGTCGACGAAATCCCACAGCAATTTCGAGAAGCCTTCGCCGTCTTCCATGATCTTGAGATAGGATTTCGCGCTTGCGACCGTGCCTTCGATCTTGGCGCGATTGCGGACGATGCCCGCGTCGTTCATCAGTGCGTGAACTTTCTTCGCATCGTAGCGCGCGATCTTCTCGGGGCGAAAGTCGTCGAAGGCGCGGCGGAAATTGTCGCGCTTGCGCAATATGGTGATCCACGACAACCCGGCTTGGAATCCGTCGAGCACCAGCTTTTCATAGAGCGCGCGATCGTCATGTTCCGGTACGCCCCATTCGGTGTCGTGATAGGCGATGTAAAACGGGTCCTCACCCGGCCACGGACAACGCGTCAAACCGTCGGGATGAAGGCGTGCGGAGCGGCTCATGCGACCGTCCGCTTCGGTGCAAGCGACAGGTCGTTCGGTTCGGCGAGACGGATGGCGAGCCCGCCAGCGGTCAACGGGATTCCCTCGGCAAGCGCGTCGGCGACGCGGTCGATACGAAGTAGCGCAAGCCCGTTATGGCCTGCCGTCGAACCCATGGTGCCGACCGGTTTGTCGCCGGCGACGATGGCGGCGCCCGGTTCCGGCGCGGGGCCGTCGAGCATGACGCGAATCATGCGCGAGCGCGCGGTGCCGCGATGTTGCATGCGCGACACAACTTCCTGGCCGACGTAACAGCCCTTGTCAAAATCGACGCCGTGCAGGCGGTCCATATTGGTTTCGTGCGGAAACGCATCGCCATAGGTGAAATCAAGGCCGCCACGCGGAACGCTAGATGCGATGCGATGCGCGTCATAGGCCTTGCTATCGACCAGGTCGGCGCCGATCAGATCGGCGACTTTTTGCGCAAGTTCTTCAGGGATCAGAATCCGCCAGCCGAGCCGCTCGTCGCGCGGATCGGCAAACGCCAGATCGGGCTTGACGGAAAGATCGCCGTCCCACGCCGCGAGCACACCCAGACTATCAGACAGATTTTCGATGCTGACCTTGGCGCGCAGTTTGTAAAAACCGAGCTTGTCGGCGAGACCTTGCGCCAGCGCGCGCGGGCAGTCGATCAGGAATCCGCCGCCATGGCCGGCGGGGACTTCGGTGACCAGGAAATCCACCGTGATCTTGCCTTGCGGCGTCAGCAGGGCCCCGAAGCGGCCGAGGCTCGGGCGCAGCAGCGTAACGTCGGTCGTAACCAGGCCGTTGAGAAAGTTGCGTGCGTCTTCGCCGCCGACTTTCACTACGCCCCGATCGGAAAGAAACGCTGCTTTCATGCGAAGTTCTCTAACTGGGTCTTCGGATCTTGGTGATCGGAATCTTGGGGAAATGCCGGTGCTGGATATCACATCGGAACGTAAGCCGCTAAGGTGCCGGGAACAAGGCCCGCGCCATGCTCAGTTTCGCCAAGCGGGCACCGAGGACCGATGAATCAGCGATTTGATACCATTCTAAAATCCGGCACCGTGGTCAATCACGATGGCGAAGGCGTCCGCGACATTGGCATTGCCAATGGCCGTATCGCCGAAATCGGTGGGCTTGGGCAGGCTTCCGCGGCCGAAATGATCGACTGCAAGGGGTTGCATATCCTGCCGGGCGTGATCGACACGCAGGTCCACTTTCGTGAGCCGGGCCAGACTCACAAAGAGGACTTAGAGACCGGTTCGCGCAGCGCCGCCATGGGTGGCGTGACGGCCGTGTTCGAAATGCCGAACACCGATCCTTTGACCGTCACCGCGGAGGCCTTCAGTGACAAAGTGAAGCGCGGCCACCACCGCATGCATTGCGATTTCGCGTTTTTCATCGGCGGCACCCGCGACAATGTGGCCGATTTGCCGGAGTTCGAACGCGCGCCCGGCTGTGCCGGCGTCAAGGTGTTCATCGGCTCGTCCACCGGCGCGCTGCTGGTCGAGGACGACGAAAGCCTGCGGCGGATTTTCAAGGTGATAAAGCGGCGGGCGGCCTTTCACGCCGAGGACGAATACCGCCTCAACGAGCGCAAGCCCTTGCGTGTCGAGGGCGATCCGCGTTCGCATCCGGTGTGGCGCGATGAGGTTGCGGCGCTAATGGCGACGGAACGGCTCGTCAAACTCGCGCGTGAAACCGGAAAGCGCATTCACGTGCTGCATATCTCGACCAAGCAGGAAATCGAGTTCTTGCGTGATCACAAGGACGTCGCCTCCTGCGAGGCGACGCCGCATCATCTTACGCTGACCGAACCCGATTGTTATGAGCGGCTCGGCACTCGCGCGCAGATGAACCCGCCGGTGCGAACCGCCGATCACCGCGACGGCATCTGGCGCGGCATCGAACAGGGCATCATCGACGTGCTCGGCTCCGATCACGCGCCGCACACGCTGGAGGAGAAGGCCAAAACCTATCCGGCCTCGCCCTCCGGCATGACCGGGGTGCAGACGCTGGTGCCGGTGATGCTCGACCACGTCAATGCCGGGCGATTGTCGCTCGCGCGTTTCGTCGATCTCACCAGCGTAGGTCCCGCGCGATTGTTCAACATTGCCTGCAAGGGCCGGATCGCGGCCGGCTATGATGCGGATTTTACGGTGGTTGACCTCAAGCGCCGCGAGACCATCACCAATCGATGGGTGGCCTCACGTGCCGGCTGGACGCCTTATGACGGCGTGCGTGTGACCGGATGGCCGGTCGGCACCTTCGTGCGCGGCCGCCGCGTGATGTGGCAAGGCGAACTCGTCACGCCATCGACCGGCGAGCCGGTACGGTTTCTGGAGACGTTGAAGGCGTAGGTCTTTGCAGTCTCTGATGAGGGCGAGGCGCTGCGCCGACTTCAGGTGTCGTCACAGTTGTCGTGAGGTGCGAACTTATTGCTTCGCCAACGAAATCGAAAACTCGCCGTTGCGGACGCGGACGGGCAGGCCTTCCACGAACTTCGCCACCGCGTCTTCGCCGTAGGTTCCGACCAGTTCGGCGAAAGCCGCGAACAGGCTTGCTTGCGCCAGGCAATCGCCATCGACGCCATCGTGCCGCGCCTCTGCCCAAGCCTCGTTGAGATAGCTCAGCGCGGCCTGTTTTTGCTCATGGTCGGGAAGCGGGTCGCGGGCGGTCGTGAAGGAGGCTGGGTGGCTCATGAAACTCAACGGGTCTGCAAGCGCGGTTCCAGGACGGAACGTCGAACGGTCGAGGTTTAGCATGTGGCGCAGGCCCGCCTAGCCACTTCTTTAAGAAGGGTTAACGGCGTCGAATAGGATAAAGACGATCAGTTCGCGTAACGCGCCGTCAGATCCCGCGAAATCCTCGAGCCTTCCTCGATATATCGGCGGATCGCGACCGACGCCGCCGGCGTGCAGGTTCGGTAGGTCTGCTGAAAACCGTTATAGCCGCGGTTGAAGCCCGCGATCATGCGGGTGCGGCGATCGCCCGACGGGGTTTCCGCATCGATCAGGGCCAGCATCTCGTTGCGCCATTTGCCGCCTTCATTGGTGCCGCAAATGCCTCTGAGATAGTGCAGGGTGCCGAGGATTTCGGCCAGCCGCTGCAGGTCGCCGTCGAACGGCGCGGCGGGGTCCTCCGCGCGCGCAGGGTCAGCGATGCACGCCGAAACGAGGATGAGCACAGCCAAAAAATATTTGGACAAAGGCTTGGACATGGGCCCAACCGATATGCCCCCTCGATGCACGGGAAGCAAGGCGCAGCCGGCTCGTTAGCTTACGCCCGGAGCAGAAGGTGAGCCGAGCGAATCACCTCCTGCAGGCCGCTTGTGAGCTTGAGATCGCCGAGCGCATCGGGCACGAGCCACCTGAAATCGTCGAGTTCCTCGTTGAGGACCACCTCGCCTCCGACCCAGCGTGCCGCGAAGGACATGATCAGATAATGCTTACCGCCATGGCTTCCCGGCAAAACTTCGTGCCAGGAGGCAAGGTCAACGACCTCGATTTGAAGGCCGGTTTCCTCTTTAATCTCGCGGTGCAACGCGGCGTGCAGCGATTCGCCGAATTCGACCCGGCCGCCGGGCAAGGAGTAGAACCCCTTGGCCGGCGCGCGCGCGCGCTGCACCAGCAGGATTTTATCGTTGCGAAAGATCGCCGCGCTGACGGCAAGCTGGGGATGCGACATCAGAGCATGATCCAGAAAAGCGGAAACCGGTTTTCCACGCGACAAACGCATAGCGTTTGCGCGCAGATCATGCTCCAACAAAGAGATGCGGTCATGATGCGATTTCACTTAATCGCATCATGATCTAGTGGGTCATGATGTAGTCGACGTCGGCTTCGGCCCCGCCATTGATGATGCCGCCGGCCGTGGCGACCAGCGGCTTGACCCAACCGGTCGCCCGCTCGGCCAGTGTGGCGCGGGTAGTGTCCTGACGGACGTCGCGCATGGCTGCACCTACCGCGGTGAGAATCGAGGTCATCGCGCTTGTGATATTGTCGAATTCGGCACGGATGGCTTCGTCGGCGCAATCATAGGCCTCAATCGCGAGGTCGCGGGCCTTGAAGTTGGACGCCGTGAAATGCTCCCGGTAGGACAGCGGCCGCCACTGTAAGAAGTCCTCCGCGCATTCCGGCATGTCCGGAATCATTTCGAGCAGCATGATCGCTTCGTTGAAATGGTTCAGATAGTCGGTGGCAAGGCCGGTGCGGGGATTGATGTTGGCGGCCCGCAATTCGGCCGCCCGTGCGCCATCGACGCCGCCAACCTTGTTTGGTGCCGAGCGGTCGGAAGAGGTGAGTTTGGCAGCCGTCGAGATCATCGGTTCCAGTCTTGACGGTTGGAGTTAAAAGGAGCTGAACGGATGGCTATCGGACCCCCAGAATGTGCGGACGCTTCGTAATTACCTCGCCGCCAGCGGCGTTACGGCAAGTTTTTGGTTATCACGATCAGCCCAATTTCCCGCCCCGGTATAATATTTCACCAACTCAACCTATACCTGTCGTCCTCATTGAGAACGGCAGCCGGCGTTTTCGCCTGATGCGCTGGGGCCTGTTGCCCGCCTGGGTCAAGGACCCTCGTAGATTTACGTTGGTGATCAATGCGCGTGCGGAGACATTGGAGGAAAAGCCGGCCTTCAAAAACGCGATCCGGCGCCGCCGCTGCCTGATCCCGGCGGATGGCTATTACGAATGGCACGTTTCCGACCAGCGCAAGCGGCCGTACTTCATCCATCGCCGCGACGGCGAGCCGTTCGGGATGGCGGGGCTCGCCGAGACCTGGATCGGGCCGAGCCGCGAGGAGCTCGACACGGTCGCCATTGTCACGGCACCGGCAAGCGCCGACCTCGCCGTGTTGCACCACCGCGTTCCGGTGACGATCGGGCGGGAAGATTTCGCCCGTTGGCTCGATTGCGATGTCCACGATGTGGAGATAGCGATGGCGTTGTTGACCGCTCCGCGCGTGGGCGAATTCGCCTGGCACGAGGTTTCGACAAGGGTCAATCGTGTCGCCAATGACGATGGGCAATTGGTTCTCCCCATTGCGGCCGAGCAGATGGCGGCCGAGGAACCGAAGCCTGTGAAAAAAGCCGCAACGCGCAAGGCGGTGCCGGCGGCGTCGGACGACGGGCAGGGCTCGTTATTTTGAAATCGCACCACGTCAGCCGGCGAGCAATTCCTTCAGCTTCATCACGGCGCTGTCGGGCGTGGTGAGAACCGGACGGCCGGACGCCTCGGCGACCAGCGAGGCCGCAGGCGCCATGCTGTATTGCGCGAGCGCAATCAGGTCGCAGTCGCGCAAGTCGCGGGAGGCCTCTGCGACCAGACGATCGTGTTCCGCACGATCGCCGCGATCGAGTGCCGCAAGCGCCCCTTCCGCGAGTTTCGGCACGATCTGAATGGTGCTTGGAAATTCCTGTGGCAGCGACTTCAGCGTCGGCGCGAATGTCGAGAGCAGACCGATCCTGTGGCCGCGCGCGACCGCCTGCTCGATCATCGCCTGGTTCGGCTTGAGCACCGGCATCGGCACACGCTCGCGCGTGACGGCTTCGATGCAAGGGCCGAAGGCCGAGCATGTGAAGAGAATTGCATCCGCGCCGGTAGAGGCCGCATAACGTCCGAGCGAGAGAAAACGATCGGTCATCGCCGCGGTGAGGCGGCCGTCGCGTGCCACGTCGGCCGACAGGCTGTCGTCGAGCAAATTCATCAGAATTGCGTCCGGCCAATGCCGGGCAAACGAGGCCTCGATCGGCACGACCGAATGTTTCAGCGCGTGAATGAGAGCGATGCGCATTCTTACAACACTTTTCCGGGATTCATGATGCCGAGCGGATCGAGCAACGCTTTAAGCCCGCGCATCAACTCGATCGCGACCTTGTCTTTCACGCCCGGAAGCTCGTCGCGCTTGAGCACGCCGATGCCGTGCTCGGCGGAGATCGATCCGCCCATCCGCAGCACGATCTCGAACACCACCGCGTTCACCTCGTGCCACCGCGCGAGAAAATCGGCAGGCTTTGCCCCCACCGGCTGGCTGACATTGTAATGAATGTTGCCGTCGCCGAGATGGCCGAACGCCACCGGGCGCGCGCCTTGTATCAGTCTCACCACCGCGGCGTTGGCCTCTTCGATGAATTTGGGCACCGCGGCGACCGGCACCGAAATGTCGTGCTTGATCGAGCCGCCTTCCGGCTTTTGCGCCGCGGACATTTCATCCCGCAGCTTCCAGAATTGACTACGCTGGCCCAAATTCGCCGCGATCACGGCGTCGTCGATGATCGCCTGCTCGAGCCCCTGCGCCAGGGTCGACTCCAGCGTGGCGCGAGCGTCGTCGCGCGAGGACGACAGCTCCATCAACACGTACCACGGATGCTTGCCGGTGAGGGGATCGCGAATGTCGATGCCGTGACGGACGCTGAAATCGACCGCGATGTCGGCGAGCAACTCGAAACTGGTGAGGCTGCCGGCGGCCTCGTTTTGCGCGATCGTGAGCAGCTTCAACGCATCCGAGGGAGATTTGAGCCCGACGAAGGCGGTCTCCACCGCGCGCGGCTTCGGGAAAAGCTTCAACGTTGCCGCGGTGATGATGCCGAGCGTACCTTCGGCGCCGATGAAGAGGTTGCGCAAATCGTAACCGGTGTTGTCTTTCTTCAGCTTCGACAGGCCGTTGAGAACGCGCCCGTCCGCCAGCACCACCTCAAGGCCGAGCGCCATCTCGCGCGCCACGCCAAAGGCGAGCGCGGCGGTGCCGCCGGCATTGGTGGAGAGGTTGCCGCCGATGGTGCAGCTTCCTTCAGCGCCAAGCGATAGCGGGAACAGCCGATCGACTTCGCTGGCGCGTTGTTGCGCGATCTGCAGCACTAAGCCTGCCTCGCAGGTCATGGTGTTCGACGCGGTGTCGATGTCGCGCACTTTGTCCATCCGTCGCATCGAGACCACGACCTCGCCATTGTGCGGGGTCTGTCCGCCGACAAGGCCGGTGTTGCCGCCCTGCGGCACCAGCGCAATCCTGTGCTCGGTGGCGAGCTTGCAAATGGCGGAAACTTCCGCGGTCGAGCCGGGCCGCAACACCAGCGGCGAGCGGCCCTGGTAGAGATTGCGCTCCTCGGTGAGATAGGGCGCGAGGTCGGCCGTCTCCGTCACCGCATATTTGTCGCCGACTATGTTGCGAAAACGCGTGATCAGTTCGGGTGAGAGAGGTGGTGCTGCGGGCCGAACGACGTTCATCTTTTTCTCTTGCTTGTTTTCTCAGTCCCGCCCGACGGCGGCCCGGCGTAATCGGTCGTTGATCGCTTCGCCGAGCTCGTGATGCGGGATTGGCATCACCGCGATGGTCCGCGCAGCCTTCGCGTCGAGGGCCCGAAGATAACCGAAAAGATTGGCGGCGGCTTCATTCAGGTCGCCACGGGACGACAAATTCATCACCGCGCTCGCTTCGTCCATGCCATGCACGCGCTGCGGACCGAAAGCGAGCAGCGCCTCGCCGGCTTCGACGTGCGTGGCATTGAGCCGCACTTTCGTGCGCGGTGCGTAGTGCGAGGCCAGCATGCCGGGCGCCAAAGGCTGGCTTGTATCGCGATCTGCATCGTTGGGCGGTTGCACCAGCGCGCGGCCCAGCACGCGCTCGATCGCCTCGCGCGCCACGCCGCCGGGGCGAAGCAACATCGGTTCCTCAAAACATCCGACAATGGTGGATTCGACTCCCACCGGAACCGCGCCGCCATCGACGATCAGGTCGATGCGTCCCTCAAGGTCGCTTTGCACATGCGCGGCGATCGTCGGCGAAACGTGCCCCGACAAGTTCGCCGAGGGCGCCACCACCGGGCCGCCGAAGGCGCGCAGGATATCCCGCGCCAGCGGGTGCGCGGGCACGCGGATCGCAATCGTGTCGAGGCCGGCGGTCGCGAGATCGGCCACCGTGCAGTCCTTTGTTTTCGGCAACACCAGCGTCAGCGGTCCCGGCCAGAACGCCTTTGCGAGCGCGATCGCGATGTCGTCGAAGCGAGCAATTCGCATGGCGGCTTCGATATCCCGGACGTGGGCGATCAGCGGGTTGAACGACGGCCGGCCCTTGGCCTGGTAAAGCCGCGCAATGGCGTCGGCATTGGTGGCGTCGGCCCCGAGGCCATAAACTGTCTCGGTCGGGAACGCGACCAGCCCGCCGTCGGTAAGACAGCGCGCCGCCGCGGTCACGGCGGCCTCGCCGGCGGGCAGAATTGGCGTTTTAAGGGCCAGGTTCACGGGGGTCGATGTCCTCAATTCGGCTTCTTGCGGTGGGCGAAACCCAAGGCTATAAGCCGCCTTCTTGTCGGAGTGTGGCTCAGCCCGGTAGAGCACTGCGTTCGGGACGCAGGGGTCGCAGGTTCAAATCCTGCCACTCCGACCATTATTTTAGGCCTTAAGCCTCGCATTTGCCGCCTCAACGGGCTCTTGGTAGCCGGGATGTGGTGTTTGGTAAACTCCATCCCCACGTTCGGGAGTTGACCCTCGCGGTAACCTTGTTGGCAAACTCCGCTGGTATCGCGCCTTCTGCTTCTTAAATGAGGTCTCGTAGCCGGATTTTGAGGGTTGCCGGAGGCCTCGATGGTCCTGAAGAAGGTCTTTGCTATCGTCGTTGCCATGCTTCTGGCTCCGGGTAGCTTGGCGCGCGCCGACGGGTCACGCCCTGACGCGTACCGCCCGGACGAGTTCCTCGGCCTCGACCTTTCGAAAGCGGCGCTTTCGAAAAAGCCGCTTGGGCCGCCCTCGCGCTTTTCGCCGGTTCAAGTCGAGGCCAAAACCGATCTCGGACATGAGGCGAGGCCGGTGCATGTGGAGCGCGTTACGCGTTCCAAAGCCCGCGCCGCGCATCTCGATAATGAAAAATCTCGTGCCGTCGCGCACGCAAGGCTCGCCCGCAGCCACCGAAATTTGCTCAACGCGCAGGCGTTCGACGCGCGGATTCAAGTCTGGCCGTGCCGATCGGGCGGCATCTGCAGTTGGAGGCCGTCGGCGAATTGAGCTGCCGTTTGACGCGCCTCGCAACCAATTCTGATTGGCTCAGCGCGTCACGAGCAAATACCCGCCCAAGACCAGCAGCAAAGATAGCGCAACGAGCGCACCGATCACGCCGGTGACGATCGCCAAAAGTTCGTTGGCTTCGAGCCATCGTCGCAATGCCTTGACCATGTTTCCCGTTTCCCGCTCGATCTCGATTTGGACGTCGCCTCGCAAGCAGGTTAAAGCCAATCTCGACGCGTTGAAAGTGAAGCTCGTCGACGACGATCGAAAAGCCATCGCGGCGTTGCCAAAAGACAAGCGCTTTGTGAATCTCGGTTTTGCACCGGATTGGGATTAGAAAAATGGCCCCTTGCGGGGCCATTTCGGTGTTACGTCTTCAGTATTCGCGACGCTTGATGACCACGACGCGGTCGCCGTCACGATGGCGGCGGAATTCGCGACGCTCGCGGAATTCGGCGCGATGCTTACGGAATTCGCGACGCTCACGGATTTCGCCGCGGCCCTCGCGGCCCTCGGCGCGCGCACCGATGCGGTCCCGGTCTTGGCTGATGCCAATACGATCCCGGCCGACGACAACGTCTTGAGCGCTGGCAATCGACGGTGCCGCGATGGCGAACACGCCAAGGGCTACAATAACGTATCCAAATTTCATGCTGTCCTCCTCGGTTAAAGCGAGGATTAACGTCGCATCCGAAGAAACGTTCCTTGTGAATCTGCAGAGAATTCTGAACAACCATTCAGCAAAGCGCGTCGTGCTATTCCATGATCGCTTGATACACGAGCGCGTTGATCTTCTGCCGATAGTGCCAGCGGATCGGGCCGGGCGCGGCCGCCAGATACACCACCGCGAGTTCTTCCTTTGGGTCGACCCACCAATCGGTGCCACTGGCGCCGGGCCAGGAGAATTGCCCGACCGATCCCATCATCCTCACCACACCGGGCGTGGTGCGCACCGCCAGCCAGAGGCCGAAGCCGTAATCGGCGCGGGTCGGATCGGCGTTGCCGACGAGATTTTTGATGTTGGGGCCGAGCTGGTCGGACAGCATGTACTCGACGGTCTTGCGGCCGAGCAGTTGTGCCTCGTTGGAGCGTCCGCCGTTCATCAGCATCATTGCAAAGCGCAGATAATCCGACGCGGTCGAGGCGGCGCAGCCGCCGCCGCATTCGAATTTGAGCGGTTGCGTCAGTTCCGGGCTGCGTGCCAGCGGCTTGCCGGTGTCTGGATCGATCGGCAGCGGCTTTGCGTAGCGCGCGGCCTTCTCGGGCGAAATCGAAAATCCGGTGTCGGTCATGCCGAGTGGCGTGAACAGATTGGCCTTTAGATATTGCCCGAGCGTCTGTTTGGTGATGTTTTCGATCGTGAGGCCGAGGATGTCGATGCCGAAGCCGTAATCCCACACGGTCGCGGGCTGATACAACAGCGGCAGCGAGGCGAGCTTGTCCATGAAGGCCGTGCTATCATAATCGCGTGCCGCATCGCTGCTTCCCGCCGGATACATTTTATGCACCAGCGTGTTGCCACGGCCGCCATAGATCAGGCCCGAGGTGTGGCGCATCAGGTCTTGAATCGTGATCGGGCGATTGGCGGGTACGGTATCGGCGGTGGGTTCGTTTGCGCCACCGCGCGCGGCGACGCGCATGGTCGCGAATTTCGGAAAATACTTGGACAAGGGATCGTCGATCAGAAGCTTGCCCTGCTCGTACAGCATCAAGGCACCGACCGTTGCCATCGGCTTGGTCATCGAGGCGATGTTGAAGATGGTGTCGGTAGTCATGGCAACGCCGGCCGCCTTGTCGCGCCAGCCATAGGCGTCGAGTGCCACCAGTTTGCCGTGGCGGGCGATCGCGATGACTGCGCCGGGAATTCGCCCGGCCTCGATGTCGGCTTTCAGCACCGCGCCGATTCGTGCCAGCCGCTCCGACGATATACCCACCTCTTCGGGCTTGGCGCGGGGCAAGGGATCATCGGCGAGGGCCGCGCCGGAAGCCAAGAGGCAAAGCGTGGTTGCGAGCGATCGAAATGCAAGCATGGACGTCTCCCGTTCGGGCTCTTCGGCCCCTGATATTGCGCGGGGCGAGACTAGGGTAACGCGTTCGCAGAGGCCAGCGGCGTTTGCGCAATGCACGCTTGCCGGCGGTGGCTTGCGAAAAACCGGCGTCCGGGGCATCTTGCCGGCAATAAAAAACGCATTTGAGGGAGCGCCAGCATGTCCGATCTGTCACGCCGCCATTTTCTCGCACTTACGGGGTCGACTGCTGCAACGGCGCTGTCGGCGGGCGTAACAATGCCGGCTTTGGCCGCGATGGGACCGGCCGACAAGTTCGATCTCGTGATCAAGGGCGGCGACGTGCTCGATCCGAGCCAGTCGCTGCGGGGAAAGCGCGACATCGGCATCCGCTGGGGCATGATCGAGACGATCGAGCAGGAGATTCCGGCCGCGCGTGCCTCCAAGACCATCGACGCGTCAGGCAAGTTGGTGACACCGGGCCTGATCGATCTGCATAGCCACGTTTATCCTTATGGATCGGCGATCGGCATTCCGGCCGACGAACTTGTGCAATTTCAGGGCACCACCACGGTGGTCTCGGCGGGCGACGCCGGCGTCAATAATCTCGCGGCGCTGCGACGCTATATCGTGGCGCAGTCGCGCGCGCGGATTTACGCCTTCGTCCACATCGCCAACAACGGATTGTCGGCTTTCCCGGTCGCCGAGCTCTATAATATCGACAACGCGCAAGTCGAAGCCTGCGCGATGGCGCTCGCGGAAAATCCGGACTTTCTGATCGGCGTGAAGGTGCGGATGTCGGAGAACGTGATCTTCAAGCACGGCCTCGAGCCGTTGAAGCGCGGAATCCAGGCCTGCGAAATGTGCGGATGGCCGGCCAAGATGATGGTGCATATCGGCGGGGTCGAGACCGGCGAATTGATGTCGCAGATTCTCGATTTGCTGCGGCCCGGCGATGTGCTGACCCACTCTTACTCGGGCGCGCCGAACATTGCCGGCGCCTTCACCAACATCGTGCAGAATGGCAAGCTGTTGCCGGCGGCGATCGCCGCCAAGCAGCGCGGCGTGATGTTTGACGTCGGCCATGGCGGCGGCAGCTTCGATTTCACGGTGGCGGAAATAGCGATCCCCGGCGGCTGCGCGCCGGACACGATCTCGTCGGACATCCACGTGTTCTCAGGCAATACGCCGGGCATGCCGTATCTGCCGAACGTCATGAGCAAGTTCATGACGTTGGGCTTTTCGCTGGAGCAGGTGGTGGCGATGGCGACCACGGCGCCGGCCAAGATCATCAACCGCGCGCCGAAGATCGGCACACTCCAGGTTGGCGCACCCGGCGACGTCGCGATCATGGAGCTGGTGGAAGGCCCGGTCTCGTTCGTCGATACCCGCAACAACAAGCGCGACGGCAAGGCCTATCTCAAGCCGGTGCAGACCGTGATCAACGGCGTGCCGTTCGGCCGGCCGTATCAATCGCCGTTCGCGGTGCGGTAGAGCGCGGCGATTTTAAGCTAAAGCGTGCTCGGACCACTTCCCCCTCGCCCCGCTTGTGGGGAGAGGGTCGGGGTGAGGGGGACTCTCCGCGGAGAAGGTGAGCGATGTGTTCGAGGTGAGTCCCCCTCACCCGGATCGCATCTCCGATACGATCCGACCTCTCCCCGCAAGCGGGGCGATGTGACGATGCCGCAACCATTCAGCGTAAGATTATAATCCGCTAGGCCCGCTCTCTACATTCGCGCTCCTTGCCGGAACGCCGAATTCCTTGCGGCACACCTCGGCGAGCAGGGCTATGCCTTCGCGGATTTGTTGGTGCGAGGGGCTCGCAAAGCAGAGCCGCAAGCGGCTGCCGGCACGGGCCTTGTCGGTCGACCATTCCGGGCCTGGATTGATCGCGACGCCTGCCGAGAGGGCGGATTGATAAAGCTTCAACGTATCGACCTGGTCGGGGAGTTTCACCCACAGGAAAATGCCGCCTTTGGGTTCTTCGAATTCGGCCGACGTGCCGAATTGTTCGTTGAGCGCTTCCATCAGCGTGTCGAGCTTGGCACGCAAGCCGCGAGTCAGCTTCGGCACGTGAGAGGTAAAATGCGGCGTGCAATATTCCGCGAGCACCATCTGCTCCAGCGCCCCGGAGCCGGCGTCGGTTTTCAGTGCCAGCATCCGCGAAAGCATCGCCCATGGCGCGACGATGAAGCCGACGCGCAGCGCGGGCGCGATCGATTTGGAGAACGAACCGATGTGGATGACGTTGCCGTTGCGGCTCATCGCATGGAGCGCCGGCGGGCGCCGGCCATCCCAGATCAGGTCGGCATAGCAATCGTCCTCGAAGATCGGCACGCCATATTGCTCAGAAAGTTTTGAGAGTTCCGTGCGTCGTGCCTCCGGCATGATGGTGCCGGTTGGGTTCTGCACGGTCGGGATGGTGTAGATGTATTTCGGTGTGACGCCGCGATGCTTGAGGTCGGCGAGCGCCTTCGCCAACGCATCCATCCGCATCCCTTCGTGGTCGAGCGGAATCCCGACCGCGTTGACGCCGAGTCGCGCCAGCCGTGTCAGCGCGCCCTGGTAGGTGTCCCGCTCGATGATCACGGTATCGCCGCGGGCGAGCAGCGTCGCATTGACGAGATCGAGCGCTTGCAGCGAGCCGGAGACGAGCAGAATGTCCTCGGCGACGCAGTGGATGCCGGCATCGCGCTTGAGTTTCGCAGAGAGAAACTCGCGCAATGCATGGTAGCCTTGGGGGCCGCTGGCGAGGCCGTAGGTGGCAAGCGTTCTGCCCTCGCGCTCGAGCACGGCGGTCATCGAATGGATCAGACCCTCGACCGGTACCTGGTCGGGGTCGTTATTGCCGCCGACGAAACTATATTTAGCCAAGCCGGTCCACTTTGCCGCAGGCGCGGGCAATCCCGCGGGCAGCAAGGGTGAGAAATCGAAAGTTGCGGAGGTCATGAGCGGCGTTTCCCCGTTTTTGTCATGCGACCATGACGATTGTCGCGGGACCTCGTCAACGGCTTTTCGCTATCGATTTAGCCGTCCGGCGTGTGCCGCCAAAGCCGTTCAGCCCTGCGTAATGATGCTGGCGCGGGGCCACGAGTCCGGCTAATGCTCCCGGCACAAAAGCGAGACGTTCAAGAATGGCCGATCCGATCCAGGAAGTTCTGCAAGCCTTTGCCCGCGGCGAGCTCGTGGTCGTCACCGACGACGACGACCGCGAAGGCGAGGGCGATCTGATCGTCGCGGCCTCGCTATGCACCGCCGAAAAGATGGCGTTCATCATCCGCCACACCTCGGGCATCGTCTGCGCGCCGATCACGACCGAAGACGCCCGCCGGCTGCGGCTCGATCCGATGGTGGCGCATAACGATTCCAGCCACACCACCGCCTTTACGGTGTCGATCGATTACAAGCCCGACGGCGGCACCGGGATTTCGGCCGACGAACGCGCTTCCTGCTGCCGCGCCCTCGCCAATCCCAATGTCGGCGCCAACGATTTCGCGCGCCCCGGGCACGTGTTTCCGCTGATCGCGCGCGACGGCGGCGTGCTGTTGCGCTCCGGCCATACCGAGGCCGCGGTCGATCTCTGCAAGCTGAGCGGTTTGCCGCCGGTCGGCGTCATCAGCGAATTGATGAACGACGACGGCTCGGTAATGAAGGGCGAGCAGGTGGCGCGGTTCGCGGCCGCCCATAAACTCAAACACGTCACCATCGCCGAACTGATCGCCTACCGACAGGCGCGCGAGAAGTTGATCGAGCGGGTTGCGACGTTTACCACCGAGAGCCCGATCGGGCTGTTGCAGGGGTTTGCCTATCGCTCGCCGTTCGATTCGATCGCGCATGTGGCTTTCGTTTATAACGGCATCGGCGACGGCAAGAACGTACTCACGCGTTTCCACAAGCCCAACATCGTCAGGGACATCTTCACCGGCCCGAAACGCATGCAGGCCGTGCTCGACCATTTCAAGAAAGCCGGCCGCGGCGTGCTGGTGTATTTGCGCGACGGCGCCGCCGGTGTTCCGGTGACGCCGTTGCCGGAGGAAAAATCCGCGGAAGCCGATCGCAACCGGCAATGGCGCGAGGTCGGCGTCGGCGCGCAAATCCTGCGCGATCTCGGCATCACCTCGATCCGTCATTTGACGTCGTCGGTGCATGATTACAAGGGACTGTCCGGTTTCGGCATCGAGATCGTCTCCAACGAACAGCTTGAAGACTAGGCGTTGTCATTCCGGGGCGCATCAAAGATGCGAACTACGATGTGCAATTGCACATCGGAGAATCTCGAGATTCCGGGTTCGCGCTGATGCGCGCCCCGGAATGACGTAGAGAAGGATTTGCGCTTCTGCTCGTACCGCTTTAACTTGGTACACAATCTGCAGAACAGTGATGCGAAAGGATTTTTCATGAGCGTGCGCCCCCAGACCAAGGACAAACCGTCCCCGGTGAATTTCCAGTGGGACGACCCGTTTCTGCTTGACGAGCAGCTCACCGAAGACGAGCGCATGATCCGCGACACCGCGCGCGCCTATGCGCAGGACAAGTTGCTGCCGCGCGTCGCCAAGGCCTATCTGGAAGAGAAGGTCGATCGCGACATCTTCCATGAGATGGGCGAGCTCGGCCTGATCGGCATCACCTTGCCGGAAGAATATGGCTGCGCCAACGCGAGTTATGTCGCCTATGGCCTCGTCGCGCGCGAGATCGAGCGCGTCGATTCCGGCTATCGTTCGATGAACTCGGTGCAGTCCTCGCTGGTGATGCACCCGATCTACGCCTATGGCGACGAGAACCAGCGCAAGAAATATTTGCCCAAGCTCGCCACCGGCGAATGGGTGGGCTGCTTCGGCCTCACCGAGCCCGACGCCGGTTCCGATCCCGGCGGCATGAAGACGCGCGCCGAAAAGGTGTCGGACGGCTATCGGCTGACCGGCACCAAGATGTGGATTTCCAACGCGCCGATCGCCGACGTTTTCGTGGTGTGGGCGAAATCCGCCGAACACAACAATCAGATCCGCGGCTTCATTCTCGAAAAAGGCATGAAAGGCCTTTCGGCGCCGAAAGTCGGCGGTAAACTTTCCCTTCGTGCCTCCGTCACCGGCGAAATCGTGATGGACGGCGTCGTGGTGCCGGAGAGCGCGCTTTTGCCGAACGTGTCGGGCCTGAAGGGCCCATTCGGCTGTCTCAACCGCGCCCGTTACGGCATTTCCTGGGGCGCGATGGGGGCCGCGGAAGATTGCATGCACCGCGCGCGGCAATACACGCTCGACCGCAAGCAGTTCAACCGGCCGTTGGCGGCGACGCAGCTCGTGCAGAAGAAACTCGCCGACATGCAAACTGAGATCGCGCTTGGCTTGCAAGCCTCGCTGCGCGTCGGCCGGCTGATGGACGAAGGCAAGATGGCGCCGGAGATGATCTCCATCGTCAAGCGCAACAATTGCGGCAAGGCGCTCGACATCGCACGGATGGCGCGCGACATGCACGGCGGCAACGGCATCCAGATCGAGTACCACGTGATGCGCCACGCCGCGAATTTGGAAACCGTGAATACCTATGAAGGCACCCACGACATCCACGCGTTGGTACTGGGCCGTGCCATCACGGGCATTCAGGCGTTTTCGTAAGCTGCCAAATACTCAGACCTCATCCTGAGGAGCCCGCTTTGCGGGCGTCTCGAAGGATGGCCGCATGACCGGCCTCGCCCAATGCTTCGAGACGGCCCTGCGGGCCTCCTCAGCATGAGGGTTCGGTAGGAAGGGTGGCACCCCATATAGGGACCCCATGTCCGACAACGACGACATCCCGTTCAATCGCGATTTTCCCTTGAAGCCCGGCGTGGTGGACGAAGTCCGCCCCGGTGTGCGGCGGATTCTCTGCAACAATCCGAGCCCCTTCACCTTCACCGGCACGGTGAGTTACATCGTTGGCCAGGGCAAGGTCGCGATCGTCGATCCCGGTCCCGACGACGAAACCCACGCCGCGGCACTGCTCGATGCCGTGCGCAACGAGACCGTGACGCATATTCTGGTCACCCATACCCACCGCGATCACTCGCCGAACGCAGGGCGGATCAAGGCCGCGACCGGCGCGAGCATATATGCGGAAGGCCCGCATCGCGCCTCGCGGCCGCGTTACGAGAGTGAAAAGCACAATCCGGAATCCGGCGCCGATCGCGCCTTCAGGCCTGACATCGCGGTACGCGACGGCGAGATCATCGAAGGCGCCGGCTGGGCGCTGCAGGCGGTGGCGACGCCCGGCCACACCGCCAACCATTTGGCGTTCGCCTGGCGCGAGCGGAAGCTGTCCTTCGTCGGCGATCACGTGATGGGGTGGTCGACCTCGATCGTGGCGCCGCCGGACGGATCGATGGTCGATTACATGGCTTCGCTCGAACGGCTCGCGGCGCGCGAGGAAGATTTGTATTTTGCGGGCCACGGACCGGAAATCCCGCAAGGCCCGCGTTACGCGCGCTTTCTCATCCGGCATCGCCAAGCTCGCGAAGCCTCGATCCTGCATCGCCTGGCGAAGGGCGAAGCGGATATTCCGACCTTGGTGCGCGCGATCTATATCGGCATCGATCCACGGCTGACCGGAGCGGCCGGCTACTCGGTGCTCGCGCATCTGGAAGATCTGGTCGCGCGCGGCATCGTCGCGACCGACGGCGACCCGGTGATCGGCGGGACGTATAGGTTGGCGAATGGCGAATAGCGAGTGGCGAATAGGGGAGGAGAGTCCGGCATATTTTGCTCTTTTCTATTCGCTACTCGCCATTCGCCCCTTCACTTCTTCACCACCTTCGGCGGAATCTTGACCGGCGCCTCCGGCTTCTTCACCGGTTTGAGGGCGGCGTTGTCGGCGGCGGTGTTGAGGTCTTCGATGAATTTGGTGACGCGCGCAGCGTTGCTGCCGAGATCGCTTTCGAAATAGCGCGACGACGAGCGGATATCGACGCGCGAACTCTCGCCGTCGGGCGTGACGCGGATCGACACGTCCTCGCGAAATCCCATGATCGGCGTCCGCGCCACCGCCTCGATCCGGCCGGCACGGCGCGGCTGCGGCGCGCGTTCGTCGATCACCAGCCATTTTCGTTTGGTGACCAGTTGAAGCGCCACATCAAAGGCCTGTTGCGCGGGAATTTCGAGTTCGACCGTCTCGATGTCGGGATAATAGAGCCGCTGCTGTTCGGCCGAATAAAGCCCCGCATAGACCGCGGTGTTGGCGCCGTCCCCGGTACGCAACCGCGCCAACGCCTCGAAGCGCGGCGGGTCGATCGGGTCGGTGGTGATGTCGTGGATCGGCGGCAGCTTGCGGTATTGCACGCCGAGGTAGGTGGGGTAGGCGAGGACGATCGCGTCGATCAACAGCGCGAGCAGGATGCGGCTCATGCCGCGCGAGCCGTTTTGCCAGATCGCGACAAAGGCAGCGAGTCCAACCAGGATGGAAAGCCCGGCGAGGGCAAGCGCCCCGAAGAAGGTCGCCAGCGCGGGCTTTATTTCGAGAAACCCGAAGCGGACGATGGCGATCGAGACCACCACCGCGACCACCGCGAACACCGCCAGATTACGCGCCCAGGAGGCGAGACTGGACACGGGCTCCGACTGATAGGGAGCGGAAAACCTGCGAGCCATCGGTCGATATCTGCCGGGGTTGGAGCGTTGCCGGGCGTAATACGCCCGGCAAAATTTGTCCGTGTGAGACCACGGACCTGCGGCGAATTCAAGGGTGCTGTTTACGCCGCGGCGTTAGGGAAACGGTACGCCTTGAACTGGTCGCGCAAAGCGGTCTTGAGGATCTTCCCCGTCGCCGTGTGCGGAATGCCGTCGACGAACACGACGTCGTCGGGCATCCACCATTTCGCAATCTTGCCTTCCATGAATTTCAAAATGTCCTCGCGGGTCGCATTCTGGCCGGCCTTGAGTTGCACGATCAACAACGGGCGCTCGTCCCATTTCGGATGGTGGATGCCGATCACGGCGGCTTCGGCGACGGCCGGATGCCCGACCGCGAGATTTTCCAGATCGATCGACGAAATCCACTCGCCGCCGGATTTGATCACGTCTTTGGAGCGATCGGTGATCCGCATGTATCCATGCTCGTCGATGGTCGCGACGTCGCCGGTGTCGAAATAGCCTTCGTCGTCGAGAATGTTGGCGTCGACGCGGAAATAAGCTTTCGATACCGCGGGACCGGCGACTTTCAGCCGGCCGAAGGTCTTGCCGTCCCACGCCAATTCCTTGCCGGAATCGTCGGTGATCTTCATTTGCACGCCGAACGGCGGATAGCCCTGGGTCTGGAGAATATCGAGCCGGGCTTCGCCGGCGTGCGCGACAAAAGGAGGTTTCAGCGCGGCAAGCGTGCCGATCGGGCTCATCTCGGTCATGCCCCAGGCGTGACGCACGGTGACCCCCATGTCGACGAACGACTTGATCATCGAGCGTGGCATCGCCGATCCGCCACAGACCACAAACCGCAAATGCGGCAGTTTCAGATTGTTGGCGGCCATATGGTTGAGCAGCATCAGCCACACAGTCGGAACGCCCGCGGTATGCGTCACCTTTTCGGTGTCCAATAGCTCGAACACCGACGCACCGTCGAGTTTGGCGCCGGGAAACACCAGCTTGGTGCCCATGGAAGGTGCAGAGAAAGCGATGCCCCAGCTGTTGGCATGGAACAGCGGGACCACGGGAAGCATTGTATCCGCGGCGTTGGCACCGAGCGAATCGCCTGTATTGGCCATCAACGCGTGCAACACGTTGGAGCGATGCGAATACAACACGCCTTTGGGGTCGCCGGTGGTGCCGGAGGTGTAGCACATCGCAGCCGCGGTATTTTCGTCGAAGGTCTTCCACTCGAAATCGCCGTCCGCTTCTCCGATCCAGTCTTCGTAAGGAACTGCGTTTTTCAGCGTGGTTTGCGGCATGTGCGCGCGGTCGGTGAGCACGACGAAGCGCTCCACGCTTGGCATCTTGTCGGCGATCTTCTCCAGGATCGGCAGGAAGGTCGTATCGGTCATCACCACGCGGTCTTGCGCATGGTTGATGATCCAGGCGATCTGGTCGGGGAACAGCCGCGGGTTGACGGTGTGGCAGATCGCCCCGATGCCCATGATGCCGTACCAGGCTTCGAGATGGCGCCAGGTATTCCAGGCGATGGTGGCGACGCGGTCGCCGAGCTTGATGCCGTCGCGATCGAGGCGTTGCGACACTTTCAGTGCGCGATTGCGAATTTCGGCGTAATTGGTCCGGTGAATCGGGCCTTCGACCGATCGCGTGACGATTTCCTGTGTTCCATGGATCGCGGCCGCGTGCTCAATAATTCGATGACACAGCAAAGGCCAGTCTTGCATCAATCCACGCATACGGACGCTCCTCCTGATTTAGTTCTCGCTTGCCGCTCTTCACGGAATTGCCATGAAGTTTAGCGCGGAGGACGCACGCCGCAAATGGCCTTGTGGCGGCTTTCGCGGCCGCCCGGCGCCAATGGTTACCATCGGCGCCGTGCTGCTGGCGCTCTCGACGTTGGTCGAGCCAGCTACGGCGGCGCGGAAATCCGAGAGGCCGCAAGGCGCCCTTGCCGATAAGACCCGGCCGAAGCCGCAAGCGGCGGCGGAATCGGTCCCGCTGCCGAAGCCGCGCCCGGCAGAGGCACCGGCATCCGAGCCCGAACGGCAGGCGGTGCCGCCGCCTTCGGCCTGCCGTCTGGCGCTGACGGATGAGGTCGCCATCGCCCCCAGCATCCCCGACATCCATGGTTCCGGCGGCTGCGGCGGCGAGGATCTGGTCCGGCTCGAGGCGGTGGTCCTGCCGGACAAGCGCCTGGTTTCGGTAAAACCGGCCGCCATCCTTCGCTGCGCCATGGCGTCCGAGATCGCCGACTGGATCCGCACCGATATCGCGCCGTTGGCGGCGAAGCTCGGCAGCGTCGTCAGCGATCTCGACAATTTCGACTCGTTCGAATGCCGCGGCCGCAACCGCGTGTTCGGCGCCCTGTTGTCTGAGCACGGCCGCGCCAACGCGCTCGACGTGCGCAGCGTCAGGCTTGCGGACGGACAGTCGATCTCGCTCACCGATCGTGCGATGTCGCGGGGCCTGCGCGAGAGCGTGCGGCAGTCGGTGTGCGCGCGATTTTCAACCGTGCTCGGGCCGGGCTCGGATTGGTATCACGAGGACCACATCCATCTTGACCTGATGGAGCGACGCAACAATTACAAAATCTGTCAGTGGGACGTGTGGGAGCCGCTGCCGCGGATCGCGCCGGCGTTTCCGCTTGAGCGACCCCGCGAAGCGCCGCCGCGCGAAGTTGCCGCCACCTCCGCCACACCGGCTTCGGACACCGCCAAATCCGAACCGGCCGAGCCGGAGGCTTCTCAAACCCCACCATCAACGAAAAAGCGCCGGTAAAACCGGCGCTTTTTGAATTCTACACGACGACGAGGCGATTATTGGCGAGCGCTTATCGCAAAGTGCTGACGGCATCCTGCTGCGCGACTTGCGGCTTGAGCGGCGAATCGCCGTGCTTGGGTTCCAGCACGACGACGATGGCGCCCATCTTGACCCGGCCATACAGATCGATCGCGTCCTCGTTGGTCATGCGAATGCAGCCGGACGAGATCGACGAGCCGATATATTCCGGCTGGTTGGTGCCGTGAATCCGGAACAGCGTGTCTTTGCCGCCGGAGTACAGATACATCGCGCGCGAACCCATCGGATTGTCCGGGCCCGGCGCCACAAAGGTGGGAACGCCGAGCCGCTCGATTTCACCTTTGGTCGGATGCCAGGCCGGCCATTCGGTCATGCTGCCGATCTTGGCAATGCCGGACCACGCCATGGCTTCCTCGCCGACGGTGATGCCGTAGCGGATCGCCTTGCCGTCGTTGAGCACGAAATAGAGATAATGATTGTCGGAATCGACCAGGATCGAGCCGGGCGCTTCCTTGCGGTGATAATCGACGATGGCGCGACGGAACGCTTCCTTCACGTCGACCTTTTCGTAATGCACCTTGGCCAGCAATTCCTTGTCGTGCGGCTTGAAGTTGGCCGTGTTGGTCGGCTCATAATTCGTGGCCTGCATGCAGCCCGACAGCATCAGGCCGGCCGCCAAAATCCCCAACTTCGCCTTTACCGACGACATATTAAGCAATGACATTATGCACTTCCGATCGAAAGTCGTGCGTTCAAGCGTCCATAATGCGCTGCAAACGCCATGATTCTGTTAACCGCATTATCATCGGAAACGGCCCGTAATTCCAGAGCTTAGATGCCGGTTCCATATCGCCGGGGGCTGGCTGTGTCTTTTTTGCCGCATTTGCCGCAAGCTTCTGAGTTCGGATCATTTTGGCCGAGGAATACCGCCCTCCAACTCATGGCGGGGCTCGCCGTGGTCCAGCCGCCACAAATGGGCCGGTAATTAATATCCGCGTCACGAAGCGCTTGCCAGAATCGAGATAAGTCCTGTTGGGTGCTGGCTTCTCAGCCCTGGGAGTTCTCGATGCTGTCGGTGTTCGTCCCTTCCGAATCCTCGCTGAAGAAAGTTGCATCCACCGACCTTGCCGCGCTGCCGGACAACGCGGTGTGGATCGACCTGATGAAACCGACCGCCACGGAGGACAGGGCGGTGGAGCGGCTCGCCGGGATCGCGGTGCCGACCCGGGAAGACATGCAGGAGATCGAGATTTCCAGCCGTCTCTATATCGAGAACGGCGCGCGCTACATGACGGCGACGTTGATGTGCTCCGCGGATTCCGAGAATCCGCGAACCACGGCGGTGACCTTCATCCTCTCCAGCCACCGCCTGGTGACCGTGCGTTACGATGCGCCGAAGCCGTTCATGCTGGTGGAAAACAAGCTGGCGCGCGCCTGTGCGCCCGGCATGACCGGCGAAATGGTGCTGATGGAATTGCTCGACGCGATCATCGACCGCAACGCCGACATTCTGGAGCGGGCCGGCAGCGACATGGACACCATCAGCCACGATATTTTCGAGCCCGAGGGCGCGGCGCGCACCGGCCACGCCAAGCGCTATTCCGACATCCTGATCGCGATCGGCCGCAAGGGCGATTTGACCTCCAAGGTGCGCGAGAGCCTGGTCTCGATTGGGCGGGTGGTGACCTTCGTCGCGGCCGCGGTCGATGGCGTCAAATGGTCGAAGGACATGCGCGAGCAGCTCAAGACCATGCAACGCGACGTCACCTCGCTGACCGACCATGCCTCTTATCTTTCCAACAAGATCACCTTCGTGCTGGATGCGATGCTTGGTGTCGTCAATCTCGAGCAGAACAATATCATCAAATTGTTCTCGGTGATGGCGGTGGTGTTGATGCCGCCGACCCTGATCGCCTCGATCTACGGCATGAATTTCAGGTCGATGCCGGAACTGGAATGGGCCCACGGCTATTCCTACGCGCTGGTGACGATGCTGCTCGCCGCCGCCGGGCCTTACATCTATTTCAAATGGAAGAAGTGGTTGTAATGGGCGATCTTGCGCCGAACGAGACCGAAACCTCTCTCAATTTCTCCGGTAAAATTTGAGCGTTGGGTTGAACGTTTATGCGACGGCTTTCTGCGATAAAGAGGCTCAAGTCGCGAGGACACAATGGTTGAAAGAGTCATAACGTCATCCCGTAATGTCGTGGACTTTGCGAGCTACCAGCACGGCCGTAACGCGGCCGAAAGCGCGCTTACGATCTCGGCGCGCATCTGTCGGCATTGCGGTGCGGCGCTGTTGGAGGGCGAGAGCGAGGACGACTGCTCCAGCACCTTCAACATCGACGCGGCGAGCCGTCGCGGGGCCCAGCGCAAATTTTTCGCGGATTGATTGAGGTTGCCGCAAGCAGTACCTCAGGATGAGGCCGGTGGCTTTTCAAGTTCCTTAAGGATGACGATCTCATCTTTTGTTTAAGCATGATCTGCGCGCAAACGCTTCGCGTTTGTCGCGTGGAAAACCGGTTTCCACTTTTCCGGATCACGCTCTAAACGTGCTGCCCGCCGTTGATGTGAATCTCGGCGCCGTTCACGTAGGAACTCGTTTCCGTGCACAGCACATAGATGATCTTCGCCACCTCGTCCGGCGTGCCCAGCCGATGCAGCGGAATCTGTTGCTCGACGATCTTCTCGGTGCCGGGCGAGAGGATCGAGGTGTCGATTTCGCCCGGCGCGATCGAGTTGACGCGGACGCCGACCCGGCCGAAATCCGAGGCCATTTCGCGGGTTAGGGAGGCGAGCGCCGCCTTTGAGGTGGCATAGGCCGCGCTCGCGAAGGGGTGCACGCGCGAACCCGCGATCGAGGTGACGTTCACCACCGAGCCTTTCGCTACTTTCAATTCCTCGATCAGGCCGCGCGCCATCATGATCGGCGCGAAGAAATTCACCCGGAACACATGGCTCCAGGTCTCGATGTCGGTGTCCATCGTGCCGAGCCGGCCGCCGCCTTCGGCCTTCGGCGAAATCGCGGCGTTGTTGACGAGGGCGTGCAGCGCCCCGCCTTCCAGCCGTTCGCGGATTTCCGAAATCGCCCGGCTGGTATCGGCGTGGTCGGCAAGATCGACCTGAATGTGATCCTCAGGGCCCCCGTCCCACGGGCATTCTTCCGGAAAAGGATGCCGCGAACAGGTGAGCACGCGCCAGCCGGCGCTGGAAAAGCGGATCACCGTCGCATGCCCGATGCCGCGGCTAGCCCCGGTCAGAAGCAGCGTGCGCCGCGGTCCGTGGTTGGATGGTGTCGGCATGGAAGTCCTTTAAGCTGCGGATCATGATGCGATTAGGTTGAATCGCATCATGATCTCATCTCTCTGCTGACGCATGATCTTTTCGGAAAACCGGTTCCCACTTTTCCGGATCATGCTCTAAGGATAAAGCCGCGTCTTGGACCACGGCTGATCCGGCGTGGCGCGGCGAAATTCGATGCGGTCGTGCAGGCGGAACGGGCGGTCGTGCCAGAATTCGAACTGGACGGGTGCGATGCGCCAGCCGCTCCAGCCGGGCGGGCGTGGCACGTCGCCGACGATGTGCTTGGCGGCGACCTTCGCAACCGCCTGTTCGAACGCAAAGCGGCTTTCCAGCGGCTGTGACTGCTTGCTGGCCCAGGTGCCGATCTGCGCCTGCTTCGGCCGGGTCGCGAAATAGGCGTCGGCCTCCGCCTCGGTCACCGGCGACACCGGGCCGCGGATACGGACCTGGCGGCGCAACGACTTCCAGTGAAACAGCAACGCCGCCTTGGGATTGGTGGCGAGTTCGCGGCCCTTTGCGCTGGCGAGGTGGCTGTAGAAAACGAAGCCGTCGCTGTCATAGCCTTTCATCAGCACCATCCGGACGTCGGGGAGGCCGTCGGCGTCCACGGTCGCGAGCGACATGGCGTTGGGGTCGTTCGGCTCGGCCTTCACGGCTTCGGCAAACCACTCGCCGAACAGGGCAAACGGCTCCTCGGCGGCGGTGAAATCACCGGATGTTAACGACGTCGGGTGTTTTATGGAGGTCGTGTCGGTCATATCAGGAGTTCCGAGTTGCGTCCGCCCGAGGTCCAGAGCGCATTGCAGCGCCGATATAGGCCTGCCCTATATAGGATATCGGCGCGGATTGGCCTATCGGTCATCGCTCGGTCCGGCGCCCTGATGACATTGATTCTAATCGGGGCGGGCGTTGGCGGCTGCAGCCTATCCCGCGGCGAAGGCGCCTTCGGCAAGTTCGACGCCGAGGAGGTGACGGGCTCGATTGGCGGGGTTCGAACCATCGCGGCGACCCCGACCGAGAGCGATCTCGCTTTCGCCCGCAACGCCGCCTCCGACGTTCTGACCAAGGGCGACAAGGATTCCAGCCAGCCTTGGGAGAACCCCGAGACCGGAGCGCGCGGCTCGGTGACGCCTTTGGCCCAGGCCTATTCCGCGGACGGGCGCACCTGCCGGGATTTTCTCGCGAGCTATGTCAATGGCGGGTCGGAAAGCTGGCTGCAGGGCGCGGCCTGCCAATCCGGCGAGGGCCGATGGGAAATTCACACGCTCAAGCCCTGGAGCCGGAGTTGAACGTCGGCATGCGTGCGATACCCGTTGCAAAAATGCCACGAAAACCCCAAATGAAACCGAGGCGGGCGAACGGCCCATCGGATAAGATATCCCTGAAGGAGACGTGACGGATGCGCGACCCCTATGAGGTCTTGGGGGTGCCGCGGGGCGCCAGCGCTGCGGCGATCAAGAGTGCCTATCGCAAGCTTGCCAAGAAACATCACCCCGACAACAACACGAGCGATCCGAAATCCGCGGCGCGCTTTTCTGAAATCAATACGGCCAACGAGATCATCGGCGACGAGGAGAAGCGCAAGCAATTCGATCGCGGCGAGATCGATGCCGAGGGCAAGCCGCGCTTTCAGGGCTTTCCCGGCGGCGACCCGCGAACGCGTCGGGGCGGGCCCGGCGGCTTCGAATCCCACACATTTCGAAGCGGCGGCGCCGGCCCGGGGGGCGGCGGCGGTTTCGAGGACATCCTCAACAGCATGTTCGGCGGCGCCGCGGCCCGCGGCGCGCGGCCTGGCGCGGGTACTTTCGAATTCGACACTGGCGGCGTTGCGCTCGATCTCGATCTCAGCGTATCGATGACGGTATCGCTGGAAGAGTCGGTCAACGGCGCGGAGAAGCGCGTCCGGCTGCCGACCGGCAAGGAGCTCAACGTCAAGATTCCGGCCGGCGTCATCGCCGGTCAGCAGATCAGGCTGAAGGGCCAAGGGGAGACCGCGCCCGGCCACCGCCCCGGCGACCTCCTGATCACGGTGAACATCGCACCGCATCCGTTTTTCAAGGTCGATGGCAGCGATTTGCGCGTCGATCTGCCGATCACGCTTTATGAGGCCGTGCTTGGCGGCAAAGTTCGGGTGCCGACGCTTGGCAACGCCGTCGAATTGTCGATACCGAAGAACACCTCGAGCGGCCGGACCTTTCGGTTGAAAGGGAAAGGCTTGCCGAAAACCGGCGGTACCGCCGGCGACCTGTTCGTCACCACGCGCGTCATGCTTCCGGACGGGAACGATACCGAGCTGGAGACATTGATGGAGAAATGGCGTGACGCGCGTCCGTACAATCCGCGCAGCGACCTCACCTGATCGGATTGCGGCGCTAATACGTCACACGAAAAGGCACAGCCTCGACCGGGGGACCAGCGCGGTTACAAAAACCCCAGTCGAGGCTGCCTGCGTGTCGATCGGCGGATCGAACGCTCCGCACTTTTGCGTGATCACCGGCGCGATATTGAGACGCGGCGGTGACTTGATTCCAGATTTTCAATGTCGGAATTGGGACGCGCTCAACTACCGCTTTTTTCCGACTGGTCATACACCAGATGCGCGATCTGGGTCAGGCGATCGCGGTCGGTACTGCCGCTCACGACGTAACCCACGCCGCGGTCGGCCCAAAATAGCGCGCCGTTGTTGCCCTCCGTCGCATAACGCATTTGCGTGGTCTCGGCCGCCCCGCGTGCCGCGTAGATCGTGAAGCGTTCGCCGGAGGCGCTCTCATACATCAGAAAAGACGCAGGTCCTGTGGGGCCGGGCAGCAGTCGGCCGCCGAGCAGCTTCAACCCCGTTGCGTCCAATTCCGGCGCGCGGACGTCCCAGCCGCAGCGCTTGGTCAGCCATTGCTGCAGATGTGCGCGATCGTTTCCCGAAACTTCGACGGGATGCCGCACTTCGACGACATAGAGGCGGTGGGCGCCGAGCGCATCGACCGTGAAACTCTGAAAGGCCGAGGGCGAAATGGACATGTCGCGCACCATCCAGCCGACGCCGCCGCCGATCAACGCCGCCAGGGTCGCGGCGATCGCGCCGTACACCCATGTGCGCGGCTTCGGCAGCAACCGCTCGATCTCGAGCCGCTTCGGCACCGCCTCGTCGGCGACCTGGTCGTAACGCGCATGCAGGGCTTCTGCCATCGCGCGCCATGACTGCACCCGCTCGGCATCCTCCGGATGCGTGGCGAGCCAGGCCTCGACATCGCCGCGACGTTCCGCCGGCAGCTCGTTGTCGACATAGGCGTGCAGTTCGTCTTCGGTGACGGGTATCTTTTGTTCACTCATGGTCGTCGTCTTTCAGTAGAAACTTTCTCCGCGCCCACCTCGTTCACCGGGAAGGGAAAGAGGGGAGAGAGACAATGCATCCGGTGCGTTCCAAATCCTCTCATTGGATCGTTTATACCCCCGGGATGGTTTACAAACCTGCTCATCTTCATTTCACCCGCCGCAGCGCCGGGCGTTCGCCCTCCAGGGAAGCTTTCACATGGGCCCGCGCCCGCGCAAGCCGTGACATTACGGTGCCGATCGGTACCCCTTGAATGTCGGCGACCTCGCGATAACTCAAGCCTTCCAGCATCACCAGCAGCAGCACCGAGCGTTGCTCCTCCACCAGGGTCGCCAGCGCGCGGGCGATGTCGCGTCCTTCCGCCTCGGTGCCGCTGGCGTCGGGATTGTTGTCGAGCAGCGGCATGAATTGCGGTCTCCGCGCCAGCGATCGCCGGCGGTTCTTGTTGAGGTTCGTCAGGATGGTGTACAGCCAGCTCCTGACGTCGCCGCCGAGAAACAGCCGTTCGGAACGCAGTGCCCGCACCAGCGTGTCCTGCACCAGATCGTCGGCAATATCGGCGTCGCGCGCGAGCGCGCGGGCGTACCGCCGCAGGGCCGGGATCATGGCTTCGACACTCTGACGAAACGCAGTGGTCATTAAGCTCGATCTTGGTTTGGTCCGCCCGGCGTCGGTATCGTCGGCGCGGGCGGTTGAAGAATATAACACCGAAATGACGCCGCTATTCCGGCCGTCAAGCTTGGTACGGTTAACGGCCCAAACCGAAGGGACTGTACCGGGGGAAGGCGCTGGTGTACCTCGGAAGCCGATCAAGGTCGATGGGAAACCGAATGACGCAAGATTCAAGGCTGATGCAGGGCAAGCGTGGGTTGATTCTCGGCGTCGCCAACAACCGCTCGATCGCCTGGGGCATCGCCAAGGCTTGCCACGCGGCGGGGGCGGAGATCGCGCTCACCTGGCAGGGCGACGCGCTGAAAAAGCGGGTCGAGCCGTTGGCCAAGGAGCTTGACGGTCTCGTGCTCGGCCATTGCGACGTCACCGAGCCTGCGACCATCGATGCGGTGTTCGACGTGGTTAAAGAAAAATGGGGCAAAATCGACTTCGTGGTGCACGCGATCGCGTTTTCCGACAAGGACCAGCTCGACGGCCGTTACCTCGAGACCACCGCCGACAATTTTTCCAAGACGATGCTGATCAGCTGCTACTCGCTGACGGCGATCGCCCAGCGCGCCGAAAAGCTTTTGACCGACGGCGGCTCGATCCTGACGCTGACCTATTACGGCGCTGAAAAGTGGATGCCGCATTACAATGTGATGGGGGTCGCGAAAGCAGCACTTGAGGCGAGCGTGCGCTATCTCGCGGCTGATCTCGGCGAAAAGAACATTCGCGTCAACGCGATCTCGGCCGGCCCGATCAAGACGCTGGCGGCCTCGGGCATCGGCGATTTCCGCTACATTTTGAAGTGGAACGAATACAACGCGCCGATGCGCCGCACCGTGACGATCGAGGAAGTCGGCGCCAGCGCGCTCTATCTGCTTTCGGACATGTCACGCGGCGTCACCGGCGAGGTGCATCATGTCGATTCCGGCTACCACGTCGTCGGCATGAAACGCCCCGACGCGCCGGATATCAGCCTCGCCAAGGACTGATGCCCACCATCTACTACATCCGCCACGGCGAAACCGAGTGGAATGCGCAAGGGCGCTTGCAAGGCGTGCGCGATATTCCGCTCAACGATCTCGGCCGCAAGCAGGCGGTGGCCGCCGGCGGCATTCTCGCCGAGCTGTTCAAGCGCGATGGCCGCAGTGACGTTTCCTTGCCCTTCGTCGCAAGCCCGCTGGTGCGCGCGCGGTCCACGATGGAGCTGGTGCGAGAGGCCTTGAAACTGCCGCCGAGTGATTATGCCACTGACGACCGGTTACGCGAGATCGGCTACGGGCAATGGGAGGGCTCGACGCTGGATGAGGTGCGCCAGGCCGATCCCGACCTGTTCGCCGCCCGCGAGCGCGACAAATGGACGGTGCCGCCGCCGGGCGGTGAGAGTTACGTTTCGGTGCAGGCACGGATCAGCGACTGGTACGGTCAGCGCAAAACCGACACCGTCGCGGTGGCCCATGGCGGCACGGCCCGCGCGCTGATGGTCGCGCTCGGCTTCGCGACGCCGGAAAAGGCCGCCAACCTGACCATCGAGCAGGGCGTGGTTTACGTGTTCGGCGATGGGGTGGCGAAGTATAGTTAATCCGCCGTCATGCCGGCCATGACGAGTGAGAGGCCATTTGACCCCTCAAACCGCGCGCGTTACCACACTGTACGATCTTGCGATCCTGGGCTTTCAAAATGTCCTTCAACACCTTCGGCCACATGTTTCGGGTCACCACCTTCGGCGAGAGCCACGGGGTCGCGATCGGCTGCGTGGTCGATGGGTGCCCGCCGTTGTTGCCGCTCACCGGCGAAGACATCCAGCGCGACCTCGATCGTCGTCGTCCCGGACAGTCTCGCTTCACCACCCAGCGCCAGGAAGCGGATCTCGTGAGGATTCTCTCCGGCGTGATGGCGCATCCCGAGAGCGGTGCGCAGGTCACGACCGGCGCGCCGATCGCGCTTCTGATCGAGAACACCGATCAACGCTCGAAGGACTATTCCGAGATCAAGGACAAGTTTCGCCCCGGCCACGCCGACTTCACCTATGAAGCCAAATACGGCCTGCGCGATTATCGCGGCGGCGGGCGCTCGTCGGCGCGAGAGACTGCCACGCGCGTCGCGGCCGGCGCCATCGCTCGCAGAATCGTACCCAACATCACCGTGCGCGGCGCGCTGGTGCAGATGGGCCCGCACAAAATCGATCGCGAGAAGTGGGATTGGGACGAGATCGCGCGCAATCCTTTTTTCTGCCCCGACAAGGACAAGGCCGCGTTCTTCGAGGACTATCTCGACAGCATCCGCAAGAAAGGCTCCTCGATCGGCGCGGTGATCGAGGTCGTCGCCGAAGGCGTGCCGGCCGGCTTAGGCGCGCCGATTTACGGCAAGCTCGACGGAGATCTCGCCGCCACCTTGATGAGCATCAACGCGGTCAAGGGCGTCGAGATCGGCGCGGGCTTTGGCGCGGCCGAATTGTCCGGCGAGGAAAACGCCGACGAAATGCGAATGGGCAATCAGGGCGTCACGTTTCTTTCCAACCACGCCGGCGGCATTTTGGGCGGCATCTCGACCGGCCAGCCGGTGGTGGCGCGTTTCGCGGTGAAGCCGACGTCCTCAATTTTGTCACCGCGCCGCACGGTGGATCGCGATGGCAACGACACCGACATCATGACCAAAGGCCGCCACGACCCCTGCGTCGGCATCCGCGCGGTGCCGGTCGGCGAGGCCATGATGGCGTGCGTGCTGGCCGATCATTTCCTGCGGCATCGCGGACAGGTGGGATAGTTCACAATCTGTAAGGCATGCGGATGCCGGGATCGCCCGTTGTGAAATCCTTCGTATTCCGCGTGACCAGGAGCATCGCGTGTGTCTGCGCTGTTGCCCAGATAATGGCGTCGGGTAATTTAATGTGATGGGTGCGACGCAGGCTAACGGCGCGCTCTGCAATCTCTCGATCGAGCGCAATGACATCGAAAGTGCTCAGAAAGCTACGCGTCGCAACTTCGACGTTGCCGTTAGCGCCAACCGTCACCTCCATCCACGTGATGATACTGATGGCTTTTTCCGTGTAGCGCTTTAGCTCAGTGCGAGCTTGGGGAACGGCGTTGAGGTAATCGACGAGAATGTTGGTGTCGAACAGCGCTTTCACCATTCGCGACGCACTTTTTCCTGATAGGCCAAGCCATCCACTTTGCGTTTGCCCCAGAGGCCGAACGCATCGCCTTCCTGTTGGCTACGTCGGTTCCTGAGATAGTCATCGATCGCTTGACGGATCAGGGCCGCACGCGACCGCTTCTCGCTTTTCGACAATTCGTCCAGCGCTCGAATCTGGGTGTCGCCGAGGTCAACCAGTGTTCGCATTGTCGCCACCATTGATATATGATATCGATATCATATATCAGCTCTCGAGGAATTCAATGCCGTTGGCCCATACGTGAGTTGCGCTTTTCACGTAAATTGCGTATATTAGAGGCGGAAGAGGAGGCAATGGACATGGCCGATACGGTTCCAGCTTCGGAGTTTACCCGGAATTTTGGTCGCTATCGAATGCTCGCTCAACGAGAGCCCGTGGCAGTATCGAGCCACGGATCGATCACCGGCTATTTCGTTGCACCGGACGAATACGAAGAATTCCGTCGTTTCAAGCAACACCGCCGCAGCTTCGCGACGGCTGAACTGTCCGACGAGAAGGCTCAGTTGATCCGCTCCTCGCGTATGGACGAACGGCACGCGCATCTCGATGCCATGTTTGAATCGAAATAGCGGAGGCGCATGCCGATCCCCACGCCTGAGCCGGGCCTTGTGATATCTTATGCCTATCTGTGGCACCACGAACACGAAGCGGGTCGGGAAGAAGGGCGCAAAGATCGCCCCAGCGTGATTGTGCTTACGGTGGATCGCCCAGCGAATGACACAACTGTCGTTGTGGTTCTGCCGATCACGCATACACCTCCCGCTGATCCCGCGGGTGCAGTTGAAATTCCCGCCCCGGCAAAGCGTCATCTCGGTCTCGATGACGAGCGTTCTTGGATCATTGTTGCAGAGGGCAACGAATTCGATTGGCCGGGCTATGATCTTCGGAAAATCGGCCGCAGTGATCGCTATGACTACGGTTTCTTGCCGCCGCGATTCTTCGATCAGGTGATCAAGACCTTCGCCGCATGGCATCGTGCCCGCAAAGCAAAGCTAACCTCGCGGGAGTGATCTCCGCCTTGACCTTTCCCCAACTTCCCCCGCAAATGCCCTTCTCATGAACGCAGCCGATTTGCAGAAAATCACCGACTGGATCGTGGGTGGCGCGAAGATCGCATCCAATCCGGCTGAGGCGATGGCGGAAATCTGCGAGCGCCTTGTGGATGCGGGTTTGCCGCTCTGGCGTGTCGGCTTCTTCGTTCGGACGTTGCATCCCGATGTTTTCGGCCGCAACTTCGTCTGGAAGCCGGGCGCCGATCTCGTCGTAGGCTCCACGGATTTCGATGTCCAGGATTCGCCGCAGTTCAACAGCAGTCCGCTGGCGATCGTGTTCCGCCAGGGGCGGGAAGTGAGATGCCGTCTCGACGATCCCGAGAGCAAGCACTTTCCGTTCCTCGACGAGGATATGCGCGCGGAGGAGGTCACCGACTATATTGCCCTGCCGCTGCGGTTCACGGACGGTTCTGTTAACGCCTCGAGCTGGACCACGAAGCAGCCGGGCGGCTTTACCGACGAACAACTCACCGCGCTACGAGCCTTGATGCTGCCGCTGACGCGGATGATCGAGATCGCAAATTTGACTCGCAAGGCGGCCGTTTTGCTCGACACCTATGTCGGTAACCGCGCCGGCGAGCGGATTCTTGGCGGGCAGATTCGCCGCGGCCACACCGAGACGATGCATGCCGCGATCTGGTTGTCGGATTTGCGCGGCTTCACCGCGTTGTCGGATCGGCTGCCGGCCGAGACCGTGGTCGATATTCTCAACCGCTATTTCGATTGCCAGGTGCCAGCGATCAGGGCGCATGGCGGGGAGATTCTTAAATTCATGGGCGACGGGTTGCTTGCGGTGTTTCCGATCGCAGAACAGGATGGCAATGCCGCTCACGTTTCCGCGCGGGTGCTGCAAGCCGCGCGCGAGTCCCGTGCCCAGGTCGAAGCGTTGCGCTATGAAGCCGGTGAAGCCGTCGAGCAGTTTCGTTTCGGCGTCGCCTTGCATGTTGGAAAAATTCTTTACGGCAATATCGGCGGCGGCAACCGGCTCGATTTCACCTGCATCGGTCCCGCCGTCAATCTTGCCGCGCGGCTGGAGAAAATCGCCGGGCGTCTCCATCGCACGATCGTGGCGTCGGCGGAATTCGTCGAGGTGTGCGAAGGCGGCTGGGTCGATCTCGGCGAGTTTCCGATCTCGGGATTTTCGAAGGCCGAGCGCGTGTATGGCTTGCAGGATGAAGGCTTGGAGGACGAAACTATTCCTCTGGCTCGGTCGTGAACAAGAGCGGATAGCCCTTGGCGCGGCCGGCGTCGGTGGCGCGGGTCGCCTTGGTCTCGGCAACGTCCTTGGTGAAGACGGCGACCACGCACACGCCGCGTTGATGCGCGGTGAGCATGACCTTGTAGGCCTGGTCTTCGGTCATGCGGAATTCCGCCTTCAAAACGGTGACGACGAATTCGCGCGGCGTGAAGTCGTCGTTGACGAGGATGACCTTATGCAGGCGCGGCCGCTCGGTCTTGGCGCGAACCTTGGTTTTCGGCTTGGTGACGGTATCGATCATTTCCGCGGCACCTCCTGACGTCAGGAAGTTTACAGCCTCTCGCTTGACGGTGACCTGCGCCGCGCGAATGGCTTCATTGCAGCGGCGGCAGCGTGCGCAGATAGGCGATGATATCGGCCAGGTCGACCTCCTTCAGCGCCGCGTAATAAGCAAAGGCCATCGGCGGCTTTAATGCGTGACCGTCGCGTGCGATGCCTTGGGTGACGGCGCGGCGAATGTCTTGATCGGTCCAGGCGCCAATCCCGACGGTGGGGTCCGAGGTGATGTTGGCGGCAACGCTTTTTGATCCATTCGGATCTTCCTCACGCAGGGGGAAAACCCTGCCGCCGTGGCCCAGCCCGTTTTTGTAATCTGAGACGCCTTGCGTCCGTGTGGCGTGGCACTCCATGCAATGGCCGATGGTGACGAGATACGCGCCGCGCCGGACCGGATCGACCAACGTCGCTTTGCTGAAGCCGGCCTCGGCGTCGGGATAGGCATCGCGGCGCACCGGGACTTTGTACACGGGATCGGCAATTTCGTTCCGGATCGGCTTGACGGTGTGAAGATAGGCGACGACGGCGTCGAGGTCGTCGGTGAGCAAACCTTTGTAGAAATTGGCTGGCATGATCGCCGCCAGCGGCACGCCGGCGAGGCGGCCGTGATCGGGGCGGATTCCTTCAATCAGCGCGCGCTTGATCTCGGCATCGCTCCAGCTTCCGATTCCGGTCTCCACGTCCGGCGTGATGTTCGGCGCGGTGGCGATGAAGGCCGGCGTCATGAAGGTCCGGCCGCCGGAAAGTGGCTTTTCGGCGATCACCTTGCCCTCCGCATCGCGCGGCGTGTGGCAGTTGCCGCAGGCCATGATGGTATTGACGAGATAATTACCGCGCTCGACGGCCGATTCAGCCGTCGCGCGGCTGGAGGCCGCCAAAAGCAATGCGCAGGCAATGAAAATCCGAAACATGATATCTCCTATTTAAAAAAGAGGTGTATTGCACGCGGAGCCGGTTTCAGAAAGCCTTCAGCGGTCGCTCTCGCCCGGTCATGCACAGGGGCGTCGTTTCGCGCGGCTAACCTGAATGTGTAGGAACCGCCCATGTTCCTGCTTTTCGAAGGCCGGTTTGCGTGTCACGATCATATCATATGGTCAGAGGGCCGCTCATGCGCTGGGGTATCTCGATCGCCGCCGTGCTCGTCGCGGGAACGATGGCTGGTGGCGATGTCGGAAGCTTCGCCGCGCCGAATCCGAGAAGGCATTTCGCCGACAAGCAAGCGGTGCCTTCGGTCGATGTCGAACTCGTTCTCGCTGTCGATATCTCCTACTCGATGGATTTGGACGAACTCGCGATTCAGCGCGAGGGCTACGCCCAGGCCATCGTCTCGAAGGAATTTTTGCAGGCGCTCAAAACCGGTCCGAACGGCAAGGTCGCGATCACCTATTTCGAATGGGCGGCTTCGAGCGACCAGAAGATCATCATTCCCTGGCGGGTGATCGACGGTCCGGAGACGGCGGACGCCGTCGCCAACGAGATCATGAAGACACCGATCCGCCGAGCGTCGCGCACCTCGATCTCGGGTGCGATCAATTTCGCGATGCCGCTGTTCGACGAAAACCCGTATCGCGGCATTCGCCGCGTCATCGATATTTCCGGTGACGGGCCCAACAACAACGGCGCGCCCGTCACCGGCGCGCGCGACGCGGCGCTCGCGAAAGGCATCACCATCAACGGTCTCCCGATCATGGTGAAGGAGCCGTCTTATTCGACGATGGATATCGAGAACCTGGATTTCTATTACGAGGACTGCGTCATCGGCGGTCCCGGCTCCTTCGTCGTCGCCATCAAAGACCGCGACAAGTTCAAGGAGGCGATCCGAACCAAGCTTCTGCTCGAAGTCGCAGGCCGCATGCCCGAGCGCCCGATCGTCCCGGTCGCCGAGAAAGAGCCGCGCGTCTCCTGCCTGGTCGGCGAGAAGCTCTGGCAGGATCGTTGGGGGCGGTGAGCTTACACCCGCGCCTCCAAAATCAGATTGAACGGCGTCTCGGTCGCGCGGCGGAATCGTGTCAGGCCCGCTTGTCTCGCGACTTCGCGAAGCCGTGCCTCGCCGGCTTGCGCGCCGAGCGCGAGGCCGACCTCCTGATCGAGCGAGGCCGGCGTGCAGATCACTGTGGAAGCCGCGTAGAAGATACGCCCGATAGGGTTGAGGTTGTCTTCGAGCCGATCGTTGGCGAACGGTTCGACCAGCATGCAGGTGCCGTCGGCTGCCATGGTCTCGCGCACATGCTTCAACGCGCCGACCGGGTCGCCCATGTCGTGGAGGCAGTCGAAGAAGCAGACGAGGTCATAGCCTTCGGTCGGATAGGTCTTGGCGGAATGCACTTCGAAGCGCACGCGGTCGCCGAGTTCGGCGTCCTCGGCCGCTTGGCGCGCGGCGTCGATCGAACCTTGATGATAGTCGAAGCCGTAGAACCGCGAATTGGGAAACGCTTCCGCCATCAGGCGCGTGGAGATGCCGTGGCCGCAACCGACGTCGGCGACCTTGGCGCCGCGTTCGAGTTTCTCAACGACGCCGTCGAGCGCGGGTAGCCATTCCTGCACCAGATGATGTTTGTACCCGGTGCGGAAGAAACGCGCGGTGCCGCAGAACAGGCACTCGCTGCGCCGGTTCCAGCCGACGCCCTGGCCGGTTTTGAAGGCTTGCGAAATCTTCGGCTCGTCGAGGAACGTCGCCTCGATCAGGTCGCCCACCGCCCCCATGAAAAACTCACTGTCCTCATCGGCCAGTGCGATCGCTTGTTCGGGTTCCATCGAGAATTTGCCTGAAGCTTTATCGTATTCGACATAGCCGGACGCGGCTTGGGCGGCGAGCCATTCGCGGACGTAACGCTCGCTGGTGCCGGTGGCCTTTGCCAGTTCCGAGGAACTCATCGGTCCCTTCGCCGCGAGCGCTTTGTAGAGACCGAGCTTGTCGCCGATCAGCATCAGCGAGGCGTTCATCGCCGTGCCGATGTCGCCCACCATTTTCCCCATGAAAGCATTCAGTTTGTCGGGATTGACGTCCATGATGGCCTCCTTTGGATGCCGGGTGACTTCAATGCGGTGGCTTGATTTGCGTCGAGCTGACGCTCGGATTGCTCGCATCAGGGAGGGGCAGGTCGCCTCTGCCGGTCCTCCAATTGAGATATGTTGCCGGCCTGCGAAACAGGTTCAACGTTTGCGCACAAATCGCGCCACCAGCTCGACATGCGGGGTGTGACGGAACTGATCGACTGGCGTCACGCCTTCGATGTCGTAGCCGCCGCCGGTCAAAATCCGCGCATCTCGCGCAAAGGTCGCGGCGTTGCAGGACACGGCAATCACCACGGGAACTTTGCTCGCCGCGAGCTGCGCGGCTTGCGCCTGCGCGCCTTGCCGGGGCGGATCGAACACGACCGCATCGTATTCGCGCAACTCCTGCGGCATCAGCGGACGCCGGAACAGATCGCGTGCCTCGGCGCTGATTGGTTTCAGGCCGGCCGCCGAACTCGCCGCTTTCTGCAGCGCGGTCACCGCGCCGGCGTCGCTGTCGAACGCCGAAATTCGTGCGTTCGTTGCCAACCTCAAGGCAAACGGTCCGACTCCGCAAAACAAATCGGAAATGTGTTTGGCGCGCTTGCAGTGGCCCGACACCAGCGCCGCCAGCGTCTCTTCCCCGGCGGTTGTCGCCTGCAGGAACGAACCCGGCGGCAGCGTGACTTTTGCGGTGCCGATCGCAATCGTCGGCGGGGTGCGCATCAGCACCAACTCGCCGTGACGCGTCAGCCGCGCCAGGCGATGCTGCTCGGCGATGCGCGACAGCGCTGCGATCTTCGTCGCCGGCAACGGACCGGAGCCACGGACGTCGACGTCGAGGCCGTTGTCGGTCGCGGTGATCTGGATGTCGAGCGGCTTTCCGCTTTCGATCAGCGGTTCGGCCAGCGCCCACCCCGCCTCAATCGCGCCGTTCAGGCCGGGATCAAGAATGGGACAGCGATCGATCGGAACGATGTCGTGGGAATTCGCCGCGGCGAAGCCGACCTTGAGCACGTCTGTGCCGATCCGGGCATGCAACGTCATTCGCCGGCGACCGAGGCCGTGCGCGTCGATCAGCGGATGCACGTCGCAGGCAAGCTTCGCCTGTGCGAGCGTCTCGACCACGATGTCACGTTTCCAGGCATGGTAACGTTCGGCATCCCAATGCTGGATCGCGCACCCGCCACAGACGCCGAAATGCGGGCAAAACGGCGTGATCCGCGCTTTGCTTGCGCTTTCGACCGCGAGCAGGCGGCGGCGGTCGGGATGACCGGGGACGGGCGCGACCTCGACGCTCTCGCGGGGGAGCGTGTACGGCACGTAGACGGTTTCGCCGTTCACGAGAGCGACGCCGTCGCCGCGATGGCCGACATGGTCGATGAGGAGACGTTCAACCACGGCGCGCGCCGATGAAGAATTCGACATTGCCGTCGCCGCCCGTAATCGGTGACGGAAATATTTCGATGTCGGTGCACCCCTGCGAAGCCGCGAAAGCCGCGATGTCGTCGCAGACTTGCCGATGGACTTCCGCGTCGCGGATGATGCCGCGCTTGGAATGTTTTCGCTGGCCCTCGAATTGCGGCTTGATCAATGCCAATAAATGCATCGGCGCTGCCGCGAGCGACAGCGCCACCGGCAACACGGCTTTCAGGGAAATGAAACTGACGTCGATGACGACGATGTCGGGGCGCACGGGTAGGCGCTTGCCTTCGAAATCGCGAATGTCGGTTTCTTCCATGGAGACGATTCTGGGATGGCCGCGCAGCGACGAATGAAGCTGCTCGCGCCCGACGTCGATTGAAAACACCAGGCTCGCGCCGTTGGCGAGCAGCACTTCGGTGAAGCCGCCGGTCGAGGCGCCGACGTCGAGGCAGACGTGGCCCTCGATTTCGATCGGATAGCGCTCCAACGCGCCGGCCAGTTTGACACCGCCACGCGAAACGAACGGGTGCGCCGGCTGCGCACGCAACACGGCGTCGGTGGGAACGGTCTCGGATGGCTTTTCGACCTGTTTGTCGTTGGCGGTGACGAGCCCCGCCTCGATCGCGGCCCGTGCCCGCGCGCGGCTCTCGAACAACCCGCGCTCGACCAGCAACGTGTCGGCGCGTTTGCGGGCGGTGGGCATGCTGGAGGAGCGTTTGGTCACGTTCAACTCGATATGCGTGCCGGCATCGAGGCAAGTGCCCGCGGTGGGCCTCGTGGTTCGAGACGCGCGGCGTTGCCGCGCTCCTCACCATGAGGGTCTAAGACCTCATCCTGAGGAGGCGCGCCTGCGCCGTCTCGAAGGATGAAGCCACCGCACTTGGAAAATTCCCAGAGCCCAGATCCTCAGGCCAGCTTGACGGTTTCGACCTTGAACTCTTGCTTGAACTCCTGGCCCAGCGTCTCGAACACCTTGGCGACGATGCCTTTGGCATCGAGCCCGGCGCCGGCGTACATCGCATTCGGCGAGTCGTGGTCGAGGAACACGTCCGGCAGCACCATCGAGCGCATCCGTAAACCGCCGTCGAGCATGCCATGATCCGCCAGCTTCTGCATCACGTGGGAGCCGAAGCCGCCGACCGATCCTTCCTCGATGGTGAGGAGGATCTCGTGGTCGCGCGCGAGTTTCAGGATCAGCTCGAGATCGAGTGGCTTCATGAAGCGCGCATCCGCGATCGTGGTGGACAATCCATGCGCGGCAAGCTCGTCCGCCGCCTTCTCGCATTCGGCCAGACGCGTGCCGAACGACAGCAGCGCGATCTTGTTGCCCTCGCGAATGATGCGGCCCTTGCCGATTTCCAGGGCGACGCCGACTTCGGGCATTTCGACGCCGCGGCCTTCGCCGCGCGGATAGCGCACCGCGCTCGGACGATCGTTGATCGCCACTTGCGTCGCGACCATGTGCACCAATTCGGCCTCGTCGGAAGCCGCCATGATGACGAAATTCGGCAGGCAGCCGAGATAGGCGTTGTCGAACGAGCCGGCATGGGTCGCGCCGTCGGCGCCGACCAGGCCGGCGCGATCGATCGCGAAGCGCACCGGAAGGCTCTGGATCGCGACGTCGTGGACGATCTGATCGTAGCCGCGTTGCAGGAAGGTCGAATAGATCGCGCAGAACGGCTTGTAGCCTTCGGTCGCAAGCCCCGCGGCAAACGTCACCGCATGCTGCTCGGCGATGCCGACATCGAAGGTGCGTTGCGGGAAGGCTTTTGCGAAAATGTCGATTCCCGTGCCTGACGGCATCGCCGCGGTGATGCCGACGATCTTCTCGTCTTTTTGCGCTTCCTTGACGAGGCTCTGGCCGAACACGTTTTGGTAAGCGGGCGCATTCGGCTTGGCTTTGGCTTGCGCGCCGGTGGCGACGTCGAACTTGACCACGGCGTGATATTTGTCGGCAGAAGCCTCCGCCGGGCCGTAGCCTTTGCCCTTTTGGGTGACGACGTGAACCAGGATCGGACCGTCCTCCATGTCGCGCACGTTCTTGAGCACGGGGAGAAGGTGGTCGAGGTTGTGGCCGTCGATCGGACCGACATAGTAGAAGCCGAGTTCCTCGAACAGCGTGCCGCCGCCGACCATGAAGCCGCGGGAATATTCCTCGGCGCGGTTGGCGCGGTCGGCGATCACCTTCGGAAGGTGCTTGCCGAGCTGCTTGGCGGCCTCGCGCAGCGAGCGATAGGTTTTTCCTGAATATAGTCGCGACAAATAGGCCGACATCGCGCCGACCGGCGGCGCGATCGACATGTCGTTGTCGTTGAGAATGACGATCAGCCGCGAATTCATCGCACCGGCATTGTTCATGGCCTCATAGGCCATGCCGGCGGACATCGCGCCGTCGCCGATCACGGCGATGACGTTATTCTTGCCGCCGGAGAGGTCGCGCGCGACGGCCATGCCGAGCGCCGCCGAAATCGAGGTCGAGGAGTGCGCGGCGCCGAACGGATCGTAATCGCTTTCGGTGCGCTTGGTGAAACCGGACAAACCGCCGCCGGTGCGCAAGGTGCGGATGCGGTCGCGGCGGCCGGTGAGGATCTTGTGCGGATAGGCCTGATGGCCGACGTCCCAGATCAAACGATCGCGCGGCGTGTCGAAAATGTAATGTAGCGCGGTGGTCAATTCGACGACGCCGAGGCCGGCGCCGAAATGTCCGCCGGTGACCGAGACGGCGTCGATGGTTTCCAAACGAAGCTCGTCGGCGACCTGGCGGACCTGTTCCACCTTGAGCCGGCGTAAATCTTCCGGGGTCCGGATCGTGTCGAGAAGCGGCGTCTTACTAAATGTGGTCACAGTGATATTCCAATGTTGCATGTCGGGAACAACGGCCCGACGGGGGATGGGTTGCACAGAACCAGCGTAGCGAACACCCGGACGCCGGATGCCAACTGAGCAGGCCGAAGCCCGGTTTGAAAGCTGAGATGCACTCTGAATCGCTCAATACGACATGCATCACTTTTTACGAGTTAACCCTTCCCGGTCTTTTTCTTAAGCTATTTGAACCGCTTACCTCAATCGTTAACGCGGGGCATGCGGCCTTCAACAGCCCATAGTTCCAAACCATTACACCAAAGCGAGGGCCAAAGCCAACCCGCCGGGGACCTCGCTGGCGCGAGATCGGGCGGTAGGGTTACGGCTCTCAACCGGCGCAGCGGGTGGTTGGTTCCCGGTTCCAGGTCACTTGGCAGGTCATTTGGAAGGTATTTTCGGCGCGCGTTTCGCGAGAGGGCGCCGGTTTCAGTCAACCCGTCACTGAACGTCGAGCGGCTCGGTTCCGGTCACCCGGCCGTTGGCGTCGGTGGTGATCTTGTCGACGCGCGCCTCCGCCTGACGCAGCAGTTCCTCGCAGCGGCGTTTCAAGGCTTCGCCGCGCTCGTAAATGGCAACCGATTCCTCCAGCGGAACCTTGCCTTCCTCGAGTCGCTTGACGATCGATTCAAGTTCCTCGATCGCGCGCTCGAAGCTCAGCTTGTTGACGTCCGTCTGGTTGTTTTCGGCCATGGCTCTCGCCCTCTCGGCTTGAAGGGTATTGTTATGCGGGCGTGGTGGCGTGACGTTCACGCACCCATCAGCGCGGTGACATGCGCCGCGACCGATTCTTTCAAGCCTTGCAGATCATACCCGCCTTCAAGCACCGAGACAATTCGACCGCCCGCGGTCGCGTCGGCAACATCCATCAATTTGCGCGTGACCCAGCCGAAATCCTCCGCCTTGAGATTGAGCGAGGCCAGCGGATCGCGGTAATGGGCGTCGAAGCCCGCGGAAATGACGATCAATTCGGGCGCGAACTTCGTGAGCTGCGGCAGGATCACGTTTTCGAACGCGGCGCGGAATTTGGCGCTACCGTCGTCCGGCGCGAGCGGCGCGTTGACGATGGTGTCGTGCTCGCCGCGTTCGCCGCTTGAGCCGGTGCCGGGAAACAGCGGCATCTGATGCGTCGAGCAATACATCACGGTGGGGTCGGCCCAGAAAATATCCTGCGTGCCGTTGCCGTGGTGGACGTCGAAATCGACCACCGCGGCGCGGCCGATGCCGTATTTGCGCTGGGCGTGACGCGCCGCGATCGCGGCGTGATCGAAAAAGCAAAAGCCCATCGGCTTGTTGGTTTCGGCATGATGGCCCGGCGGACGCATCGCGACGAACGCATTATTATATGTGCCCGCCATGATCGCGTCGGTCGCGGCCACCGCGCCGCCGACGCCGCGCATCACCGCCTCCCAGGTGCCGGGCGACATCGAGGTGTCGCCGTCGAGATAAACGAGCCCGTTCGAAGGCGCGATCCGCCGCAGCTCGTTGACATAATGCTCGTCGTGGCAAAGCGTGACGAGCTCGAGCGAGCCTTCCGGCGCCGTCTCGCGCACCAGGGCGTCGAAGCGGCTTTCGCCGAGCGTCTCATTGACCGCGCGAATCCGGTCGGGCCGCTCGGGATGTCCCGGCGGGGTTAGATGGTCGAGGGTCGATGGATGGCTCAGGAGAAATGTCGTCATGCGGGACCTTCGCGCGATCAGCGCGCTTGAGAGAGGAAGTTAATTTAGGGGGTCATTGCCTCCGGGGAAAGAGCCATGCCGGCGCATATGCTGATCACCTCGCCCCGCTTGCGGGGAGAGGTCGATCACGAAGTGATCGGGTGAGGGGGGCTCTCCGCGGGTCCGAGTCTGACGAGAATCCCCTCACCCCAACCCTCTAAGAGCGAGCTTCGCTCGTCTCGATCCCGCAAGCGGGGAGAGGGAGCAGGATAGATCGCCGCTGCGTCTCCCCTGAACTCGTCGCGCTCTAATTCACCCGCGCAATGCGATTGGCGCTCGTGGGCGCGATCGGGCTGTTTCCCTGAAAATAAGCGTATAGCGCATCGGCATCATAGACGCCGGTTTGCGGCGCGGTGCCTTCCTTCAACGCCATGAATCCGTCGCCGCCGACGGAGAGATAATTATTCACCGTCACGCGATAACCTCTCGCCGGATCGATGCGCTTGCCGTTGAGCGCAAGAGAATTGGCGATCACGTGCTCGCCATATGGTTTCGTCGCGTCCCACGCATAGGCAAAGCCTTTCGAGACCTGCAAGATGCGCGGTCGTTTCGGATCAGCCCATTGCTGCTCGAGCATGGTCTTGATCTGCGCGCCGGTGAGCGTCAGCGTGACCAATTGATTGCGAAACGGCTGGCTTGCGAACACTTCGCCATAGCTCACCGCGCCATCGTCTTTCTTGAGGATGTCGGTGCGGATGCCGCCCGGATTAGTCAACGCGATCGCGGCGCCGCCGTCCCTGGCGTCACGGGTGGCGGCCAGTTGCGCATCCGCGATGATGTCGCCGAGCGCGCTTTCGCCGGCTTCGTTGGGCGCGCGGGATAGCGTCTCGGTGACGGCGCCCGCCCGGCGGTTCGCGATCGGCGCGGCCACCTTGTCGTAAGCCTCGAGCAACGCGGTCTGTTCTGGATCCTTGGCGTAAGAGCCGCTTCGGACAATGACATTGTCGGCCTTGGCGCCGACCACGTCGCGCGTGACGGAATCGAGCTTCACGTCGATCGCGGTGACGATTGTGCCGAATTTGTCGCCGCTCGTCACGAGTCGTCCGTCGATCTCGCAGACATAGGCCTGATGGGTGTGGCCGGAGATCACCACATCGATGGCCGAATCGAAATTCTTCACGATGTCGACGATGGCGCCGGAGATTCCAGGACACTCATTATAATCGCCGGTCGGATAGCCGCCTTCGTGGATCAACACCACCATGGCCTCGACGCCGCGCGCCTTCAATTCCGGCACCAGCGCGTTCACGGTTTCAGCCTCGTCCTTGAATTCCAGGCCCAGGATGCCCGTTGGCGAGACGATGTCGGCGGTGCCCTTCAACGTCAGCCCGATGAAGGCGACGGGAATGCCGTCGAACTCTTTGATCTCGTAAGGCGGAAAGAACGTCTTGCCGGTGTTTTTCTCGATCGTGCTCGCCGCAAGATAATGAAATTTGGCACCGAGAAACGGATGCGGCCCCTGGCATTTGTCGATTCTGTGACAGCCGCCGTTTTGCATCCGTAGCAGCTCGTCCTTGCCCGCGTCGAATTCGTGGTTGCCGACGGCCGCGACCTCGAGCCCCATCATCGAGAGGGATTCGATCGTGGGCTCGTCGTGAAACAGCGCCGAGAGCAACGGGCTCGCGCCGATCAAATCGCCGGCCGCGACAAAGATCGTGTTCTTAGGCCCCGCGCGAAGTTCCTTGACCAGCGTCGCCATGTGTTCGGCGCCGCCGGCCGGCACCGTGATTTGTTTGCCTCTCCCGTCGGGATCGGCGATCCGGATTCCGCCCGGCGGCGGCCGAAGATTGCCGTGGAAATCGTTGATCGCGAGAATTCGCAGATCGACCGTCTCGGCGGCGGCCTGAGAGGCTGGACACGACAGCGCCAGCAGCGCGGCAAGAGAGGTGAGAATGCGTCGGTTCATGGGTCGTCGGCGATCTTTACGATGTGGCCGTCGGGGGCCAAGGCTTCAAACCGCATTCTACATGATCCATAATGACAGATGAATGCTGCCCGTCATTCCGGGGCGATGCGAAGCGTCGAGCCCGGAATCCATAACCACCATCGGGAGTATGGATTCCGGGCCCGCGCCATCCAAGTCGGCTGTTGCCGACTTGGAAATGATATTGCTGAACTCGGGTAAACCCTAGTTCAGTCGGCGTGTCCCGGAATGACGCGCTTAGCACTTTAACTCCAAGGAACACCCAATGCAGTTGACCGGCATTCACCATCTCACCGCGATTTCCGCGAAGCCGCGCGAGAACCTGGCCTTTTACACCGGCCTACTCGGTATGCGGCTAGTGAAGAAGACCGTCAACCAGGACGACGTGCGCGCCTATCATTTGTTCTACGCCGACGGCAAAGCCAATCCAGGTACCGACCTCACCTTCTTCGATTTTCCGGCGCCGCCGGAGCGGCGCGGCACCAACAGCATTTCAACGACGAGCTTGCGTGTCGCCGGCGAGAAAACCCTTGGATTTTGGCGCGACCGTTTGAAGCAGGCGGTCGCTCGCGTCGGCGACGTCGTCGAGATCGACGGCCGGTTGACGCTTCCCTTTGAAGACGGCGAAGGCCAGCGCCTCGCCTTGATCGACGACGGCGGCGCGGGCTCGGCGTGGCCCTGGCAGAAGAGCGTGGTGCCGGAAGCGCACCAAATTCGCGGCCTCGGCCCGATCGTGTTGAGCGTGCGCGATCTGGCGCGCACCGAACTTGTGCTCACCCGCGTCATGAACATGCGCCGTGTGCGCGAATACGCCACCGCGGACGGCGAGGTCCATGTGTTCGCGATGGGCGAGGGCGGGCCAGCGGCGGAGCTGCACGTGATCGAGCAAAAAAATCTGCCGATGGCGCAGCAGGGTGCCGGCGGCGTGCACCACGTCGCGTTTCGCACGCCGAACGAGGAGCAATATCACGCCTGGACGGCGCGGCTGAACGAGATCGGCGTGCGCCATTCCGGCGAGATCGACCGGTTTTATTTTCGCAGCCTTTATTTTCGCGAGCCGAACGGCATCTTGTTCGAGATCGCCACCGACGGACCTGGTTTTGCTACCGACGAGCCGATGGAAACGCTCGGCGAAAAACTCGCGCTGCCGCCATTCTTGGAGCCGCGCCGCGCGCAGATCGAAGCGGGGCTGAAGCCGCTGGGGTGAAAGCGGCACCAGTCGTGAATATAATACGCCGACCTCATCCTGAGAGTCTGACTCAAAAAGCGATCAATGTTTTGTGGTTGCGGCGAGACGTCTGGTCAGCAGTCGTAGATGGGCGACGAGGAGCCAGGCGGCTTCGGTGGCTGCAGATCCTTCGAAGTCCTTGGTGAG
>WNFR01002260.1_pt1 | contig 59285 bp, 48 predicted proteins | sample 5400221 | NCBI WGS metagenome assembly WNFR01 (sample SAMN13153357, study PRJNA577476) | soil metagenome | isolation source: 40 cm soil under Madrone tree | place: USA:California | collected 2016-06-14
CGGGTGATTGAAGTAGTGCGAAATACGATCAGTGTAAAGAGCAAAGGGCGAAGATCCAACGGGTTAAGATTAAAGAGTCGAGAGCAAACCGGCCAACTTTGCGCTCAGCCCTTAACTTAGCTCACTTCGCCCTTTGCTCTTTACAATGATAGCAGAAGTCAGAGAACAGAGATCAGAAGTTAAAGATCAGAGATCAGGGGTCAGATGCCACGTCTTAGCTCTATCTTTTGCTCTTAGCTGTATCCTCTGCTCTTAGCCCTTCGCCCTTTCCAGATGAATCCTGAAGTCGCAATTTCCGAATCACCTTTGCCGCTAAGCCCTCCGGCCTCTGCCACCGTTCCCACCCTGCGCATCGCGCCCTCAAAGGGTTGGGTCCCACTCAAACTCAGCGAACTCTGGGAGTACCGAGAACTGCTCTACTTCCTGGTCTGGCGCGACATCAAGGTCCGTTACAAGCAGACAGCGTTGGGAGCGAGTTGGGCGATCATTCAGCCTGTGCTTACGATGCTCGTCTTCAGTTTGTTTTTTGGACGTCTTGGAAAGATACCTTCCGACGGAATTCCCTATCCAATATTTAGTTTTGCCGCTCTGGTACCCTGGACATTTTTCGCCAACGGTCTGGGCCAGTCGTCCAACAGCCTGGTTGGCAGCTCGAACCTGATCACCAAAGTTTATTTTCCAAGGCTGATCGTGCCGCTGGCCTCAGTTTTTTCGGGCATCGTCGATTTCGTTCTGGCCTTTATCGTGCTGCTCGGCATGATGCTGTACTACGGTTTGGTACCGACAGTGAACGTGCTCTGGCTGCCGCTATTCCTGTTGTTGGCGTTGATTACTTCGCTGGGAGTCGGTTTGTGGTTGTCAGCGCTGAACGTCGAGTATCGCGACGTCCGTTACGTCGTTCCCTTTATCACTCAGTTCTGGCTCCTGGCTACGCCAATTGCTTATCCGAGCAGCTTGCTGCACGAGCCCTGGCGCACGATCTATGGATTGAACCCAATGGTCGGCGTGGTCGAAGGTTTTCGCTGGGCCCTGCTGAGAACAGGCACTGCCCCGGGACCAATCATTGCCGTCTCTTCAGGTGCGGCCGTTGTGATTCTGATCACCGGGGCCTTCTATTTCCGTCGCATGGAAAAGACATTTGCCGATATTGTGTAGTGACTTTTTCTGATCCGTTTTTATCTGCGTAAAGCTATTGCCGAATAAATGAACGATACAGCCATCAAAGTAGAAGGGCTGAGTAAACGCTACCGCATCGGAGCGCAGCAGCAGGCATACAGGACTCTGCGAGAGAGGCTCAACAGTGCTGCGTTGGCTCCTTTCAGAGGGGCTAAGTCCATATTGAGCCGCAACGACAACGGAAATTCGAAGTCAGGGGTCCGCAAGTCGAGATCCGAGAGGTTTTGGGCTTTGAAAGATGTGTCGTTCGAAGTCAAAACAGGCGAGGTCGTTGGCATCATCGGCCGCAACGGTGCAGGGAAGAGCACCTTGCTGAAAATCCTTTCGCGTATTACTGAGCCAACTGAAGGTTACGCCGACATTCACGGGCATATCGCATCACTGCTGGAGGTTGGGACCGGCTTTCATCCTGAACTGACCGGTCGCGAGAATATCCATCTCAACGGTTCGATTCTCGGTCTGAAGCGTGCCGAGATTCGCAAGAAGTTCGACGAGATCGTCGCCTTCGCCGAAGTCGAAAAGTTCATCGACACGCCAGTAAAATATTATTCGAGCGGCATGTATGTTCGCCTGGCATTCGCGGTCGCGGCGCACCTCGACCCGGAGATTCTATTAGTCGACGAGGTACTATCCGTCGGCGATGCCGCGTTTCAGAAAAAATGTCTGGGAAAGATGAGCCAGGTGTCGAAAGAAGGCCGGACCATTCTCTTCGTGAGCCACCACATGCCGAGCATTGCGAGTCTATGCTCTAGCGCTGTCTTGTTGGATGCCGGACAAATCGTGAGAACCGGCGAAACGCGCGAAGTCGTTGCTGATTACCTTTCAACACATGTGGCAAAAACTGGAACAGCGACCTGGGATTTGGACAACGCTCCGGGCGATGAGACCGCGCGAATCAGAAAGATAGAGATACGCGATCCGGGTGGGACGCCAACGGATTCGCTTTGGATGGGTGACACGATCCGATTGCTGATGGAGTTTACGGTTCTGAAACCCGGGTTACGCGTCAACCCGGTTTTTAGTGTCAAGGACCCCAGCGGCCTGGTAGTTTTTTCCAGTGCTAATTATGAAGAGCCGTCGTGGGGGATCCATTGCTACGATCAGGGTCGCGTTAGAACCATCTGCGAAGTCCCGGCGCACATTCTGAACGAAGGTAAATACCTGGTCGACGCGATGCTGGTGCAGGAAGGGCGTTGTGTAAGAGCTCATAGCGAGAACGCGGTCGGATTCACGGTTTATGATGACGCATCGACGCGAGGCGACTATCTCGGCGAATGGCGTGGCGTCGTCCGGCCGCGCTGTGGATGGCAGACTGAATCGTTTTGATGACTGTGGAAAACATTGCAGAGGTACCCGAGCGCCTGGTCCCTGGGACGCTGGCGTGGGATTTGTATCAGGTCGAACACAAGCAGCGCTATGAGTGGGCGTTAGCCTATTGCCAAGACAAGCGCGTCCTGGATGTGGCGTGTGGAACCGCATACGGCTCAACTATTCTGGCTCAGAGCGGTGCGGCTCACGTTGTGGGCGTTGATATATCGGTCGACGTGATTGCGTCCAACGGGAAACGGCCAGCGCGTTTGGCTCTGGCGAATGGCGATGCCTGCAGCCTGCCGTTTGACGACGACTCGTTCGAGGTTGTCGTTAGCTTCGAGACAATCGAGCATCTCACTAGCCCGGAACATCTCTTGAGGGAAATCTCCCGCGTGCTGAAATCGGGAGGGGTCTGTATTTGTAGCAGTCCGAATCGAGATTTCTTTCCTTCCTCAGGAAGGAAAGAAACAAATCCCTTCCACCTCTCTGAAATGAGTTATGAGGAGTTTGACAATCTCTTCGCAAAGTACTTTGAGGTGTCCGAGCGCTTTTCTCAAACGCATTCCGAAATGTACATCAGACATCTTCAGTTACTGCGTGAATTGGATGAAAGACTCAAGCCTATTCGTTTCAGCAGGCTATTGCGAATGGAGAACAATATCCGTAGGTTGCTGCGTCGCGATCCGTTGCATGGCGTCGAGGGTTTATCTGCGCGTTTGAGTCGCGCTGTTGCGGGGGACTATGTAATAAAACCGCTTCGCGAAGCCTCTTCGGATCTTTTGACTTTTATCCTTGTGGGTAAGAGCAAAGGAACTCTAAGCACAACATGAATTTATGACGCAATCTATGCCGCAAGGAGCTGATAACCATCCGACAACGAATCCATTCGCGCGAAGTACAATCCCGCGGGGATTACGCTTCATTTGCATAACGGCGACTACAACTTGGTATCCAACCTTCCGCACGTCTGAACTGCTTCCGCGTTAATTGTCATTCCAGGTTTTTTTGAGGAGGTAACTGCGAGATGTTAGATCAGGGGCATGACGCGAACAATGCCACTGCTTCACTTACCACTCAATTCTACGAGAGTTGGTGGCCGGGGTTCTCTAAGGAGCCTGACGGGGAAGAGCGGATGCGCATGAGTTTTATTGTTGACGCGCTTAACGACTTTGCTGCGAACAAAAACTTAGAGCTATTGGACCTGGGTTGTGGACGCGGATGGCTCGCGCCGTTCCTATCCAAATATGGCAACGTTACCGGGATTGACTTTGCACCTGCGGGCATCGGATTCGCACGACACAATTTCTCTGATCACGGTACGTTCTTTCTCGCCGACCCTAGCTTGCCGTTTTTGGGACTATCAGAGACTAAGCAGTTTGATGTCGTTGTCTGTTCGGAAGTAATCGAGCACGTGCCGGATCAACTGGCGCTCCTATTGCAAATTGCCCAACTACTTCGCGTTAACGGTCTTTGTATTCTCACCACGCCCAATGGAAACGTTTGGCCACAATTTGAACAGACACGATCGAGAGAAACACTGCAACCTCTGGAAAACTGGGTTAGGCCTAACCAACTACAATTTCTGCTCCGTGAGGCTGGACTTGCGGTACTTCGGCACGAAGGCCGAGCAACTAACGAGAGATTCGGGCATTTCAGAGCCTTTCAGCACAGGAAAGTCAGGTTTCTGTTCCACCATCTGAGACTTGAGCACTTATACGCTCGCCTAATCCTTTCACACGCCCTATACCAGGTAGTTGCGGCGAGGAAGAGACGCTGACTCGATCGCCTGATGTATTTACCTCTGGCTTCGCGCCTGTATAGTCAAGAGCTTATCGGAACCCATTTTGAAGCCGTTGCACATTTGCTACATCTCTCAGGAATATCCGCCGGAGACGGGCTGGGGTGGGGTCGGCTCGTACACCTACGAAATGGCGCATGCCCTCGCCGGAGACGGCCATCGAGTCATAGTTATCTCGCGTGCAATTAATGGAGAAAGCGTTACGAACAATGGCGGTGTTGAGCTTCATCGCGTTTCACCCAGTCCTACGTGGGACAACATTCCAATATTTTGGCGACTGAATCGGATTTGGCCTGGCTTTGCCTGGGCGGCCATGCGGCGACTGCGGTTAATACATCGCCAGCGGCCAATCGACCTCGTAGAAGCCGCTGAAATAAGGGCCGATGGTTTCTTTATTAGTTTCATGCCGGGCCGGCCCAAACTTGTGACCAGGCTTCATACCGCGCAGATATTTGTCGATCACCTCAACCGAATGCAGATCCAGCGAACTCGTCGTTGGGATTACTGGTTGGAAAAGAAATCGATCTTACGCGCCAATCTCATAACCGCGCCGAGTCAGGCGGTAATCGATTTGACGCGCACCTGGATACCCTTACGGAACACGCGAACCAAAGTGATTCCCAACACCGTGAATGAAAGAAGGTTTCGACCTGCCAACGTAGACCGACGTAACTCAGTCCTGTATATAGGTCGACTTGAATGGAACAAGGGAATGGAGACGATAGCCCAAGCAATGCCGATGGTTTTGAAAAGATTTCCGTCGGCCCAGTTCCAGTTCGTCGGAAGCGACGGCATCGATCGCGATGGTAAGAAATGGAGTGATAACTTTCTTAACGCCGTCGATTCCAGCCAGCGAGCGCAGCTGAGATTTGAACAGAAATCACGGGACGCCCTGGTTCCAGCTTATCAGGGAGCTGCAGTGTGCATCCTTCCTTCAGTTTGGGAGAATTCTCCTTATGCTTTGCTTGAAGCGATGGCGTGTGGAACGCCAGTGATTGCGACCGGAGCCGGCGGGGTCCCTGAAATTATTGAAGATGGTGTAAACGGTTTTATGCTGCAAGCTGGTGACGCCGAAGCACTCGCAGATCGTATTACCGCGTTGTTAGAAAACCCGCAATTGCGCATTGTCATGGGCCATAACGCGCGACGTCGCATTCAAGAACGCTTCAGCGTTGAACGCGTGCTGCCAAAGATGATTGCCGCCTACGAAGCTGCCATTCGCGGAACGGAAGCTCGTTCGGTGTCGTCTGACGAAATCTTACTCTCATGTCGGCCTCAATGATTAAGATTTCCGCAGTTATCTGTACGTTTAAGAGGCCGGACTACCTGCGCCAGGCGCTGCGCAGCCTGTGTGCGCAAAGCCTTCCTCATGAGCAGTATGAAATTGTTGTCGTTGATAACGCTGTCGAGACTAAGGTTCGCCAGGTCGTGAAGGAGTTCGAAGATGGCAGGGTGAACTTGCGATATCTGCCGGAAGGAAAGGTGGGCCTGTCACGAGCACGCAATACCGGATTGAAGGCCGCTGCCGGCCGTTACATTGCCTACATCGATGACGATGCGCGCGCAGACACGTATTGGTTGCAGGCGTTGGTTGTCGCATTTGAGCAAGTGTCACCGGTGCCCGCCGCCGTTGGCGGACGTGTTTGGCTGGATTGGAAGGGTGAAAAGCCAGGCTGGGTGCCGGAGCAACATCTTTCGCTTTACACTTATGTCGATCACGGCAGCGACGCGCACTCTTTGGAGAACGGCGAGTATTTGGTGGGAGCTAATCTCGCTTTCGAAAAAGATGCGTTGCTTTCAGTAGACGGCTTCGATCCGAATCTTGGACGACAAGGCGCAGTGCTCTTGTCGGGAGAAGAGGCAGCAATTCTTGCGCAACTTCGGCAGATGGGCCGAGGCGTCTTTTACGAACCGGCAGCGGTGGTTTGGCATTCAGTCGATCATTCGCGCCGGCGGCCCATTTGGCTCTTGAGGCGACTGTTTTGGGATGGAGCTTCGCAACCGTTGATCGACTTTCCCGCCCGCGGGCGCTCACGTCGCGCAACGTCTCTGCATGCCTATCGAGATCTTCGGCAGTGTGGCCGCTGGTCCTGGGAGATTTTAGTTGCCGTATTGCAAGGCCGGAAAGATTCGGCCTGGGACTCGCTTCTCGGATTGTCTCAGCGAGCCGGCCGACTGCGAACTGAAGTACGGCTGTTGGCGTGGAACAACGACTGAGATGAATATTTGCTTTGCATCATTGAATTACCCGCTCAATGGACGCGCATCAAGCGGGGTCGGTTCACAAGTCCAATGCCTGGCGCAGTCACTTGTTAAAGCGGGCCATTCCGTCAGCGTCATCGACCTGGCGACGAACGGGCAAAACCGCATCGTCGAAGATCGAGGCGTGAAAGTGTATAGCATGCGCAGCGGTAATCTACATTGGTTTGCCGCCAAGCTGCCGTTAGTTGGAAAGGTGCTCGCGCTTCCAATTCGCGAAATTGAATACAGCATCGCCGTGTGGCGCGGGATTCGCCGGGCTGGGCAAACACAGGAGATTGATCTTATTGAAGGTACTGAGACTGGCGCGCTGTTAATCCCACTACTTTCCAGAGCTATTCCTTTGATTATCCGGCTTCATGGGGAACGGTTTACTTTTCACAAAAATACTCCGCGGATGGCCCTTAAGCTTGATGTCCGACTCAGTAGAGCAATCCAGCGTTTCGCACTCCGTCGGGCCAAACTTCTTATTAGTCCCAGCCGGGCGCACGCCCAAGAGATTGCGCGTGAGCTATGCTGCGACCCGCTATCACTTCGAGTCGTTCCCAATTGCATCGACCTGGCTGAGATTCCGGCCAGCGATCAGGTTAACTGTGATGGCCGGACGGTTCTTTTTGTCGGCCGGCTTGAGCGCGTAAAAGGTATTTCGCTTTTCCTCGAGGCCGCGCAGTTGGTTATGCAAGAGTGTCCAACTACACGCTTTCTTGTAGCGGGCGCTAACCATCCGACACTGCCGCATGCAGAGCTTGACCAGATGGTTCGCAGCTACTCGCTTCAAGACCACCTCGAGCAACTCGGTCATCTCCCCTGGCCCGAGCTGGTTTCTCTATATCAGCAGGCTTCGGTCTGTGTAGTACCTTCGCATTACGAGAGCTTTGGTCTGGCAGCGCTGGAAGCCATGGCTTGTGGAGTTCCGGTAGTAGCGGCGCGAGCAGGAGGCCTTCCGGAAATCATAGAAGATGGCATGACCGGGTTATTGGTTACGGCTGGTGACGCAGCCGAGTTAGCCAAAGCAATCGTGAGTCTGCTAAAGGATCGAGAGGAGCGGACTCAAATGGGATCAGCGGGACGCGAAAGAGCCCGAACCAAATTCTCGATCGAAGAGAATTCGGCCGCCAATCTTAGTCTCTACGAGGATCTGAAATCGATTGAAGCGGGCCGGTCCGGGATAGATCTGCGGTAGATGACTGGCCAGTGTTCTTCCGGACGCTGAACAGCGGAATCGCGGAAGATGCAAGTCGTGCAAGTCTGTTTTGTATCAACAATCGGCTATCCCACGCGTACGAAATTAGGGGGAGTGCCTATCTGTACGCGCAATATGGCCCACGCGCTCGCCAATCTGGGAACAGAAGTGCGCGTGATTACCAAGCGCCTTGGGGATGGGCCGTTCGAGGAGAACGATGGACCGATAACAATCCACGGATTGGCGCTGGGAAATGTTCATTATTACTTTCACCGAATCGCGCCGATAGGTATCTGGCCGCGGGTCGTCAAGGCCTTCGAGTGGGGTCGCGACATCAGCCGCTTGGTCGGCCAGCTTCATCAACAAGACAGGTTAGACCTGGTTGTATATTCAAATGTCTGGATTGAAGCATCCTGTCATCCAAAGAACGTCCCATTTGCGGTGCGAATGGATACTCCGCTTTTTGTAGCCAGACCTGTTCCCGGCTGTGGCGACAAAACCGGGTGGGATACGTACGAGCGCCTGGAGCAACGCGTGGTACGGAGAGCAGACGCCGTAATCTGTCTGACGGATTCAGCCGCGGAGCAAATCCAGATCGAATATAAACTTCCCGGCGATAAGATAGTCGTCATTCCCAACCCAGTTGATGTTGATTGTTTTCGGCCCGGTAGAATCCCGGCTGGTGCCCGGCATCGGATATTTCACCCGGGCCCACGTCTGGATGATTGGCAGAAGGGGACTCACATCCTTCTCGATGCGATGGAGCAAGTGATCGCCGTATTCCCCGATGCACAACTATTTCTAGCCGGACAAGGTAAGCCTGACCTTTCCAGGCTGAGTCCACGGGTTGCGGAATCCATCGTCTCACTTGGATGGCTGGATTCAGAAGAACTGGCCCAGCAATATGCTCTGGCGGATCTGACTGTAGTGCCATCTCTTAACTATGATTCTTTCCCCAGCGTATGCCTGGAGTCGCTGGCCGCCGGAACTCCGGTTGTCGGGAGTTCGGTTGGGGGTATACCTGAGGTCGTTCGGCACATGGACACTGGGCTGATAGTTCCGCCGGGCGACTCGATGGCTTTGGGCAAGGCGATCACTCAGGTCCTATCGGATGCTGCTCTATTAACGCGGATGCGGAAACGAGCTCGTCAAACGGCGGAACGCGAATACAGTCTTAAGTCAGTGGGGGAAAAAATGTCAGCGCTTTGTGATCGGTTAGTAAGGGAACATGCATGCCCGGCATAAATTCTCTGCAGTTCAGGCAAGTTTCGCACTCTCAAGCTGATTAATCCTGGGCGCGAGAGCCACGCAATTGAACATAGGTTTCGTAACAACAGAATCGCCTTACGGTGATCGAGGGTCTTGTGGCATCGCTGCGTATCTCAGGGCGATGATTCCGGAGCTGGTCGATGCCGGACACCGCGTAACGGTTTTTGCAAACTCCAAAGCGACCAGGATCTTCAGCGCCGAAGATGGGCGAGTATCGGTTCATCACTTTCGCCTGCCGGTAACCCATTGGTATGCGACAAAAGTTCCCGGAGTTCGAAGCTTCGCCACCCTGCCATTGCGTCAGTTGGAATGGTCGGCGGCTTTTTATCGTCACGTTGCCCGCGTCGCGGCCCATGACAAAATCGACGTCCTGGAGTCCAGCGAAACAGGCGCGCTTTTCCTGAGCCGCATCGCCCCGCTGGTAATTCGTTTACACGGTAGTGAATTCGGTTTTCGCAAGCACGCCGGATTGCCCTTGGATTTTAGTGTCCGCTGGAATGATTCTCTGGAGGCATACAGCGCGCAGCGCGCAGTCGCGATCACTGCGCCGAGCCAATTTCAGGCTCACGAGATCACTAGTCAGCGCGGATGGCCCGCGGACCGCGTCCGAGTAATTCCCAATCCTATTTCTGCAACCATGCTGAAAGCCGGTCTTGAATTCGAAAGGAAAGACGGCTCAGCGCCGATCGTGCTTTATACCGGCCGGCTGGCGCCGGTCAAAGGAATTGAAACGCTGCTGGCAGCTGCAAAGATTGTGCATGATCGCAGTCCTGGCATTGCCTTTGTGCTGGCTGGTCCGTGGCAAATGCCTCACGCGCCCCAATACTATGGGTTGGAACTAAATCGTACGTCCGCCCACGGAGTTCAATGGGTCGGATCGCAGGAACAAAGCGAGCTATTAGATTTGTATAGGCGCGCTTCACTCTTTGTGATGCCGTCCTACTATGAAAGCTTCGGAATCAGCGTAGTAGAAGCGATGGCCTTTGGCTTACCCGTCGTTTGCACACATGCCGGCGCATTACCAGAGCTGGTTCAAGATCGGCTGACCGGACGAGTCGTCATTCCCGGCGATCCGACGGCGCTGGCCCTAGGAATTTCTCAGTCACTGGATCATTTTGCAGAAAGCAACCGGATGGGCGAGGCAGCGCGGACTCACGTCCTCAGCAATTTCACCGCACAACACACCCTTAGTGCGACCCTCAGGGTCTACGCCAGTGCGCAGGGTATACCGGGCGGCAAGTTCAGAGAGTTGGAAAGAACCGCAGACGCTGCCTCCCTCGGGGGTCGCGTCTAATTTCAATGCGAGTTCTTCTTATCCCTGCTTCCTACGAGCCTGTTCGCGGTGGCCTGCAGACAGTTGCCCGGACACTGGCGCGATCGCTTACAGCGCGCGGGCACAAGGTGCGGGTAATAACCAACAGGTATCCCCGCAGACTTGCAGCGCACGAGGTCCTCGATGATGTTCCAGTAAGTCGCTGGCAGTTTCTAATACCGCGATGGTCGCAGCTTCTTAACTTTCGTTTTGATCTCTTTCTCGGTGGGCTTTTCTATCTACCGTGGACTCTGGTGCGGATCATTTTTCTTTTGCGGTCCGAGCGGCCCGACGTTGTCAATCTGCACTTTGTTGGGGCCCCGGCACTGTTCGTTTTACTGGCGCGCCGTTTGGTGAAATTTCGATTGGTCGTAACGCTGCATGGAGACGACGTAGAGGGGTTAGAGCAGCGCGGAAGGCTCGACCTTTGGATGTTTGGTGCGCTCTTGCGCCGTGCTGATGTAGTAACAGCATGCTCACAGTATCTCCTCGATCGAGCATTGCAAATCGAGCCGGCAACCAGACCCAAGGGACGTGTGATCTACAACGGGATGGACCAGCCGGCAGAAGTACCGGCCGCCGCGCTTCAAGAATCGCTCGTCGCCGCGGGACGTATGGTTCCCAAGAAAGGCTTTGACGTTTTGCTCCGCGCGTTTGCTCGTGACAAGCAGCGGTCGACTCTGACACTGGTGGGCGATGGCCCAGAGCGCGAGCTGCTCGAAAAGTTGGCGCGAGAATTGGGATTAAATGGAGAAATACGATTCAGCGGCGGAAAAGATCATAGCCAGACACTGGCAGAAATGAGGCTTGCAAGTGTGGTCGTGATTCCCTCATTACAGGAGCCCTTCGGTTTGGTGGCGCTTGAGGCCATGGCGCTGGGTAAACCGATCGTGGCATCACGCGTCGGAGGATTGCCGGAAGTGTTGGAGGGAGCGGACGCGTTGCTCGTCGAACCCGGAGATCCAACCGCACTGGCAAGGGCGATCGAGACCGCACTCGACCGAATAAGGCAGGACAGCGCCTTTGGCCTGCGCAATCGTAAACGTGCTGCTTCGTTCTCGACTCAGCAAATGGCTGACAGCTACCTCGAGTCATATTGCGATCACCCGGTTAGATCGAGGATCAGGACTAGAAACAAGCTACGGTCACTACTCGCACGCTCGGAGATGCTGAGAATGATACGTGCACGGCTACCCTATCGTGCGGGAAACTGGAAAGCACGAGCAATGAGTTACTGGCAATGGGAGGACGGGCGCGAAGAGGCAATCCTGAGAAATACGTGTGGGCCTTCGGCAACTCTCAATTCAATTGAGACCGGGACCGCATCCATCGTCTGGCTCACGGAACCAAAAGCACACGACGTTTGCCTTGATCTTGGTTGCGGCATAGGTCGGACTGAGAAACATCTGGCCCCATTGGTAAGAGAAATTCATGCCGTGGACTTCTCGGCGACAATGCTGGAAACGGCTCGCAAGAGGCTGGCCGGCTGCTCAAACGTTCAGTTTTATCAGAACGACGGTGAATCCCTCGGCATGTTTCGTTCTGCTATGTTCGATCTGGCGTGGGCCGAGCTCGTATTTCACCATGTTCCTGTCGAGATTACGGACAAGTACCTGCGCGAGATTGCGCGCGTGCTCAAGCCAGGAGGCAGGTTTGTCTGTCAGTTGCCTCTCAAGGACTTTTACAAATTACATAGCCGGGACGTTTGTGGCTGGCTAACTCTTGCGGAAGCAAGGCAACTAATGGATCGGTACTTCGACGAGGTGCAAGTTAACAGTGATGGACGACATATCGTTGGACTGGTAGTCAAAGCGTAAAACTACGACGCGTGCTTAGAGCAACTCGGTTACACAAAACGGATCGCGAATGCCTTATTGCCCGCCATTGATAACAATTAACAAGGCGTTTTAGATGGAATTCACTTACAAGGAAATCATTGTTGCCGCCATGATCCTGGCGGGGCTGCCGGCAGTGTTGCTTGGTACGAAGGGATTGCGATGGGGCTTCATGGTATGGGTCCTTACTTTTGCATTGGGTTACCGAACGTTTGCGGTAGCTCCGACCTTGTCAATCCATCCCGCGGAACTCACTTTGTATGGACTATCGATGTGGCTTCTGGTTCTCTATCTTACGGGGCGGAATAAGGACATAAGGGTCTCGTTCTGGTTTCCACCCATTCTTTGGTTATTTGGTTTGGCTTGGCTCTGGGGTTGGTCATCGGTTTCATCGGGCGTCCCAAAGTGGGGGCTAATGTTTTCAGAAGCCAAGAGCTTCCTCCCAGTGATTCCCCTATATTTCGTTGCTGGTACGGTCTTGGCCGACAGAAACAGTTGGCGTCCGGTTCTGCTTGCCTCGTATGTGGTGGGCGCGTGGGTTGGATCGATGGGTTTGCTGGAGTATGCGTACCCCGGGATAAAAACGCTGTTTCCGAATTTCATGACCAATCCGATTGCATACAAAACCGGTGAGGGGTTCCAGCATGCCTCTTTTTCTTTTTGGGGTGCGTCGGATGCAGTTTACCTTTGCGTACTGGCTTTGCCGCTTGGGATTGTTCTCTGGCGCTGGTCGACTGTGTTCTGGAAGAGAGGCCTAATCCTCTTGTTTAGCTCGCTCATGTTAGGCGCAGTTTATGTCAGCGGGCATAGGAACGCATGGATAATGATTACAGTTCAATTCGGGTTGTTCGCTCTCTTAAAAAAGAAATATCTAGTGGCGGCTGTCATCCTGCTGCTTTTCATCTCGGCGTATCAAGTGCTCCCTAATACAGCGAGACTTCGCATTTACTCGGGTGCTGAACTCATAGCAGGACGCCCACTGGACTATGATTCGAGTGGGCAAAAACGTTGGGACCGGGTCTTAACGTCTGTGAACCATATTTTAGAAGAACCACTGGGCCGAGGATGGGGCGCTGCGGGTTGGGTGCATAATGACTTTCTTCAGGTGGGGGAGAATTTAGGAGTGGTAGTGGGATTGTTATTCCTCGGTTTTTATCTATTCCAACTACAACGCTTGTGGTACTGGGTTAGCACATTGCATCAATGGGATGAACAACGGACGCTGGGGATCGTACTGTTGTTATCTTTTATCTCTGCCGGGATTATTCTAACCACGGACGCTACTTTACAATTACCGCAGTTACTACTGCCCGTCTGGTTTGTCTGGGTAATTGCGGGAATCTGGTTGAGGCAGACACGCATGGCGGCTTTAGAAAGGGCACCTATAGATGACAAGGCCTTCGATCTCAGTGCTTTTGCCGACCTACAATTGTGCGGCGACCGTGCGCGGTACTCTCGAAGCAGTTAAATGGGCGGACGAGATCCTGGTCGTCGATTCGTACAGCACGGATCAGACTCTGGACATTTGTCGCGAGTACGGAGCGCGCATCGTTCAGCACGAGTATATAAACTCAGCCAGGCAAAAGAATTGGGCTTTGCCGCAGTGCAACCACGAATGGGTGTTGCAAGTCGACGCCGACGAGGTTATCGGGCCTGGGCTGCGCGATGAAATAGAACGGGCGGTCGCAACCGCTCCGGCAAATGTTCACCTCTTTCGCATCCCTCGCAAGAATCACATGCTGGGCCAATGGGTGCGTTACGGCGGAAACTTCCCGGATTACCAGACGCGGCTGTTCAGACGCGACAAAGGTTGTTGGGTTGAACGAGAAGTCCATGCTCATGTAAGAGTAGACGGGAACGTCGAAACGCTCCGCAATTCTATCTGGCATTCCAACATGCCGCATATCTCAAAGGAACTACGCAACCTGGATCGCTACACTCGTTACGAAGCGGACGAGATGCGGAAGCAACAAAAACACTTCCGCTGGCACCACCTTATCATTCGACCGTGGCTCGTTTTTTTTCATCGATATATTTGGCTCCAGGGATTTCGCGACGGTTGGCGGGGATTCTTTTACGCCGCCTACATGGCAATCTACGTGTTCATTTATCGAGCCAAGGTATGGGAAATGGAAGAACTAGGTTTAGAACACAGTCCTCGCTAGTGGGCCGAACCCGTGCTTCGAACTTGCGCGACAAAAATCTACCTTATCTCCAACTTTGAATTCCTGAATAAGGCGCCGGAGTTATCTTTACGTCAAGGATGTCTGACCTGGTCCGCGAACAACAGGAGCCCGGTGCGGGACGGCGAAGACTTGTCTTCGTTGAATCGGCCGCCGCCATGGGTGGAGTTCAATTCAGCACGCTGTATCTTGCTCAAAATCTGGATCAGTCAAAGTGGAAGTCGATCGTGCTGTGTCCCGAAGAAGGAGACCTGCCGCGCGCCTGCCGCGATTCCGGGATCGAAGTCTTACCCAATCCTGCCGCGTGGGTCTGGGATCTCGGGTTGATTGCAATGGCAGCGAGCCGGCTAAGAAGGTTTCTGGTTCAATGCTCACCCGCCATGATCGTGACCAAGGGACTCTCTTCCCATCTATTAGGGGGCCTGGCGACGCGTAAGCTGCGAGCCCCCTGCGTGTGGCACGTGCAGGACTTTGTTTCCGAGCGCTCCTTCGGAATCTATAAACAGGCGTTTGGCTTGGCAGCGCGTTGGTTGCCCGAACAGATCATAGTTGACGGTGCAAGTATCGCCGAACAATTACCGCGGTCGTTGCAATCGCGCGTCACCGTCATCCACAACGGCGTTGACACAAACATATTTTATCCCGGACGCGATAGCAGCGAGGTTCGCCGCGAATTGGGTTTGCCAATCGATCATCTTGTAATTGGTCACGCGGGCCGGCTGACTCCGTGGAAAGGCCAGCACTATTTGATTGAAGCGTTCGCCCGCATTGCCGGTGAGCACGCTGCCACAACCCTCTTGCTGGTCGGCTCGCCGGTTTTCGATAACAATAAGTACGAGTTGCGGTTGAGGGCCAGGGTCGCACAGCTTGGTTTGACCGATCGCGTAAAGTTCGCGGGTTATCGTCACGACCTTCCGCGCGTGCTCTCGGCCATGGATCTTTTCGCCTTCACTTCGATCGAGAAAGACACCAGCCCGCTGGCGTTGCTATCGGCGATGTCATGTGGACTGCCAATCGTGGCCTTCGACATCGCCGGAGTCAGGGAACTGATGACCAGTGGACAATGCTCGTTAGTGACGGTGGGTCAGGTGCAAGCCCTGAGTGATTCCCTCGAGGCGCTTATCATTAACAAGGCATTGCGTCAGAGCTTGGCGCGCCAGGCCCGAGAAGCTGTCATGAGAGGACTGAGTCTGGAGCGGTATACATCTCTTATGGAGCAGGCCCTCTTGAAGGCTGCTTTCCACCAGCAAGGCGAGAACAGTGCGTATTCTGCCGCAGGCTTGCCAAATGTCCCACGCGAGACTTTCGAATCGTGAGCGCTAAGCTTCAGAGTGCTTTGCTCATCAGCGTGCAGGGCATCGGTAACACCGTCCTCATGACACCTGTCATTACGTCGCTGGCGGATAAGGGGTATGAAGTTGACACAATTGTCTCAGATAACGGGTCGGATGAGATTGTAGCGCTTACGGGAAATGTCAGAAAGCGGTACCTCTGGATCGAGCATGATGGAGTGATTCGCAACCTAATGCGGCTGAGGTTGGAACTCCGACAGGCTCGGTATGATGAAGCTTACGCTCTCTATCCGAACGGGAAACGAGAAAATGTTTTGCTTTGTCTGGCTCGTGCGTCTCGAAAGACCCGGTACTCTGATCCCAGGTATTATTATCGCCTTTTGGATTTTCTTCCTCCCCGCAAAAAGGCTCCGTTTAAGCGAAGTCATGACCTAAACAGTAATCTGAAACTGGCAGGGATACGCGACTCAGAGTCCTCTCGTAAAGCGCATCTTGGTGTTACCAGCGAGGCCCGCGAGTTTGCTAATCAGTTCTTTGAGTCAAGCGTCCTTAGTGACAAATTCGTGGTGGCCCTGCATCCGGGCGGAGGGGGCCTGGCAAAGCGATGGAGTGAAAATAAGTACGTCGACCTGTGCCTGAGATTAGCGCAAGATCGGAAATTAAGACTGCTGGTTTTTGGCAACGCATCCGAAGAGCCTCTGGTGCATAGGATTACTCAGCGCCTCGGTGATCGCGCCGCATCCGTTTGTGGTTTGAGCATTGACAAGGTCACCGCATTGCTTGCCAAGAGCAACCTTCTAATCGGCAACGATTCCGCGCTAGCGCATATCGCCTCAGCAATGGAAGTTCCGGTGGTGGCGATTTGGGGCTACACCGATTTCTACCGCGCGGCGCCGGTCAATCCCAAAGGACTGTTGCTCAGAATTGATTATCCGTGCAGCCCCTGTTACGAGTTTGCCACTGGCTATATCGAGGACTGTCAGTTTCACCTCAAGTGCATCAAGAATATTTCGGCCGAGCAGGTGCATGGCATCGTGAAGCGGTACATTGAGCTAATAAGAAATTGTGGGACGGCACAGCCTGAAGTATTCGCGAGCGAGCCGGGCGTGGGTAAGCTCGAACGGCTTGAGAGCGGGTGTCTGATGATAGACCTACAAGCCTTGTAACCACTCTCTATCGAAATCAACGAATCGGATAACGGGGATGTTGAAGTTGCTTCTTGATCCTCAGCGCACTATTACCTTGGCTTTCTTGATCCGCACATACTGGAGCACTCTACTGGTTTCCGTGTTAATTGCGTCAGGCCTGATTACTTTTATCTTTGGGAAACTCTTGCCCGCTAGGTTCAGTGCGAATGAAACCAGCGATTACTCTTCTGCTTACGAACCCACAGCTCGAAGTCTTCTTGCCGGACGTGGCATTTCGCGCACTGACGAGAATCCCATGACCGCCTATCCGCCGGGTTATCCGCTACTACTTGCCGGAATCTTCGAAGTGTCTCACTGGTTGGGAATTCAGGAAGATGTCACCTTATCGGCGTTTGCGGTATTTTGCATGGCACTGGTTTCGATGTTCGTCTTTGTTCTCACCCGAATGCTGTGGGGAATTCTGCCGGCATTGGCCTCGTCTTTCATCTGGATGACTTATCCGTTTGCACTATGGCTGACCAAGCAACCCAACAGTGAACTTCCTTTTATGGTCCTATTCTACGGCGGCCTGTGTCTGTTTTGGCTCGCACTATTGAGGCGTCTGCCCGCTTGGATCTACTTTTTGTGCGGGCTGGTGTTCGGCTTCGCAATGCTCATTCGTCCGATTGCAATCGGCATCGGATTCGTCCTTTCAGTCACTATCTGGTTAGCACGGAGGGAAACCAGCCGGGGCTTTCGCTCCCTTATGATCGCGTTGCTTCTAATGGGAAATCTGGTCGCAGTTTTCCCCTGGGAGGCATGGGTATATGCCAAGACCGGGAAAGTGATTTTGCTCAGCACCAACGGCGTCAAGAGCATGCGGGATGGTCTGACCTTCGGGGTTGAGACCAAGGGTTATCGTCAAGACAGCGCCCTACCATCTGATGTTGTCCAGGTCATGGCCGACGTAAGCGCTCATCAAAGTGAGATCAACACGTTCAGTGATCTTCGTCGGATTATTTCCCAGGAGATTCGATCTCACCCGCTGGCGGTGCTCAAGCTGGCGCTGCTTAAGATTGCGCGAAGCTGGTACGGGACGGATAGTCAGCGATTAGAGATGCCAACCTTGTTGATTCAATTGGTGTACCTGGTTCTCGTAGTATGGGGCGCCATGGGAGCCTGGAAAAGTGGTGGCTTGCGCCGAACGTTTACAATAAGCGCGCTGTTGATTGTCGTTTACTTTTGGGGCATGACCTTTGTGGCGCTTTCGATCTTGCGATACATGGTGCCGGTCGTGGGGCTGTTGTTTGTCCTGGTAGGAGGTAGTTATCCACTGATCCGGCGTGCAAAATCCAGGACTTCGAGGATAGCGGCGGCCGATGATGTTCTATGATCGTTTGCAGGCGAACCTTGCTTGCCGAGCCGCCGAGAAACGGATATGTCTATGAAGCAGATGGAAATTGTGCCTGAGTTGAGAGTCGGAATGGCTAGATCCACTGACCGCGAGATTCCCAGGCCGACAGCCGCCGCCGAAACGGAGCGCTTAAGAGTCTCTATATTGATCCCGCTCTACAACGAGCGTGATACGATCTTGGAGGTCCTGCGCCGGGTCAAACGCCAGAACGAGATCCACCAAATTGTCATTGTCGATGACGGGTCGACCGATGGCACACGGGAGATGCTGGCCCGGGATGTTGAGGACAAGATCGACGACGTCTTTGTTGAATACCTCCCACAGAACAGTGGCAAAGGAGCCGCGTTAAGGCACGGTTTGGCTCTGGTCTCGGGGAACGTCGTGATCATCCAGGACGCGGATCTGGAATACGATCCGAGAGATTATGGGAGACTCCTTGAACCTATCCGAGACGGTCGCGCCGACATTGTCTATGGCTCGCGGTTCAAAGGCGACTCAGGCCGCGTACTGTTTTTCTGGCATTCGGTCGGAAACAGATTTCTGACCCTGCTCTCCAACATGCTCACCAATCTGAACTTTACCGATATGGAGACGGGTTACAAGGTTTTTCGAATCGAAGTTATTAGCGGCATGCGGCTAAAATCCAACCGCTTTGGGTTTGAGCCGGAGTTTACCGCAAAGATTGCCAAAGGCGGTTGGCGTATTTATGAAGTGCCCATCAGTTACAGTGGCCGCGATTATTCCGAAGGGAAGAAAATCACCTGGCGCGACGGTTTGGCGGCTTTCTTCCAGGTCGTTTGGTATCGGTGGTTCGACTAGAACGCCCTAAATTGAAAACCGCGATGGTGAGTAAAAAAGAAACTTCAAACATTGCTAATGCCCGCAAGGCGGTCCAGGACCCACTTGTGTTTGTGTCTGTGCTGATGCCCGTACGCAACGAGGCGGCTTTCATTGAACGGAGCGTGGGCTCGGTTTTGTCTCAGGACTATCCGCATGACCGGCTCGAGGTCTTAATCGCTGATGGAATGTCCGATGACGCCACGCGAGAAATCATCAGCGAACTTCGACAGCAACACAGCAATCTGAAAATGATCGACAATACCGGTCGAATTGTGGCTACCGGTTTGAATGCGGCCCTGCGACAGGCCAAGGGCGAAATCATTGTTAGGGTTGACGGGCACTGTGAGATAGCGCCGGATTACGTCAGCCGCTGTGTCGGCCACCTTTTGCATGATGATGTCGAGGCGGTTGGCGGACCGGTAAAGACAATTGGCGAATCGTATATTGCGCGCGTGATCGCTTTGGCGATGAGCTCCTGGTTCGGCGTAGGTGGTTCCGCCTTTCGGGTCGCGAACAGCCGCACCCATTTTACCGATACCGTGGCGTTTCCGGCTTACGCGCGCGCAGTGATCGACCGCGCAGGGCCCTTCGACGAAGAGCTGGTGCGCAATCAGGACGATGAATACAACTATCGCCTGCGCAAGCTGGGTGTAAAGATTTTGCTGGCTGCTGACGTTCGTTCGCAATATTACAGCCGCGCTACTCTAAGAAGTCTGTCGAGTCAATATTTTCAGTATGGCTTCTGGAAAGTTCGCGTGATGCAGAAGCATCCGCGACAGATGCGCCTGCGACAGTTTGCGCCGCCGCTGTTCGTGGCGGCCCTGTTGTTAGCGCTGATCCTGCTGCCGATATTCACGCTTGACGGATATTTCCTGGGACTGATGGTCGGCGCGTATGCCATTGCACTCGTCGGCGCGTCGATACTTTCTGTACTAAAGAATAAGTGGGAGTTACTGCCGTTACTGCCGCTCGCTTTCGCGATTCTGCATTTGGCGTATGGCTCTGGCTTCATGATTGGTTTGCTCAAATTCTGGAATCGGTGGAGAGAAGGCGAGGAGCAATTGCAGCCTCGCCCGGCGATTCGAGACAGCGAAGTATGAGTGCTTCTAACCGAACCAATTTTGTCGCAGCCGAGCGCGAGCGCATCGAGCTTGAATATCGAAGGCGGGCGCGCGAGATAAGTCCCGACCGGTACGCGGGATGGCAGCCGTCATCGCGGTTCATGCTGGAAAGCAGAAATCGAACAGGCGCCCGGATGCTGCACAGCCTGAACGTCTTTCCGCAACCCGGAGAGCAATGTGTGGAAGTAGGATTCGGCAACATTGGCTGGCTGGGCGAGTTGATTAGCTGGGGTCTGAGCGAATCTGATCTGCACGGTATCGAATTGGATCCGGTTCGGGCAGCCAAAGCACGAGAGATTTTGCCCGCGGCCGATCTGCGCATAGGAGACGCCGTCGAACTGCCCTGGGAAGACCGGACATTTCAACTCGTCGTGGTCTCGACTCTATTCACTTCTATTCTGAACAATGATGTACGCCGCTTGATCGCAGATGAGATCGTGAGGGTGCTTGCTCCCGGCGGAGCGCTGCTCTGGTACGACTTTGCCTATAACAATCCAAGCAATCCAAATGTGCGGGGAATTGGGCGCCGCGAGATCAAAAGACTTTTTTCGGCGCTGCATGGGCAAATTAAGACGGTCACTCTGGCGCCGCCTTTGACGCGCCTGATAGCGCCGCGCTGGTGGAGACTGGCAAGCTTATTAGAAGCAATTCCATTGCTACGAACACACCTAATCGCGGTGCTCGTTAAAACGTAGGATCCAGATTAGGACCAGATTGATTAGCGAACGACTCATTTTCGTAGCGCCCTTGAAAATTCACTTTCGTGGGGACACCAGGGGCCAAGTCTCTCAATAGTCATTCTAATCAGTCGTAATGACCAAACTTCAAGTCCCATTTTTTCGGCCCGCGCTTCAGGAAGAAGAAGTCAGTGAGGTCGTGGCCACACTGCGCTCGGGTTGGCTGACGAGTGGGCCGAAGGTCAAGCGTTTCGAGGAAGAGTTCGCCGCAAGAGCAAAGCACATTCGGTGCATGCAGTGGCGGTCAACTCAGGCACAGCGGCTTTACACCTGGCGGTCGAGGCGCTTGGTTTGAAACCGGGGCGAGGGGTCCTGGTGCCCACGATGACCTTCGCGGCCACCCCGGAAGTCGTTCGCTATCAGGGCGCGACTCCGATTCTGGTGGATTGCGATCCGGTCACGTTGAATATGGATCTGGAGGATGCGGAGCGACGAGCCGGGGGGGCGAAGAGCAACGGCCAGAGGGAAAAGGGAAACGGACTGAGATCAGCGTTCGGAGGTCAGAGATCAGAAGCGAATAAAATTGTCGGAATCATGCCGGTGCATGTGGGCGGCAGGTTGATGGATCTGGATCAACTGGAACGGTTCGCGACCGCGCACAGACTTTGGGTGGTTGAAGATGCGGCCCATGCTTTTCCGGTGGGCTGGCGACCGAATGCTGAGGGACCGTGGCGGCAACGGAGTAATGGATCGAAGTCGGTCACTTGCTATTCGTTCTATGCGAACAAGACCATCACGACCGGCGAAGGAGGGATGGCAGTCACGAGTAATGCCAGGCTCGCGGACAGAATGCGACTAATGTCTCTGCATGGACTCTCAGCCGATGCGTGGGGACGATACGCGAGCAATGGGAGTTGGGACTACAAGATTGTTGCGCCTGGCTATAAATACAACTTGACGGATATTGCAGCGGCAATAGGCATTCATCAACTGGGCCGTGCGGATGCTTTGCGGCGCGAACGTGAAGAGATAGCCCGGACGTACCGCGAAGCGTTTGCGACCATCAGTCAGCTCGAGTTGCCGGCGGGGGACGCCAATCGTATCGAGTCATGGCACCTGTTTGCAATCAGGCTGCGGCTGAAGAGTCTTACGATCGATCGCGATGAATTCATCGATGAGCTCAAGCGAGCCGGGGTGGGATGTTCAGTGCATTGGCGGCCTTTGCATTTGCATCCTTACTATCAGAAAACGTTTGGTTGGCGCGCGAAAGATTTTCCGGTGGCCACCGCGCAGTGGAAAAGACTGGTGAGCCTGCCCATCTTTCCTGGGATGCGTGAAGACGAAATCGCACATGTTATTCGCACTGTCAAACGAATCTGCAAACGCCATGCGCTCTGAAGCCATTCGCGACGAAAACTTAGCCGGAGGGTCAGAGATACGGAAGGGCCTGCCGCGTTGGGCTGACGTTGCGATTGCGTTTATTGGGTTGGTCTTCACTGCACCTTTAATCGCGCTCTCTGGGTTGGCGATTGCTTTTTCTTCCGGCATGCCGGTTCTTTTCCGTCAGCGCCGGGTGGGACAACACGGTCGCGAATTTGAACTCTACAAACTGCGCACGATGAAACCGTCCGTCAGTGGACCGCAAATCACCAGCGGCAATGACGCGCGCATCACTGGCCTGGGAAAGTTCCTGCGTCACACGAAGTTGGATGAACTGCCCACACTTTGGAACGTGCTGCGCGGTGATATGTCCCTCGTCGGGCCGCGGCCCGAAGTGCCTCGCTTCGTAAACTCAACAGACCCAGTCTGGCAAAAAGTCTTGTCCGCGCGGCCGGGAATAACGGATCCCGTAACGCTGGCGCTGCGCAGTGAGGGAGAACTCCTGGCAAAGATTGAAGGCGACACGGAGCAGTTTTATGTGAGGGAGTTGCAACCAGCGAAATTGAAGGGTTATGTCGCTTATCTCGAGGAGCGGAACTGGCGCAGTGATCTCCAGGTGTTATTTCGAACGATCGCGGCCGTGGTCGTGCCTCGCCAAACCAGTGCGTTTTCAATGGACGAAGTCGGCAAGGTGAGCCAGCCTCAGGCGCGATTTCAAGACGGCTACAAACCGCTTAAGTGATTGACAAGCGTGGCTCCAATACTACCTCCGAGTTTTTCTAGAAAAGCCCCGGCAAGGTGCAGGGCATTCAAGCCAGGGCAGTCGAGCGCGGGATTTTGGCGCCGATTACCCTTTTTTATACTCTTAAGTCAGAGCCTTCGGAGAATCACCCGAATCGTCTCTTCTGATCGTTCAGGGTTCGAGCCAGGAGGGAACGTCAAATGTTAGAATTGCCCCCAAGAAGACATCTTGCCACCGGCATCCAGGCTTTTCTGGATCTTTCAGTGCTGGTCGCGGCATTTGTCGCGGCGTATCTGCTGCGGTTTGATTTTAAGATTCCCCCACCGGAAATCCGCAACATCATCACCCAGATGCCCTTGGTCGTGCTGCTGCAATTTGTCGCATTGACGATCGCCGGGGCCCGCTCATCTATCTGGCGCTATACGGATCTCGCCCACGTCAGATCGTTTCTTTATGCTGCGTTGGGAAGTTTGTTCGTCGTAGCTTCGCTGCGACTCGGCTTGCCTAGACCGCACCAGGCATGGAGGGTGCCGCTGTCCGTCAACCTGATCGACGTGCTGCTGGCTTTCGGCGGAGCTTACGCCATGCGGGTCACGCGCCGCGCCGAGTATGAGTACAAACAGAAACGGGTCCAGGTAAAGAAACACATCAATGGCAACGGTAACGGCAAAAGCAAAACAAAGCGTTCCGTACTCTTGATCGGAGCCGGCCGGGCGGGTTCGCTCGCCGCCAAGGAGATTGAAGCTCGTGGCGATCTCGATCTGGCAATCAAAGGATTCGTTGACGACGATCACTCGAAGGTGGGAAGGTCCGTGGTACAGGGACTCCGGGTCTTAGGTACGACTCAGGACTTGCCCAGACTGATTGACACTCACGGAATCAACCATGTGATTATCACCATCGCGCATGCTTCACGGCATCAAATTCATCGCATCGTAAGAATATGTGAAGAGATTCCCGTCAAGGTAAGAATCATTCCCGAACTCTATGAAATCATCGAAGGCCGGGTTGAGATTAGCCGCATCCGCGACGTTGAGATCGAAGATCTGCTGGGTCGCGAACCAGTAGAACTCGACACTGAATCGATCAGCAGGGAACTGGCCGGGAAGACGGTGATGGTAACGGGCGCCGGTGGTTCAATCGGTTCAGAACTGGCGCGGCAGGTGCTTAAGTTTGCTCCGGCCCATCTGTTGTTGGTTGAGCGCGCGGAATTCGCTTTGTTCGATATCGATAGCGAACTGCGGGCCGGCAGCCCCACCCAATCAATTGTGCCTTTGGTGGCGGATATCGGTGATGAATCGAGGATGCGGGCGATCTTCAAACAGTACCAGCCGCAGGTGGTGATTCACTCGGCCGCGCACAAGCATGTGCCTTTGATGGAGACTAACGCTACTGAGGCGGTTGAAAACAACGTCTTGAATACTCGGCTACTGGCCTGGCTGGCCGGCGAATCCAGGACCGAAGTTTTCGTCTTGATCTCGACCGATAAAGCCGTGCGGCCGACCTCAATTATGGGAGCCACCAAGCGCGCGGCAGAACTGATAGTTCAGGATCTGAACCCGCAATACGATACCCGCTTTGTTGCTGTGCGCTTCGGTAATGTGATCGGTTCGGCTGGTTCGGTGATTCCGATTTTCCGGGAGCAGATTCGCAACGGCGGCCCGGTAACGATCACCGACAAGCGAATGAAGCGTTACTTTATGACCATCCCCGAGTCGGCCCAGTTGGTTTTACAAGCCAGTGTCATCGGAAAGGGCGGCGAGGTGTTTATCCTTCAAATGGGCGAGCCTGTACTGATCATGGATCTGGCGGAAACATTAATCACCCTTTCGGGCCTCAAGCCGCACGAAGACATTCAGATTGTCGAGACAGGAATGCGTCCGGGTGAAAAACTCTACGAAGAATTACACTTCGAGACCGAAGAGACGGTGCCGACCTCTCACCCCAAAATTTTCATTAACAGGCTCGCAATTCCTGAGCCGGAAACAGTGCAAACCGCTTTGAGAGTGCTAGCCAGACTGGTAGGCGAGAGAAACGAGGATGAAGTGCGCAGGTTTCTCAACGGCTTACTCCCTGAAGCTCGGCTGCGGTCCGCTCCCTCGCCAAACGGTAGGGAAAGGAAAAAGCTTGCCTTAGTTGCGCCGAATGGGAAGCACCCTCGCGCGGAACGGATCGATATCTTACCTACGCCTGTTGGCGATCGCGCGGATCAAGCGGGCCCTCGCTTGCAATTCAGCGACGACGGGCTGCTGAACTCGAAACGCTGAGCGCGTTTTTCGGTCCGTGGGGCTCCCCGGTGTGTTGCTTTGGGCCGGTGTAGGTCGGTCCGGGTCCTGCCAGCCGGCACCGGCGGCCCATCTCACACTGAGGTAATAAGTCTTGACGCTTTACCGCTTTAAATAGTAGCTTCCGTAAGTTTCCTGAGTAAGTTCGATAAGATTCGATCAAGGAGATAGCCCTATGATGCGTAGACTGTTGCCCTGTTTATGCGTACTGCTTTTTTGTGCGATTGCAGGCTTCGCCCAGGATTACCCAAAAGGTGATCTAGCGGTCGGCGTAACTATCAATAGATTTGAGACTTCGGTAGGCCGCCGGAATCTGTTCGGCTTTACCGCAGCGCCTGCCATTAACTTTAGGAAATGGTGGGCCCTTGAAGGCGACCTGACATATACCACTAAGAACGTCAATGGAATCAAGCGCAGCGCCTTTACCTACCTGATCGGGCCCCGCTTCACCAAGCGCTCCGAGAAGAATAAGCTCGAGCCATTCGTTCACGCTCTGTTCGGTGGCGGCCATATAAACGGCGTCGGCGGAACCGACAACGGTTGGGCGGGTAAGTTTGGCGGTGGCCTTGACGTCGTGGCCGGTAAACATGTAGCCGTTCGCGTTGGCCAGGTCGACTACTTCCGATACCGCTCGGATCGATTTAGGTTGAATAACGCCACTTTCACCTTCGGGTTGAAGCTTTTTTAGTGAGACTCTTAAGCACGAGCCCCGTGTGTGGGCAGATCGCACTGGAGCCCACACTTTGCTGCGCACGGCAGCCAAGGAGTCGTCGGAAAAGGCTTTCAGGTTCTTGAGAGCAGCTTGATCGGCTTTACTACTTCGGCTCTAAAGCCTGTGTGTCGCACACTCCGCAGTCCTGGTCTGAGCGCAGCTGGTTTAGCCTGCCATTCATTCGGACCGCGGCCGCGCTATCCTCGGTTAATCTAAACGCAGCGGCGACTGTCCGCTACTCCACATTTAAATCGCCCTCCCGCCTACTGAACCTCTGCCCTGGCATTACTCACGACCGTTGTTGAGCGAGCTTTATTTTCTCGATCTCTGTCTCAGCGCTAGATCCTGGATTAGGGGTGAGCCCTAACGACATGAGCTAGCGAGATTAATGATGGCTGGCAACGATTGGCCCCAAGGAGAGCTACTTCGACAGCTTTTCAGGTCGGTTCAAAAACGCCTTCAGCTTGCACTTTTTGTTACATTGCAATCTTCAGCGGTTCACTGTATATACGCCCGCCACGGAATTACGGCAGCGGCGTGCCCAATCTGCCAATTTGGAAGCCGAAAGCAGTAAGCGTTGTTCAAAACGTATCTAATCGAGACCATGTTTTCGGAAGGGTGAATATGAAGCCATTAGCCAGAGAGCGCCCTCCCAGAATGCGCACGCAAAGATTAATTATCGATAAATTCCCGGATGAAGTTTTGGTTTACGATCTCGATCGGCACAAAGCGCATTGTCTCAATCAAACTGCGGCGCTGGTTTGGAATCTATGCGATGGCCGCGCAACACCGCGAGACATTGCCAGGCGTCTGCGGAGAGAACTAGACCAACCGTTCAATGAAGATCTGGTCTGGTTGGCGCTGCGCCAGTTGAACAAAATTCACTTGTTGGAAGGATCCTTCGTCTGGCCGGCGCAACCCGTGGGAGTGTCGCGACGAGAGATGGTGCGCAGGATGGGAATTGCGGCGGCGGTGTCCGTGCCTTTGATTACTTCAATTGTTTCGCCCACAGCGGTGCAGGCGTTGACCTGTTTTCCGGGCGGCCATGCATGCTCGACTGACGTCCAGTGCTGTTCGCACAATTGTTTGGGAAGCTTTACGTGCCATTCATGAAAGCACATCGTAAATCTTTGCAGCAATATGAGAATGCGCGGTCGATCATTACCGCTCTGTCCGGCTCGTGGCGAGCCCATGCCGTGGCGCCGCCGATTACCACGGGCGAGTTGGCTGCGATTACTCCATTACTAATTCAATCAGGCGCAGGTGCGTTGCTTTGGTGGCGAATACGCGATGATCAGTTGGCTAAATCAGACACCGGCGAGCAGCTCCGCCAGTTGTATCGGATTCACCGTCTCGAAGCCTCCCTCCATGTCGCCAGGCTCAAACGAGTTTTTCAGCTATTCCGTGAAGCCGGCATTGAGCCGGTTTTGGTCAAGGGCTGGAACGTCGCTCGTCTCTATCCCGAGCCCGGTCTGCGCCACTACTTCGACCTTGACCTGTGTGTCTCACACGATTGCTACGCCGAGGCCAATTGCCTCGTTGCGAGTTTGGGCCAGGAGGGTTTGTACGTCGATCTTCATGACGAGCTTGATCATCTTGACGTTATGAAATGGGACGAGTTCTTTTCACGTTCGCAATTAGTCAGCGTGGATGACACAGAAGTCCGCGTTCCCTGCGCCGAAGATCACTTGCGCATCTTGTGTGTTCACTGGTTGCGTCACGGCGCCTGGCGACCGGCGGGTTTGTGCGATATCGCTGCGGCGCTCGAGTCGCGACCCGTGGATTTCGATTGGGAGCGGTGCTTGGGCGCTGATCCGGTGCGGGCCGATTGGGTCACCTGCGCCATCGGGCTCGCGCGGGAGTTGCTGCGAGCGGAGATCGGAGATCAGGGATCTGATCTCAACACCCGTAACGCGGACAACTCTGTCCGCCTGAGCGCGCGATGCGAACGTTTGCCGCGCTGGCTCGTGTCCGCGGTGTTGCGGAAATGGGAGCGCAGTGTCAGTCCGAATTATCATGTGCCGTTTTCAGCCCTTTTGGGCGACGACGACGCACGGAAAGAATTCAGCGAAAATTTCCTTGGGCGTCTGGATCAACCGGTGCGGGCGACAGTCGCTCTGCGCGGACGCTTTAATAACTGGCCGCGTCTGCCATATCAACTGGGCGAATTGTTTTTGCACGGTGCCGACAAGTGCCAGAAGAGTTGGGCGGGATGGTTCGCCGGTTAGCTGCGCCGACAGCGTTGGATGTTTCAGCCAACCGTAAAGTCCCTGAGACTCGAGTCATAAGGTTTGGACTGGGTTCAAGAGCAGTCCCCGGGCCTGAGAATCCGTTAGGAGTTCATGATGAGACCATCATTGACATCGCCGAAACTGGCTCGCGCCCCTAACGTCGCTTCCGGCGCGTTCGCAGCCAGACTCGCTCTCATCCCCCCGGTTCTGTTGGCATTGGTAGTGGTATCGCTACTCTATGTAACTCGCCCCGCACACGCGGCGACATTTACCGCTGCCGCAACCGGATCCTGGAACCTTGGCGCCACCTGGGGCAACGCGGGAAACAACGTCGCCGGGAGCGGGTTCCCAGGTGCCAGCGACACCGCAAATATTCCCAACGGAATTTCGGTGACGATCGCGGCAGGAAGAACCGAGGCCTGCACGACCCTCAATCTAAATAGTAATAATCTGAATAACGCTGCGCTGAATTTTACCGACGGCACGAGCGCCCTTAACGTGTCGGGAACGGCGACAATCGGAACTCCCACGAGTGGCAGCGGCAACATTGTCACCCTCTCAGTGGATGCGGGCACGTTTACTTGTAACGCTCTGACGTTTATCGACAATGGCAAAGAGGTCGGTCAAATTCAAATCTCTACAGGAACGGCGACTGTAGCCAACAACATTGCGTTGGTTGGAACCCCTGCGCGGAGCAAGATTCTATTCACAGGCGCAGGTACTCTCAACGTCGGCGGTTCGCTCGGCGGTGGCGGATCAATTACCTCGTTCGCTGGAAGCACGATAAATTACAACGGAACCGCGCAGACAATCTTTCCAGCCACGTATGAGAATCTCACACTGAGTGGTAGTGGCACGAAGACCATGAGCGGGCCCACCACCGTCAACAGCACTCTTACTGTTGGTTTAGGAACCACCCTCGATGAATCGACGCGGACGACGACGCTTCCAGGAGCCTCTTCGCTCGTGGTCAACGGCACCCTGGACTTCACGGATACTGGAGGTCTGATTCAAAGCGGGACCTCTGGTACGACTACCTTGACCATGGGCACGGCGGGGCTCGTTAGAACGCTTGATTCAGCTGGCCTAGGTCCCGCGACGGGCGCATCCCTGCAAACGCAGGTCGGGGGTGCTTGGATCGTAACCAGCATAAGTACCAATGGCACAGTTGAGTACAACCGAAACGTTACCAACGGACAAGTAGTTACCGATCGCGATTATAACAACTTGACTATCACCGGATCGACCCAGACTAAGACCTGGACCCTGGCAGCTACTCGCACGGTGAACGGGACCGTTACACTCAACGCCAGTGCCCCGCTGACCTTATCGGGAACTCAGACTGTTAACGTCAAAGGCGACTGGTCAAATAGCGGCACGTTCACCGCTGGAACGAGCACGGTCAGCTTCAACGGCACGGCGAATCAATCAATCGGCGGAGGTAATTCGACGACTTTCTCCACGCTGTCTATCAGCAATACAGGCTCGAGCCCTAATAATAAGGTGTCACCGGCGAAAGACATTACGGTCAGCGCCGCACTTAACGTGGCGAGCGGCGTATTTAATCAAGGCGCAGGTGCGGCAGATGATTTCAGTCTCACGACCAACAGTGTGACTGTTTCAAGTGGAGCGACCTGGCAGAATCTCGGCAAAGGAGACTTAACACTCTCAGGTGATGTCGCCAACAGCGGCACGATAAATTTCAATGCGAATGGCACTTCCTGTGGCGACGCCGACGATATTTTGATTCGCTCTTCGAGCACAGTTCGTACCTGGTCGGGCGCGGGGACGTTCACAATGATTGACGTCAACGTCAAAGACCAGAAGGTGCCGCTGGCGCCCCCTCCTGCGTTTATTCTGGTAACCAGCGGCACGGACGCGACTGGTAACACGGGCTGGGTATTCGTCAATCAATGCACAGCGGGAACATACACCTGGATGGGCGGCACCCCCGGAGCCAGCACAGACTGGCAAGTCTCGACCAACTGGTCGCCGACTCGCTCGCTACCCACGACCGGCGACATTCTAGTCTTTGACGGCAATTCCACGGCCGGACCTACGGTGACTAATGTACCGACAGAGACGGATGCGGCGTTGCGTCTGACTAACAACGTCAATGGCGTAACCCTCAGCGCGGCCACAGTGCCAGCGGGCACGAAGACCTTAACTCTGTCCGGCGGCACAGGCACCGACTTGTCAGTGCCGTCTGGCTCGCTATTGACTCTGACGGGTTCTACTGCGTTGCAGCTATCCGTTGCTTCCGGGTCAACCGGAACTGTTGGCGGCCAAATCATCGTGCAGGGCGGGGCGCATCGTGTGCTGGGCAATGCCGCCAGCGCAGTCACCTTCCAAAACGGCTCGCTATTTACCACTAACACAGGTTTCACCGGAAATGCGTTTGGAACCACGACTGCCGGCTCGATCATTTTCGGTAGTGGTTCGGCCTATGTTCACAACGCGGGTTCGAGTCCCTTCGGAGCCGTGGGCGGCACCGCGGTGTGCGTTTTCCAGGGTGGCAGCGAAGCGCGGTATCTGACGGCGACGGGATTCGATGCGAACGGCAGAACCTATTCCACTCTGACCATTGGAGACGGCAGCGCTGCCCTAACAGTCAGTGACAGCGGCGCGGGTGATTTCAAGTTTGACAATCTGGTTATCAACAGCAGCGGATCAGCGAACTCAATGCTCACCTACATCGGTTCGGGCACGAGCACTATTACTATTCGGGGAAATATCACCAGCGTCGGAACCGGATCCGGATCACTTGCGGATCTGTTCCTGACCGCTGGTTCAGGCGGCATACAAATCAACAAGCCAGGCGGCGGCGCGGTCACATTTGGGAGCACGAACCAAAGATCGATTGACTTTGAAAGCGACGCGACGGTTGATACAAATACCACCTTGAATCTCGGTCGCATCGTGCAGATGGGCCTGACTCCGAATAAGACGATCATGGTTAACGGAACGATAGTTCCCAATTACCTCGGCTTCGCAGGATATTTCATTGGCAAGGAAAAGAGGACGTTCGCGGGCCCGGGCCCGGTTGATTTCACCTTTGACGTGGGCACGATCAATGGCTATTCAGCGGTGGACGCAAAGAACACGAACGCTGCGGGCGATCTGACTGTGACAGCCACCCAGTCGACAGCACCCGTTGTCAACGCGGCAACGTCACTTCAGCGATACTGGACGCTAAACGGCTCAGGCATCACCACGGATCTTACTTTTCATTACCTTGATCCGACCGATATTCCGGGAACCAGTACGGAAGCAAACTACCGCATCATCCGCGTCGACAGCGGAACGTCGACCGCGGTTTCTTTTCCGAATGAATGTCCAACCCCAACCCTGGGTAACGCCTGCGTAAATTCTACAAGCAATACGGCCACGATCCCGGGAGTCAACGCGTTTTCTGATTGGACGTTGGGTGAAAACGTAGCTCCGACTGCGGTTCGGCTGACGGGCTTTTCGGCCACGACCCAGGACGATGGTGTGATGCTCGAGTGGCGTAGTGGCTTTGAAGCAAACAATCTGGGTTACAACCTTTACCGCTATCAGGATGGTCAGCGTACTCGGGTCACGCCGTCGCTCATTGCCGGTTCGTCATTGATCAGAAAACACGGCAGCGAGCTTACCTCCGGCTTCTCTTACGGCTGGTTCGATCCGCAGGGCACCATGGGCACGCAGTATGAATTGCAGGCCATTGATCTGCATGGCGACCTGCAAACGTTTACGCCGCGTTACGCGGCAAAGTCGGGAACCCACGGTACGCAGAAGCAAGATCGAGCCCTGACGCTGTCAGAAGTTTCGGCGACCGGTGCAGGATCGGGGACGCAGCGCGGCTGGGCCAACGGCGCAACCAGCTCATCGACCAAGCAAACTAATTCAGCCGAAACCCAATCGCTGGCAACGCAGCAATGGATTGCGTCTCAACCTGCAGTGAGGATTAGGGTAAACCGCACGAGTTGGTACCGAGTCACCCAGCCGCAGTTGGTGGCGAACGGGTTCGATGCTTCCGTTGACGCGCGCAGACTGCAACTTTATGTGGACGGCGCGGAGGTCCCGATCCGTCTCAGTACCGACAAACCGAAACTCGGTTCGGGAGACACAGTCGAGTTTTATGGCGTTGGTCTGGACCTGCTTACGACCGACACGCGTACTTACTATCTCGTGAGTGGCACACGTAATGGATTGCGCATTGGCAGTAACGCGGACAAAGGTAGCGGCAAGAAGGTCGAAGTTCTGGCGCCCGACTTTCTCTACACGGTCGAGAGCAAAGAGCGGATTGACTATTTCCCGGGACTGCTCAATGGCGATGGCAACAACATATTCGGCCAGTTCATAGAAAGCGTTCCGGCTAATCAGACAATCACGCTTCAGAATATCAACGCCAACTCGAACGCGCCCGCGCAACTTGAAGTAGTCATTCAAGGCTACACCGAAGCGGACCATCACATCCTGGTGCAGTTCAACGGCTCGTACGTGGGCACGATCGACTTCAGCGGCATGACGAATAAGTCGAAGACCCTGCCCGTCAATGCGGCCCTGCTCAAAGAGGGAGCCAACTTTGTGACGTTGACCGCAACGGGCGGCGATCTCGATTTCGGCGCGGTCGACGTCATGCGAATTACCTACGCGCACACATACCGAGCCGACAACGACTCGTTGTCGTTCAGTGTAGGCAACCGTGGGTCGGCCGTGAGCGGGTTTAGCTCAGCGGCGATACGCGTGATCGATGTTACAAATCCAAATGCCGTGTTTGAACTGGCGCCGAAGATTACGAACTCCGGCGGTAGCTTTGGCTTTACCATTCAGGCTTCGGGCACTGTTCAGCAACTGGTCGCTTTCGTGGATAGCCTCGCGCTGCAGCCCTCGGCCTTGGTCAAAAACCAGCCCTCAACCTGGAACGCCAGCACAAATGCCGCGGACTTAGTAATCGTCACGCATGGTGACTTTCGCGCCAGCGCCGACACATTGGCAGCGGCGCGGCGCGCTCAGGGCATGAAAGTCTCCGTCGTGGATATTGAGGACGTTTATGACGAGTTCAGCTATGGCGCGCACAAGCCTGAGGCGGTGAAGGCTTTTCTCTCCTGGTCAAATCAGCGCTGGACCGCACCGCCCAGATACGCTCTGTTGTTCGGCGACAGCAGCTGGGACCCGCGCAACTTTATGGGCCAGGGTTACCACGACTACGTGCCCACCAGACAAGTGGACACCGCTGAGCTGGAGACAGCCAGCGATGACTGGCTGGCTGATTTCAACTCCGATGGAATTCCCGAGATAGCATTGGGCAGATTGCCAGCGCGCACGACGGCGGACGCGAGTACCATGGTTTCGAAGATTTTGAACTATGACCAGGAACGCGCCGGGGGCGCACCCTTACGCGGAGCTCTACTGGTAGCCGACGGTGGCTTTGAAGGCCAGTCGGCCCAGGTGCAATCGGTCCTGGCTCCGCTGACAACCGTGCAGACGCTGAATCGCTCGGCTATCGGTAATGACAGTCTTATGCAGGTCGAGATAGTAGACGCTATTGATCAAGGTCCGGCCATCGTTAACTACTTCGGTCATGGGTCGGTGACGGTCTGGACAGGCGCGGGCTTGTTGAATGAAGATAACGCCAGCACGTTGACCAATGGCAACCGCCCGTCGCTCTTCGTGATGATGACCTGCTTGAATGGCTATGCCGGTGATGCCTACATCGACTCGCTGGCCGAAATCGTGCTGAAGAATCCACAGGGAGGCGCTTTTGCCGTGTGGGCGTCTTCGGGAATAACCGAGCCGGTGGGACAAGCACAAATGAACGGCCAGTTGTACCAACTGTTGCTCGGTGCTCACCCGATGACTCTGGGAGACGCCGTTCGCCAGGCCAAAATGGGTACCTCCGATCTGGACGTCCGGCGCTCCTGGATCCTACTCGGCGATCCCTCGATGCGGATCAGGTAGGTGGTAGACTATCGGCTGGGAGCATTGTCGAGCTGTGAGCATTGTGGAGAGAGAGAGAGAGAGAGAGAGAGAGAGAGAACCGGACGCATCAAATAGCGACTACTGAATTGCCAAGCCTACAGAAACTCTTGCGATTATCACTGCCCGAGATAGTTATCCTGGCGCAGGCAGCGGCCCTACTGCCTGTGGTTCGGATAGCATGCCGGTTTGTCAGGATTGCGCACCTGCAACGGCTCTCAGGACATTTGGGTCGGCCTTCCGACCCGCGAGCGTTACCGCCTGAGACTGTTGCGCGTCTCGTGCGAATTGCGGCTGAGCGCGGCGTATTTCGAGCGAGATGCCTGGAGCGGTCATTAGTGCTGCGCTGGATCCTTCGCCGGAAAGGTATTGACGCGAGAATCATCTTTGGTGCGCGAAAACAGAATAACGAAATGCAGGCCCACGCCTGGGTTGAAGTCCACGGAGTCTCACTCGACGAGGACCCCGATAAAAACCGACCGTTTTCACCTTTTGGTGAAATCGCCACCTCGCACGCCAGCTGAAGCGTGGCCTCATCGCCATCCGTATCCCATGCTCGACAACCAAGAAGAGTCAAAGCCGATTTTAGGCAATCGACTTTTTTGGCGATGCTTTATCGTCCGAGCTACATTACCAACCCGAACGGCTATCCAGTTTCCCGAGTGTTTAGGTAATCGCAGTGACGCCCAGAGCGTGGTCGCGGATCAATTGGAAAGGTGTAAAGAAAAGAACTGGCTCGCCATGATGAGCCGATGTCAACGGATGAAATCCGTCGCTTTTTAAGCATTGACAGGCCCCAATAACTACTATAAGTTTTTGGAGGTCTAAGCACTTTAACACTTTCAACATCTATGGACTCTAAGTCGGTACCTCGACAGTTGCGCCGCGCCGTTAAGGCCAATCCAAACGTGATTTTTCGGCGGCTCGGCGACGAGATTGTGCTATTTCACCTGGGAAGCGATCGCTTCTACGAGTTGAATGGCACTGCGGCCAGGTTTTGGGAATTACTGAACGCAGGGCAAGATGACGCTCAGATTCGCGAGCGAATGCTCGCCGAGTTTGCGGTGGATCCCGAACAACTCGAAGGCGAAGCTGAAGCCTTGCTTGATTCTTTAGGCCAGGAAGACTTGATTAGCGTTGATGAATAGGACCCCGGATCGGCTTCAAACACAGTCCGACGGGCTCCCACAGCGACCTTGGGCTCGTTGGTTGACTATCCTCAGTGATCGTCCGCCCGCGCAAGTGCGAGGCTTAAATTGTCAGCGTCTCACCGGCGAGGACCCCCTACGACAACTATATCTAGCCACCGAAATCGGTTCGGAACCGCCGATTTACGCTTCGCAGGTTGAATGTGCGGTCATCTTTGACGGGGCCCTTTACAATCGAGCGGACTTAGAGCGCGAACTCGGAAGCTCCCCAAATCTTTCCACTGCGAACGTTGCCGAAGTTATCCTGGCAGGATATCTGCGCTGGGGAAGCGAACTCCTGCCTCGCCTGCGCGGCCCTCTGGCGCTTGTCATTTGGGATTCCGATCGTGAAGCTCTATTAGCCGTGCGTGATCCGTTGGGGAGTCATCCACTGTTCTTTGCTGAAAAGGCTGGTCAGGTCTTTGTTTCCCCGGCAATCGATTTGTTGACTCAGCAGTCAGGCGTTTCGCGCGAATTAAATCGGATGGCAATGGCCGACTTTATCATGCAGCGCACTCTCGGCTCGCAAGATACGTTTTTTGAGTTTGTAAGGCGCATCCCGGCCGGTCACGCGATAAGTTTTGAGCGTAACAACATTCGCAAGCATCGCTATTGGGATCCGGCTCCCGAGGGCATCGTTAATTGGACAGGCCCAGCAGAAGTGGAGCGATTTGACGAGTTCCTGGATCGAGCGGTGAGTCGCTGCCTAAGTTTCGGGCCCGCAGGCATCTTTCTCAGCGGCGGTCTTGATTCGGTAACTGTGGCTGCGTCGGCTATTGAGCGATGTCGCGTCGAAGGGCTTCCGCAGCCATTGGCCTTGTCCCTGGTGTTTCCTCATCCGGATACCAACGAAGAGACAGTACAACGGAGCGTGGCAGAGCAACTTGGGATGACTCAGGTCATCAAGCCGTTTTTCGAAGCCACCGGAGAAAACGGATTGCTAGGCCCAGCGCTGGCTATGAATCGCTACTTACCCGCGCCGCTACTAAATCCCTGGTTGCCCGCCTATCTGGCGTTGGCCGAGGAAGGTAAACGGCGAGGCTGTAAAGTGATCGTCACCGGAGGCGGGGGAGACGAATGGCTGGGTGTCGGTCCGTTTTTGGCCGCCGATCTGTTGCGAAGTTTTGATTTGTGGGGAATCTATCGATTGTGGCAAGACAACCGGTTGTCTTACCGAATATCAAGTTTCGCCTTGTTGCGGAGCCTGGTTTGGAAATTCGGAGCGAAACCTCTCTTGCTTCCACCCACGCACAGATTCGTCAAACGAGTGGCGCCATGGGCCCTGAAAATGCGCCACCGCCTGTCAACGAAACCACCCAATTGGATCACACCTAAGTGGCTGGCTCCAGATGCAACTCTTCGACGCCAGCTTGAACAGCGGCTGGAGCAGTCAAACGGAAACGGTGAGAGTCGATCCGCCAGCTTTTACATTCAAGCAGGGAAAAAGGCGCTTGATCATCCTATGATCTCATGGGAGTTAGAAGAGATGTTTGACGTTTATCGGCGAGTGGGTGTGCGGGTCCTTCAACCCTTCTGGGATGCTGATCTGGTAGACCTCTTGTTCCGAATGCCGCCTTTTGTGTTAAATCGCGGCGGACGCAGCAAGGGGTTGGTACGAGATTCACTGGCTCGCCGATTTCCCACTCTGGGGTTCGAAAGGCAACGCAAAGTGCTGGCGCTTGAGTTCTATAGGACTTTGGTGGAGCAGGATGGCGCTAAAGTGTGGGGCGAATTGGGTGGCGCAAAGGCATTGAAGAGCTTGGGGATTATCGACGAACGGGGTTTAGATGATATTCTGAAACCACTTCTTAATCGGCCGCGGAACGCAAAAGATGCCCACGAACTCTTGACAGTGCTAAATTTGGAATCATGGGCTCGAAGCCACATGTCATAAAGGAGAATTGAAAATGGACGCAAACAAAAAGCTATCGCCGCAAGATGTTAGTGCAGGGCCAAAGCAAGCCAGTCGAAAAAAGCCCTGGCGGCCAATGAAGCTTAAGCTTGCCGGAGACGCGAAAGACGTCATCCGGCATGGCGTGGCAAAGACCAGTCCTGGCTCAGGAGATCCCGGAGAAACCCTGAAAAACGTACAACAGGGATAGGCCTAGTTGCCAGCTCGACATTTCGCAATATCAACCGAATGTCGAGGAGGATCGTATGAAGTTGAGCATTCAGCGAGCCGGAGCAACGGCAACTGCCCTTCCGCCGCAGGGCACACAAGCGGAAGCGTGGCGGGATCACGAGGGAATGATCTACGCCTATGGGCAGGTGCTCGGAGACGAACATTGGATGCATTTGCCGGGGTTGGCCAGCTTTCGCTTCTCGAGTTGCGGCGAAGATGTTGCTTCCGCCGTTACCAGCGCTGAGGCCGACGAATTAGTCGTGGAAGCATTCAACCGAAGAGTGTTGCCAATGGCGGTCCAGGTTCGCGGTCGGGAAGTACTCCACGCGAGCGCAATTCGTGGGCCCGCGGGAGTCGTTACCTTCTGCGGAGTCACCCAGTCAGGGAAATCCACTATTGCATTTGGCTTAAGTCAGCGAGGCTATTCGCTCTGGGCCGATGATATGGTAGCTTTTGAACTCTCAGATAGCGGCGCGGTAGCCGTCTCGCTCCCGTTCAGTCCCCGCCTTCGTAAGTCCGCGGCCGAATTGTTTGCCGTCGAAAGCACTGTCCAAACGATTCCTCGCTACGATGCGACGTCAACGGGAACAGATACGGCACCGCTAGCCAGCGTATGCATCTTGCGCAAGGACTCCGCAGCCGCGTCGGCCGTTGCGGTTCGTCAACTTTCGTCGGCGGATGCTTTCGCGACTGTCCTTGACCATGCATGTTGCTTCCTTCCCCAGGCTGATGAACGAAAGCGGCTTATGGTTCGCCATTATCTTGAGCTGGTGGCAGTTACCTCGATCTTCGAAATCTGCTTCCAGCCGGGATTGGCAAACCTGCCCGTAATCCTCGATGAGATCGAGCAGCTACTTGACCCAACCATCAGGTAGCTCTTAACTAGAGATCACCGCATTGGATCTCGCGCCTGTCTCCGTTGTAATTCCAGCCTACAACTCGCAAGAGTTCATCGGCGAAGCCATCTGCAGTGTACTAGCGCAAACCCTGCGAGTTTCAGAGATCATTGTTGTCGACGATGGCTCTTCTGATCGGACAGCAGAGCTGGCCGAGCAGTCGGGCGCGTTTGTGATTCGACAAGACCATGGCGGAATTTCGGTTGCCCGGAATGCTGGAATTCGGGCAGCTAAACACGAATGGATCGCTTTTCTGGATGCGGATGACACGTGGGAGCCACAGAAGATCGAATATCAGTTGGCGGCGATAGGTCGCTATCCGGACGTTGGTCTGGTCTCCTGCGATCTGAGCCAATGGCTTCATGATTCTCCTGTCTCTGACGTTGTTTTCGCCACGGCCGGTATTGCTGATAACAACGCCCCGATGGTCTACATTCCACAGGCGCGGGGAGCTTTCCTGATCGATCGAATGACCTATAACTCGCCGACTATGTTGATTCGACGAGAGCTTCTCCTATCAGTTGGCCTCTTTGATGAACAAGTGCATTATGTCGAAGGCGTGGAATGTTACCTACGGGTGATGGCGCAGTGTCCGATTGTTTTGGTAAAGCTGCCGCTGGTTAGACAACGACTACACCATCAGAATACATCTGCAAATTCTGTAGAGATGCGGCTGTCCTGGATCAGAATGGTTGATCGTCTCGTTGCTGAGTCACATAAATATCCGGCCGGAGCAGCAGAGGCATTGGGTCGGGATGTCTTTGGCCAATTACTTCCACTCGGACGCACGCTTTTGGAGGAGGGTCGAATCCGCGAGGCAAGGGATTTATTCGTTCGAAGCCTGAAACAAAAGTGCTCAAAGCGCGCGGTTCTTTTATGGGCGAGTACTTTTCTTGATGCTGCGAATTTCAATCGCCTTCTGGCCATTAAACGTAAACTCACGTCAGGGAACAAGTCGAAGACAGGAAGACTCGCGTGAGAGTATTTGAAGAACTTGGCGCTCTGATAGAACGGCGCTGGCGTGATCAAAATTACGCGGAGAGTTCGTTTCCGGAGATTGCCGCGCAGTCGCTATCCGAGTCGAATTTGTGCGACCTAGTTGATCCCTGGGCAATTATTCGTTGGGTGCATTCAGCTTCGACTCTGCCCGTGCAAATGGATCTTCAGGCGAAGTTCGGCAATCCGCCGATCACCCTCTATGTTGGGTCGAGATTTTACATCGACGCCTACTATTGGCTTGATGGCACGACGACCATACACCAACACGCATTTTCCGGCGCATTTCAAGTGCTACTCGGCAGCAGTGTTCACGCGCGGTATCAGTTCGAGGTCGAGAGAGAGATCAATCCTCATTTCCTCGCCGGCAAACTTTACTTTCGGGACGTGTCTATGCTCAAGCGCGGCGACGTCAGAAAAATAAGTCCCGGACCGGAATTTATTCATTCTCTCTTTCATCTCGACAGACCTTCGGTGACGATAACGATTAGAACCTACAAGGCCCCGAATTTCGATCGGCAGTATTCTTATCTGAGGCCCAACCTGGCAATAAATCCGTTTTTTACCGATGTGTCATTAATAAGGCGAGTCCAGACGGTTTCGCTCATTTTACGCATGAAGCATCCCGAAGCGGACAAATTCATTGGGGAACTGGTTGAGTCTTCGGACTTCCAGACGGTTTACGCAGTGCTGAGGGAAGCATTTGATTTTCTTTGCCATCGTGAGCTGGAAGAGATTGTTGGGGTAACCCGAAGCCGCGATAGATTTGAGGCCCTACTTGATCGAGCGCGGCGGAAACACGGGGATTTGGTTAACTTACTGGGACCGGTTTTTGAAGAAGAGTGGCGACAGGCAGAAATTATCCGGCGCCGCGCTGAGGTAAAAAACGAGGATCATAGATTCCTGATGGCCTTAATTCTAAACGTGCCGGAAAGAAACAGAATGCTAGAGCTAGTGAAAGAGAGGTTCTCGAATGCGGACGCGATCGATCTTATAGTCGGCTGGGTCCGGGAACTAGCGGCAACAAGGACATTCGGTTCAAAAGAACCAAACGTTCTCGGAGGCCAGGAATTTGATAATGGCCATCTTTTTGTTTTGAAGGGATTGTTACAAGGTCACACCGTCGAAAAAATAAAAGCTCGCGCGGCCGAGGAAGCTGGACTTACCGGCGTCAATTGGCCCATTGAAGAAATGGCAAATGACCTTAAGGCTCTGGCAACGTTCAAAGGGATTCTTTCCCCAAACTAACGCGTTTTCTTTCGGGCGACAGAGAAGGCCGTTTATCAAATTTCCATTCCGCGTACGGCCCGTTCTGATCCACGTAATGAAGAAATACCTGGATCACTCGCTCTCCGATCAACGGTTCCCGCCAGTGTGGACATTCAATTCCGCGGTAGAACATTGCGTCGCCCGGATAAAGGTCGATTGAGGAAACTCCCTCTGGGGTCTCAATCCAAATGGGCCAGGGTCCGTCAGCTTGATAGCCCATACAGATCGACAAGCTGATCTCGCAGGACGGACGATCTGTATGCTTAACGAGAAGATCTCCGCGTTTGTAAACGCGGAAGTAGGAATAAGTCGGAAAGAGCTTTGTCCCTGTTATTTGCTCAGCCAGCTCAAGAGTGTCCAGCATCAGTCCGTCCATGAAGAGATCGCCGTACGCTGACCAGGCCTCGGGCACCTGGGAATCGTGAGACATCGCACGACCGCATATTTGTGTCGCGCGAACTGATCCGCCAGATCCCTCATCGCCGGTAACCTAACATCACCGTATCGTTAGTTCAACTCAACATCAGCACTTGGTCAGGTAAGAAAACTGGCCCATAACCAAGATCTTCGGGTCACGCGAACAAAACAGTTCCTGGCCTTGAGAATTTTGACGAGGGTTAACTCTTTGTCCTTATAGGATTGTTGGACCAAGTCGGTGATCAAATGTAAGTTGCTCTCGTCACCCGCTATGATTCAACTGCCAGCACGCGCCCGTGCCCCAGGGCCTTCGGTTCAGAATTCAGGAATTATTCCGATCTGCTTTGAGCTAATGTTAGTCAGACGTCCAGAAGAGCAAACACTCATTTGCGTGGCTCGCCGATCGCTTGACGCGGGTACGACCGAGCGATTGCGCTTATTGCTTCAAGAGCCTCTTGACTGGGATTACCCATCATGGCCTTCTTCCGTTGCTCCACCAGCACGTCAATTCCGCGGATCCGTCGGCCGTTCCCGGGCCAACAATGCTCCGGCTTGAACTCGATAATGAGGCGAACACTAAGACCAGTCTCTTCCTGACCGGGGAATTACTCAAGGTCCTCGAGTTCCTGGAAAAGGATGGCATTCAGCCAATTCCTTTCAAGGGACCCACACTGGCCTTGCGGGCTTACGGTGATATCGGGTTAAGACAGTGTGGCGATCTCGATATCCTGGTACACAAGAAAGATGTTCCCAGGCTTAGGGAAATACTCATCACTCGCGGTTTCACGCCAAAGCCGGAATTGAGTATTGGGCAGGAAGCGGCACTTCTGCGATTTGATTGTGCTTACAACTTTGATAATGGACGGGGCGTGGTGTGGGACGTCCATTGGGCGCTTGTCGAGCGGCATTCTGCATATTTGATTGACCTGGATCCTTTATGGCCACGTCGTGAGCCGTTAACTATAGGCGGCAAGGAGTTGCTGACGCTTTCAACAGAAGATCTGCTTTTGATTCTGTGCCTTCATGGATTCACGCATCTCTGGGAAAGGCTGGGATGGATCTGCGATGTTGCCAGCTTGATTGATCAGCAAGAGAACATCGACTGGCGCCTCGTTATGGAAAACGCAAACAAGCTTGGTCTGCGCCGGATTCTGTTGCTTGGGCTTGTGCTGGCGAGCGAGTTGCTCGACGCCTCGCTTCCGGCAGAGATGCGGCAGGCGGCGGACGGGGACGCGGTTGTAAAAAGGCTCGCCCATCAGCTGGAGGAGCAGCTCTTCAGAGAACACCGCGCGCCACCTGGCCTGTTCGAGGGAGCCATTCTTGATCTTAAGATGAGAGAACGAAAGCGAGATTGGCTTAGATCGGGTGTCCGTCTAATTCTAACTCCCCGCAGCTCCGACTGGATGTCTTTGTCTCTGCCTGAGTCGCTTTTCTTTCTCTACTATCTGCTGCGGCCGGTTCGTCTCGCGCGAAAATACGGTCTGCAACTATTGTGGGGCTCGAAGGATCGCCGAACTCCAACCGGCGGCAATGGTCTTTCGAATTCTTAAAACAACGCAAATGCAAAACGTCGGGCCGCTGGGAGGTGGTATATTTATCCTCAAGCTCTCCGTTTCGCCCGATCGGATCACACTTAGACAACAGGTTGGTGGAGATATGAAGAATAAATTAATTGCCCAATGCGGAATCATCTTGATCAGCACACTGTTCCTGGTCTCAATCACTACTACGGCCGTTGCACAAGGACGAGGACGGGGCGGAGGCGTTGGAGGAGGCAGAGGCTCTGGAATGGGCCAGCCTGGCGGTATTGGGGTTGACCGCGGGTTGGGTCGATCCTCCGATGCTTCAGATGGCCGTGCTGACCGGGGCCGGGATAACGCTTCCGTGAGGTCAGATGGCCGCTCGGATTCCGGGCTTGAGCGCGCGCGTGTTGCCGGCCAGAACATGAACGCCGCGAACAAGGATCTGGTCGCTCATCCGGGTATCGCGCGATCATTGCATGTTACGGCGAACAGCTTGCGGAACCAGTATCAAGGTGCCTTGGCGCAAAACCCGAATCTAACCTTCGGGCAGTTTGTGGCGGCCACTCGACTCGCCCATAACCTCGGCCGTAATAATCCGAACATTACGAGAAATGCGATTCTTTCCGGACTCGCCGCGGGGCGGAGCATTGGACAAACGCTGCAGGATCTCGGCCTCAGTTCGCGGGAAGCGAAAGAAGCAAAGAAGCAGGCGGAGCGGGAGTTCAACCTAAGTAGGAAATGAACTAACGCCCAGCCTCGATTGAAATTCTAGAATGTTGTGATTAATTTCCGGCCCAGGTCTCATCACCGCGAGGGTGCCGGAATCCACGCAGTTATTGTTGCAGATAAGAAAATCCCACCTACCTAAGAGTCTCAATAGACGACTCCGAACGGGAGATCGTAGCTCTCGCCCCTCTCTACTCTCAGTCTTACAAATTCTTCCATCCTGACGAAAACGAATGGCGCGCGATGACGGTATGTCGCGAGCCTTCACTCCGCAGCTCACTTCTGATCAGAGCCAGGTGTGAAACCACGACGCTTTGCCGATCGAAGCCCATCTCTTTGTGTGCCTGGGCCAGACGACGTGCGCCTTGCGGTTTCCGTAGACGGGCAATCGTCAGATGCGGATGAAAGGGCCGTTGTTCGCGAGTAAATCCTGCCTGCGCGCATTCGTCTTCCAGCGTTTGATGTAAAAGCGTCAAGCAATGGGAAGGGTCTTCGACTCCGATCCAGAGCACACGCGGCTGACCGCTTGATGGAAAGGCGCCGCAGTTTCCAATGATTATTTCAAACGAGCCAAAGACGTTTGCAGCTCTTCGGGCCGCTTGTGAGAGTCCTTCCACTTTAGTTAACGGGGTATCGCCTAAAAATTTCAGCGTGAGGTGCAAGTTCTCCTCAGTGGCCCAACTAGCTCGCGCTTCGGGAACTGCTGTTCGCAATTGATCGATGTGAGCTTTCAAAGCACTGCGCACGTTCGGTGGTAGCTCGATCGCAATGAAGAGACGCCAGCTTTCGTGGGGAACTTCCATCGAACAGTGTTAACAGTGTCAATGTGCAGGTGGTACTGACCTCATCACGACGATGACCTGCGCGTAACTTACGGTCGGGGCTCAAGCACCAGCGTCTCCTTTGTGGCGTTGTCGACGGCTGCCTTAGTGAAGGGAAATGCGCGGGGCGTGACGTTGCGCCAGTCGTCGAGCTGATCCTTCCAATGAGGACTTGAAGGCACGCCCGATTCTCCCAGGGAGATGCCGTGTTGAGTCTTGTCCCAGTCGCTGGGGTCGGCGATGAAACGCATCGACACATTGCTGCCGACGTTGACTGTGGCACCGAGACTGCCGACGCCATTTTGTGGAAGCGGCGGAATGGCGAATTGCACTCCAATCAATGGCACGATGGCGAGCAAATGGTTAAAGCGGACCTTCTGCATCTCGCCCCATTTCCATTTTGATTCGTCGGCTCCCAGATTTTTAGTCAAGACCTGGCGAGCATCGCCGTAGCACGCGGACAAGAGATCAGCATAGCTATTAAATTCCTTCGGCAGCCATTCCTTCGGTTGTTCACTCAGGAGACGATCGAGCGTTGTTTCGAAGTTGGCCCAGCCATAAACCTTGAAGAGGTCCGGGCCGAGCGCCGCGGTTAGTATCCGGTTGCGAAACGCGGCGCGCATCTGAAACGCCAGGGGCGCCACCGACGAATCTGCCTTAACCTCGCCGTCCCATTTTTCCAGTGCGTCGACCGAGTCCCGCAGCTTCTGATCGTCTGTTGAGATTGCCGGCTTGAGAATCCTGGCGCTGTCATGCGCGAAAGAAGCCAGGCCAATTGAGTACACATCTCCCTGGATTTTGCGAAAGTCTTCAATAGTAAGTTTCGGTTTCTGGTTCAGCAGTTCCCAAATGCGGCGTGCCCGGTAGGGCTGGGCCCATGAATGCGTCAGAAAATACGGATAGTCGGTGCCGACTATTCGCTGGTTTGCCGTGACAATAACTCCGCCAGGCGGATCATAAACATGCGGCATCTTGTCGAACGGAATCCAACCCGTCCATTCTCCGGCATCCGTCGAGCCGTCGTAAGGCACACTGCCATCTCCCGATTTTCTAATGGGAACCACGCCCGCCGCGTAATAACCAATGTGACCATCCACGTCCGCGTAGACGACGTTCTGAGTGGAAGCAGTGAACGAACGCAGCGCCTCAGTGAATTCCTTCCAGTTGTGGGCGTGCGAAACCAGATAAGTGCTGTCGGCGTTATTCGCTTTTGGATCCAGCGCCGTCCAACGCAAAGCATAGCGCTTCGAATCCTTTTCCAGGACGATGGGGCCGTGGCGTGTGACAATCACATCGAACGACACAATGTCGGCCTCTGAACTTCCGAATCCTTTGCGGACCCTGATCTCTTCTTCACGCACCTCTGCATCTTTCCAGCCCTGAGGTGTCATATACCGGCGCGGGTTTGCCGGGTCAAACTTTTCAATATAGAGATCCTGTACGTCCGGACCGACGTTGGTGAAGCCCCACGCAATCCGATCGTTGTGGCCAATCACCACGCCTGGGAGACCTGGCGCCGTTACGCCGGCCACTCGCAGTCCGGGTGCGCTCAGATGGACCATGAGCCAAATCGACGGCGCCGAAGCAGCCAGGTGAGGATCATTGGCCAGCAGAGGCTTGCCCGACGCGGTGTGTTTGCCGCTTACGACCCAGTTGTTGCTGGCTGCGAGGCCTTCAGCGTAAAGACCGATCTGTTCGAGGGCTTGTGAAGCGATCGTCTGGTCTTTCGCGAGCGCGGCCAACAGTTCAGTCGAAACTGCGCCGCCACTTCCGCTTGGAAGAAAAGCGTTTTGTTTCTTCGTATCCTTGCCGACGACGAGCACATCAAGTGGAGATGTTTCAGGCATCAGGCCGGCGCGCTTGTCCGCGGGAAGGGAAGCCAAAGCTTCACGCATCACATCGATCCGCCAGGTAGTAGACAGCGCTTCACCAAACAACTTGACGGGCAACAAACAATCCGCCGCGGTCCAGGGCTTCGGCTTATATTGGAGGATTTGAAACTCCGGCGGCATCGACCTGGGATCCAGAGAGTCGATGTAAGCGTTCACACCACGCGCATAGGCTTCCAGCAGGCCGCGTGTTTTGGTCGAGGCCTGGGCCAACTCCGAGTTCACTTCCAGTGCATAGCCCAGGGTGCGATGCTGCTTGTCCTGCTCCAGTGCCAAGTTGTTCGGACCTGCTCCTAAAATCTCCGACAACTCACCTCGGGCTGTCCGTCGCATCACATCCATCTGCCAGAGTCGATCGGCAGCAGTGACATAGCCTTGCGCAAGATACAAATCCTCGTCGTTAGTGGCTTCGATATAGGGAATGCCACGCTCGTCACGCCGCACAGTAACGCGACCGTGCAGGCCTGAGATGGAGATCGTGCGACTTGATTGCTGGGCATATACGCGCTGGTGCTGGAAAGCGTTAACGGCCGCTAACAGGCCAGTGGTCAGAACCAATAAGAGCATCTTCCTTAAACAGATTTTCATCAGCTCGCCTTCGATGGGGTGATCTAATTGCAAAGGCTGGCATGTTACCACATCGTAAGAGAGCAGTTGATTCTTATGTCGCTGGAGTTATCTCGGAACTCTGAGCTGGTCAGAAGAAAAGCAGGCAGCAGGGCAGCGAACTACTGACAAACTCGATTACAACGACTCCAGACAATTGAGAAAGGGAGCTTTCAGTCAGAGATCTCGCTTTGTTGTGTGCCCGGAAGTGTTTGTTGATGAGCGAAACAGTTCGCTTTCGATTGGACGTTCCTATCCGCAAGATTTCCGTTTAGAAATGCTTCGCCTGCGGCGTCACCGTCAAAGGTTCAGGGGTTCGTCAGGTGTATTGCAAACGACAGATAAAAGTCTCCCAGGTCCTGATCGGCTTGATTGGGTCTTGTAGCTACCTTGAGCAACTTGGCCACGTTCTTTCTTTCTCCGTTTAGTTGAATAGCACTGGGTTCGATCTTCCATTGATTGCATTTGGAGTTTGCATCCGTGGTGACGCAGGTGACCTGAGTTAGGTTCACTTCGGAAAAGTTATCCGCGCGCATAGTCAGTCGATAGCGGACCCCGCCGGCGTCGTCAAAGGCGATAACGAGAGGACAGAAGACCGTTGCTCCGCCCGCAATTGTTCGCATGTCGGTGCCATAGACGCTGCATTGCTCGATGAATCTCGCTCGCACCAGTTGATATGCGAAAGGAGAGGTCGGTGCACCTCCGCCAGGGCCGCTGCCGGGAACCAGGTCGCGCAGATCGATAAGCACCTTTCGTTGGGGTGAGGAGTTGAAGTTGAGCGTGTCCAACACCCAATCTCCCACGGCGGCCTGTAGAATTGATTGCAGTGAATTGGAATTCCGATAAGAGCCGGCTTGATCGCTTTGAATACGCAAGGTGGGTAAAGTATCAACGCCGAGACCGTCAATTGTTGAGGTGACAGCTGTATCCGACGCTGGCTTTGCTGCCGTCGCTGCGGATTGCAGCAGAGAGGCCGCGGCGATACCTAGCAATGTTACGGTGGCGAGATACGTGAGACTTCTTTTCATTTGGGATTCTCCTTTTGTCTATAAAAACTTCGAGGCCGCCATTCCGGGACGGTCTGTCCGGGAATGACGGCCTCCGAGTATTTCGGTCAGCCTGAAAAACTGTTAGAAAAAATTGCCTGGACACTAGCTCGATAGACGAGCACCCTAATAATTGAACTTGATCTTCTCCTTGACCACTTCCGCCAGGACAGGCAAACCATCCTGAATCTTTAAGCGTTCAATTTCGCCGTGCCGCAACCCTCGGCAATAGCGAATAAATGCCAGCCACGCAGGATGAACAGAATGATCAGTGGGTTTCTCGTCCCTTGTTGGAGCTGTTGATAACTTTTCGAAGCCCTTTCCATTTACCATGAGCTTGGAATTCATTCACCTCACCTCGGGCCGCCCATCTGAATACAACCTCGATCATCGTTCCGACTACTACAACTTTTTCACGACGATTTTGAACGGAGTCTTCTGATAACCAGCTACAGTTGCCGGGTTATTGTTGCGATTGAGGAGCACTGACCACTCTCCTGAGGTCGCGTTTGGATCTGTGACTCCGGAAGGTGGTGGTGCCTGGTCGGGGATCATCGTCCAGGTAATGGCATCCGGGTGGTAAATTTTGACGTAAGCAGTTCCGGCTGCGACAGGATTAACATTGTCCATGGGAGAGTAATTGAAACGCAGGCCGTAGGTGTTAGTACCGTTGATGTCCAGGCTGGAACCATAACTCCTTTTTACGAAGTAACCATTCGCATCGATTCCGCAACCGCCGTAATTGTCCGGCGCAGTATTACACCAGTTTACAAAGACCGATCCCCCATCAGTGATTGGCACATTACCTACGCGGTCCGTATTGAAACTTGTAAAGTTCACTGAGGGGCCCAAAATAGACCCGCCGGGAAACTTGTAAGTCATGAAGCGGGAAGAGAAATTCAGGTTAAGCGTCAGGTCGTATGTGCAGTTGTCCACCTGAAATCTAGCGTCGATGTTTTGGCCTTTCACCTTCCCAGAGACATAAGGCACGGGACTACCATCCGCATTGGTCTTGTCCGGCCACAAATTGTAGGTCGCCGTGTTCGTTGCGTCCGTGTATTTGTAGACGCTCACACTCAGATTGGTTACGTCAGTGCCACACGAGGCGGCCTGTCCCTTCGGCGTAACCGCGAATAGCTCAGTTCCTTTGCCACCGCGTCCGTCAGAATTCAGAACCTGAATGTCGAAATTAGCTATAGAGGCGGTGTCGGCCACCGTGATGTTAGCTGTTAATTCACCGGAATTCACAAAGGTCGTGGAGTTGACTGTCACTCCGCCCGGGTCGGTTGTTCCCGTCACGAACCACTTCGCGTTCGCATTGTTTTTGAAGCCTTTGCCAGTGACTTTCACGTTGAGGTTGATTGTGCCTTGCGCTGTCGACGCGGGAGCGGCGGCGGTGACCTGGACCTGTTGGGCCTGGGCCGATGACAGGGCGCCAGTCACGTTAAGAAAAAGAAAACCTAAGCTCAGCAGGATTAGAATGGGGGCTGCTCTGTGTCTGGGGTTCATTTTTCCTCCATCAGGCCACGGCATCGCGTGGGGTGAAAAAGAGACTGTTTCCGCCTTACACGGACAGTAAGTTTCCTTTTCCGCAGATTCTCTTTGGCAAAGCCGGCAAGCCGCCGTTATTCAGGTTAGCGGCCCGCGAGAGGGAGCTCCCGTGAAGCGGACTTCAGGTGGCCCCGCCGGGCCACGTGCCGTAGCTATTTCATTTTCCCGACGAGCGTGAACGCTCCCCAATAGTATGGGTGGCTGTAAGGGCCTTGCGCGTGAATTGTACGCTGGGCTTTCGCCAGGGCGGTCGCTTTGTCAGTCTGCGGTAGTTGCTCGTAGAAGCTATGCATCAGCTGCAACGCCGAGCGATCGTTAACTTCCCACAAACTCGCCAGGACCGAGGGACTGCCGGCGAACAGAAACGCCCGGGTTAATCCCATTAGATCATCGCCGGCCGGTATCTCGGCAAAATAACCGCTGCCTAAGGCCGTGTCGCAAGCACTCAAGGTAACCAATTCAGCATTGAGTCTTAGCTCCAGGATCTCGTGGACTTCCAACCGCCCATCGTTCTCAGCATCCGGCTCGAGTGCGACTCCTGAGAGCAACGGATTGAGCTTATTAAAATATCCATGAGTCGCCAGATGTACCACGTCGTAATGACCCGCGAGACGCTTGAAAGAGCTTTCGGTCGCCCGAGCGCCGAGCAGCAGCGTGTGCCGGCCAGGAAAGAACGCGGAAACATTTTGAGATTCCTGTTGCGTGTATCGGAGGCGCGTGCTCGATGGCGCCATCGCCAGGACTGAACTTGTCGAAGTACTCGTCTTGCCCCCATAAACGAGCGTTGCGGCCGAAGGCAAATACGCGAGCACATAGTCATCGACCAGAAAACGGCTACTGTTTCCGCCACGTCTGGTGAGCGCAGCAAACGGAAGGTAATGCAAAATCGCGTGCGGCACAATGTAAATTCGACTGATGCCACGCAGCCAGCCGGCATCTTCAATCGGCGCGATTAGTGTTTGATAAAGACTCTTCGCAGGGAGCTTCCATTCATTCGTCTGTTTGCGGAGCAGGACATCGCGCAGGAACTCTACTTTGCCCTGCAAGTCAGACGCGCGGACAGGTATTGACTTGGCGCGCAAGTCGCCCGAAGTAACCACAAAGATTTCCAGGCTGTCTGCAGCCAGCACATACTCTACCAGGGCAGTGCCGGAGGGAAGTTGGCGTTTGACCTCCTCGACTCTTGGTGCTTTAAGTGTCCGCACCGCAGCATAATTGGGATCCGTGCTGAACAAATCATCGAGAAAGTCTTCATAGTTGCGCTCAGCATTAGCCAGCTCCTTAGAAAACAGATCAAAGGCTTCGCCGCGTCGCTCCGGCGCCGGCCGATTAGCCTCGTCTTCTAACTTGCGCTGGAGTTCGCGAATTCGATTCCGCAGGGCGGTTTCTTTCTGCCGTTGAGCTTTGTCATGAACCGGCGGCTGGCCACGATTCAGCAAATCGAGATAGCTGCGGGCCCGCAACTTCTCCGACAAAGCAAAGGCCTCGTCCGGCTTTCCCAACTTAAGTAGCAGTTGCACCAAAGCTACATAGACCTGGTATCTATCTTCAATATAGCCCGCACGAAAGCGCTCTTCCCGCAGCTCTCCGCGGACTTGTTCAATCGTCTTTATGGCGCTCTGATAAGCGGAGAGGGCCTCTTCATTTCGCTTGAGCGCTTCGAGCGCCTGGCCGCGGGCATACGCCAGACGCCAAGTGAGTTCCGGATTTGCGGTTTGCGTAACTATTGCTTCGCCTGCGGCAAACTTTGTGAGCGCCTCATCTTGCCGGCCCAGGAGCCGGGATACTTCGCCCTGGACGTAGAGTGTTTCAGCTTCAAGTGGACTCGCTTGCGTGGCGCGGGCAATTTCGAGTGCTTGCTTCGTTTCGGCTGCGGCCTCTTCGAAACGTTTCAGATCGCGGTAGGTCTGCGCCAATTGAAGATGGGCCGATCCCATGGCGGCGCGATCATTCGCTTCGGTAGCTCTAGCCAGCCCATCTTTGTAAAGCGCAGCGGCTTCGGTAAATCGCTTACGCCGCCATTCAAGATCGCCGAGGGCAAGCAGACTATAAGTGACTCCGCGGGGATGATTGATTGCTCGCGACAGGTCAAGAGCTCGATGGAAATCTTTCTCAGCGAAAGCCTCGTCTCCGAGTCGAATCTCCAGGTTCCCCAGATCGCCGAGGCCCTCGATCAATTCCTGCTTCAAACCAGCCTGTTCATAGGCTTGCAATGCGTGATGATATTGATCGAGCCCTTCGGTGTATTTTCCCAGTTGTACCAGCGCGCTCCCTTTTGCTTTCTGCGAGTCCGCGGCCTCCTTCTTCAGTCCCGCGCCGGTGGCGAGTATGATTGCGCGATTCAGCTGGTCAATGGCTTCGGACGCCCGTCCCAGGCCGATATAACAGAGACCGATGTTTTCCAGGTCCTGGCTGATCCCGGTTGTCAATTTTAGACGTTCATCGATCTCGAGAGACTCCCGGTAATAGCGCAATGCTTCACTGTACTCTCCGAGCAGGAGGTGTTCGCCGCCAATATTGCCGATAGTATCGCTGATGCCGCGTTCGAAGTTTGTGCCGCGATAGAGTTGAAGGGCGAGACTATATTCTTCGAGAGAGAGACGGTATTCGCCCAGATCGTCGTAAACCAAACCGAGATTGTTTCGTGATGAAGCCTCGAGGATCCGGTCATTGAGCTGATTTCCTACGGCGATAGCTTTTTTGAAGTATTCGATCGCGCGGGGATATTGGCTCATGTCACGACACAACAGTCCCAGATGGCTGAGCGTCTTGCCCTGTTCGCCGCGATCGCCGATTTCCTGTTTCAGCTTGAGAGCGCGCTGCAGGTAGTCGAGCGCTGTGGAAAACTCTCCAAACCGTTTATAGCAATTACCAATGAGGCCGAGGGTAATTGCTTCGCCCTTGCGGTCGCCTTCTTTGCGGAACAGCACCAGCGCCTTCTCGAATTCCGGTAGAGCAGCGCGCGCGCCCTCGTTAGCATAGAGTTCGCGGGCATGGAGGAGCACCTCCATCGCCTTTGGCGATTGTGTGGCGCTGTTATTCGCCGCAGAGGGTGAAGGCGTTAGTGGTTGGGCACATACACCCATTTGAGTCACCAGCAACCAACCGGCAAGGAGAAATGTCCAGGTCAGATTTCGCAAGCATCGCTCGCCAGGGCAGTTTGTCATTCTGAAACTCGGAAGCTAACGATGCTTGATCGTACCATCTTGCCTTCGCGCAGATGGACGCGGACTGAAACAAAGTATTTGGCGTTCGATATCAGATCAACATCTGGAGGAAGCTCCAGCCGAGTCCGATCGGTTTGCCGGGAAATTACCGGGTCGCCTGCTGCGGTCACAATCGTTAAGTCATAGAAGACAGCATCCGCAACGGTTTGCCAACGAAATTCGAGCTTCTCTCGCCGCACGGTCGATCCATCGCGCGGAAAAATCACGGTCGGCGCATTGTTGCCTGGTTGGGCGTTGCGAACTAGAGGCGCCGAAGCCTCCGGCCTTGGCAAATTAGGTCTGGCGGAAGATGGAGTATTTGAACGCGCAACGACGTCAGGATTGCTCGGCGTGGGCGTTACCTGCGAGACGGCGGCGGGGCTCTGCCCCGGATCTTGTCGAGCGACACCCGGCCCGTTCGCAGAGTGTTGGGTTGCTGAGCGGCGCAGCCCGACAGTAAGGACAATTGTGAAAGTTAACAGCAGACATGCAGCCGCTGCCGTAATCGCAGCCCAGCGCCAGCCCGACAAGGACCCGGTTACGCGATTGTTTGAAACCAGACGCTTCGCCCTGGTTAGCAATTGAGGAGGAACTTCAACCGCATTCCCCCAGCAATCTGAGTTCACCAGGAACGCAAGCTGGTCCAGGCAAGAATCACAGTCGGCAAAATGCGCTTCCAAAGATTCGCGGGCCCTTATGTCCAGGCTGCGATCGACATACGCTGTCAACAGCATTTCGTCCGGACAGCGGGAGCCTCGCCGAAACGTTCGCTTCCTTCGACCCTGTAATAGCTCCTTAAGATCTTGTTCGTTCATTTTCGTCAGGCGAGCTGCGGTCATCAGCTTTCACGGACACTACTGCAAGTTTTCCGTCTAAGGTCGATTCCATCACTTCAAAGACTCGTGTAAACGGGCCAGAACATCTTTAATCTGGCGGTCGGCACGCTGAGCATTTCCCATATCAAGCAGCGTTGCGATCTGATCGAATGTTAGATCTTGCTCAAACCGGAGCCGCACCAACAGCCGTTCACGTTTTGAAAGGCCTCTGAGTGCTTTGGCGAGTGCCGCCCGCCTTTCCGCCAAAATTGCCTGAGCTTCGGGATCCGGCTGTGTATCGGGAATCGCCAGCGGCGTGCGTTCTGGCTGGTCGAGTGTCATGGCAGATCTTTGTGCGGCTCGAGTGCCGAGTAACCACCGTTGCCTGGTGGTCAGTGTCGCTTCGATGCGCCCGACACTCTCTTCAAGTTGACCCAGAGTGAGATCGGGAAAGCGAGGCCTAAGTTGAAGACAGGCTTCGTCGAATGGCGTTTGGCGTTCGTAGACAGATCGAAAGACTTCCTGGTCAAAGACCGAGAGGCGTGAGATGGAGTTAAAGGCCCTGGGTCGTCCGAATTTCTTGCGACGCCAATCCAGACAAAGATTGCGCAGCACGGCGCGAAACCACGTGGAAAACTTGGCCCGTCCATCGACCTTGAATTGCCGCAACCGTCGAAAGTTCTTCTCACTCAGTCGCTCGCAGACAAACTGAAAACAGTCGGCTGCATGATCAGCGTCATGTTCGAAGTGGCGCACGACACGGAACATCAGTGCGGAGTATTCTTGAAGGAACTGAGTCCAGGCCTCCTGCGGCTCGCCAGAGCGAAGTTGTTCGAGAACTTCGAGGGTTAAGTTTTCGGGCATTCATCTTTGCTCTCCGAGTCCCTGAGGTCGGTGATCTCACTCAGTCTAGTCCGTAAGAGCCACTCTTGAGGAACTTCGTTTCGGATGACGGCGAGATTCTACTCCTGGAAACGTCGCTTGGCCATAAATTCAGAAGCTGTCTGGCTGAGATGACCAATTCATGTCAGCGTCGTTAGGGTGACTTAATAATTTTATTGTCGTTGACGTCTCGCACCCGGGCGCATTACAATCCGCGTGATTCGGAGAAGGATTGCAGACGTTATCAGAGTGACAAAACGATTCAAATCAATTTTGCCTGGCGCGGCGACGCTCTCGTTGGTACTGAGCATGGCTGCTGCGGTCTTTGGTCAGCAACGCCCGCTAGTCACCGAAGACGTTGACATCATCGCGCCGGGTTCGTTGCGGATCGCGGCAGGAATTGATTTTGTTCAAAAGGCAAGATTTCCGGTTTCCGGTCTGACCGGCGATTTGACGCGTGCCGGAGTGATCGGCATCAGCATCGGTCTGGCGCCAAACGTTGAAGTGCAAATCGAAGGCGTGGCGAAAAACTTTTTGAGCATTAATTCCCGCGGCCCGAGCGCAATTGCTCTGAGCGTTCCGGCCGGGGCCAACTCAACCAACGATATTGGCGACTTTACTCTCTGGACCAAGATTAAGCTGCGCAACGAGACTGCCCATCTGCCTTCGCTTGGTTTTCGCTTCGGCGTGCAACTGCCGAATTCAAACCAGGCCCGCGGCCTTGGGTTGAATCAAACCAACGCTTACGGGCAGGTGCTCATCGGTAAGAAGTTCGGCCAGAACGCGCGTGTGAATACTTTCGGCAATCTGGGAATTGGAATTCTAACGGCCCCCACGGGGTTGTTTACCCAGAATGACGTCTTCACCTACGGTCTTGCCGGCATAGTGCGGCTAAACAAACAGGTCAGCCTGGCAGGCGAGGTCAACGGACGCGCCAACACGCGGCCCGGGAGTGGTCCACTGGGAACTGAATCGCAGGGCGAGGCGCGCCTGGGCATGCAAGTGCGTGCTTCGGGATTGCGTTTCGATTTCGCCGGCATCAAGGGACTCACCAAGCTCAGTCCGCGCTCGGGACTTACCGTGGGCGTGACGTACGATACACCCTCAATCTTTACCCCAGCCAAGTGAAGCCAGTGACGAGTGAGCAGTGACAAGTTAGGTTTTTGCGGCGCGGTGTTGGTTCACGCATCATTCGCCACTTGCCATTCTTCCTATGTTTGATTGGTTGCACGCCCTTGCCAAACGGTTGGGTCACTTCATTGTGCACGTCCCGATTTTCGTGGCCGGGCCGATGATGATTCTGATTGGGGCGCTCGACTCGTCGCTGTTGTCGTTGCCGGAAGTAAACGACTATCTGGTCGTGGCGCGCTGCTACACGCATCCCCGGGCCGTTTTTCTATTTCCGATGTTCGCCGCCACCGGATCAGTGCTCGGCTGTTTTCTCCTTTATACGATCCTGAGCCGCGGCGGCAGAGCAGTGCTGCATCGCCGCTTCAACCCGGAACATATCCAGAGGGTCGAGCACGCGTATGCCAGGTTTGGCATTTTGGCCCTGGCGGTGCCCGCCTTGCTTCCGCCGCCGATGCCCTTCAAGATCTTCGTGGCCACGGCGGGTGCTCTGCAGTTTCCGCGCCGCCGTTTCCTGCTGACGATTCTGCTGGCCCGCGCGCTCAGGTATTATGCTGAAGGGACGCTGGCGGTGTTCTATGGCGAACGAGTACTGCGCTTTTCGAAAGACAATGGCATAGTAATCATCAGTATTATGGCGGGCCTGCTCGTGGTTGCACTGGCCGGATATCTTTTGTCCAGTAAAGGACGCGCAGCCGTACAGTCGGCAAAGAGAGACTCGGGAACCTCGGAGTGAAAGGGTACGATTAATTAATTGAAGACAATCATCCATAAGATTACAGGTGGGCTGACCATGATCTCACAGTATCTGGTCTCTTTCGGTCCCTTCGGACTGCTGGCAATCGCGTTTCTCGACTCTCTGTTTATCCCCATGCCGGGTGGCGTGGATGCAGTGCTCTTGTTGCTCGCCGCGTCGCGGCCTTCATGGGTATTGATTTACGTGGCCGCCGCGACCGTGGGCTCGACCGCCGGCTGCGTCGGTCTCTATAAAGTTTCTCAACGGGCGGGCCATCGCGCGCTGCGTCGTTTTTCTGAGAAGAAGCAAAAACGCGTCAAAGATTTGATCGATCGGTATGATGTGTTATCGGTGCTGGTTGCATCGCTGCTGCCGCCGCCTTTTCCTTTCAAGCTGTTCGTGGTTTCGGCCGGCGTGTTCCGCCTGAACCTGATGCGCTTCACGATCGCAATTGCCGCCGGGCGCACCTTTCGCTATTTGCTCGAGGGGTACCTTGCCGCGCGCTACGGCGAACATGCCAAGGAGATATTGAGCCGATACTACCCGGCCATCGGCATTGGATTGGCACTATTAATTATCATTGCGTTTGTTGGTAAGAACCTGATGAACCGGGGCGCGGCGCCGGAACCAATTTCAGATGTCGAGAGCTGAGTGAAGTTTCAGTGCGCCGCTTCGCGTTTCTGTGACGCAGCGAAAGCTCCGGGCTTCAGAGAGAGTGCGCACGCCCTGCAGTTCGAGCCGATCCAGTAAATGGAGAAAAACTTCGGCCGTCGCCAGGGCATCGCTGGCTGCCCGGTGACGTTCTGAGATTTCAATTCCGAAGTATTCAGCCAGTGCATCGAGATTGTGATTGTCCAGATCGAACATTATCCGGCGGGCAAGTTTCACCGTGCACAGTTCCGCATTACGCATGCGGCAACCGGGAAATACGCGCCCGATCTCGCGGTTCAGCAGGGCCAAATCGAACTTCGAATTGTGCGCTACCAGCACCGCGTCCCCGGCAAAATCAAGCCAGGCGTCGGCGATCTCGGCAAACTTCGGAGCTCCCCTGAGCATTGGATCTGAAATCCCAGTGAGGGCTGCTATGAAGCGAGGTAGCGGGACGCCCGGATCGATCAAACTTTGAAACTTATCCGTGATCTTTCCGGCGCGCACATGATAAGCACCGAGTTCGATCACTCTGGCGGGCAGGCCTTTTGTGCCGATTGCTTCGAGGTCGAGCACTACAAAATCAACTTCGCTAAGATGACGATGTTCCACCGGATCCTGACTGATCGTCAGGTGCCCAGCTTCCAGGCTAAAGCGTGGATCGTTGCGAACCAGATCGCCGATCAGTGAGGCGGCAAGGCCCTCGTCGGTGTGTGACAGGCGAAAGACTACATCGACGATTTCAGTGACGGTGAGCCGCCCGCCGTTCTTGCTCAGCAGTTCGAATGTCTCCTGGACCAGGGCCGAATCGGAGATGAGATTTCGATGAGATGCCACCGCAGGGCATTGTAGTCTCTGGCGAAAGCTTTTTGAAACCTTGGGTTGAGCAGGTGACGCAAGAGGTGTTTAGAGTACCAACTTCAGTTGGCTTTTCGTGAATTAATCAAGACCCGACTAAAGTCGGTACTCTGAACGCCGTCGGAAATCGAAACGATGAACGCTGCCGACGTAATCGCAAAGTTCAAAAGCGCCGGCGCTTTGCTGGAGGGCCACTTCATTTTGTCGAGCGGTCTGCACAGCCCGGTGTACTTGCAATGTGCAATCGCGCTGGAATCAACCGGGGCGGCGGCTGAGTTTGGGGCAGCGCTGGCGCAAAAATTTGGCGGCAGACAGATCGAAACCGTGGCTGCTCCCGCCATTGGAGGAATAGTGATTGGCTATGAAGTGGCGCGCCAACTGGGCGTGCGGTTCATCTGGACTGAAAGGGAGGATGGCCGCATGACTTTGCGCCGGGGCTTTAAACTACGCAGTGGCGAGCGCGTGTTGGTGATCGAAGATGTGATCACCACCGGCGGATCGACGCGCGAAACAATTGATGCTCTCATCTCCGCGGGAGCAGAAGTCATTGCGGCAGGGTCGATTATTGATCGCTCCGGCGGAAGGGCCGATGTGGGTGTGCCGCGTGTTTCCCTGGCGACGCTCGATGTCGCGGCTGTTTCTCCTGAGGATTGCGAAGCGTGCCAGCGTGGCGAACAGGCAATAAAACCGGGAAGCAGAATGACAAGCTAGACAGGTTTAGAGGCGGGCTACTGCCCGCCTTCCCAATCACAGGCACCGAGCGCAGTGGCCGCTTCTAAACGAAAACCAGGATTGGTTCGATGAACTTCAAACTACTGGTCCAGTATGACGGCACGGATTTCCACGGTTGGCAGATACAAAACGGCCAGCGCACCGTCCAAGGCGAACTGATGCGGGTTCTTTCGTTGCTCGATGATCGCGGAGTCACCGTTCACGGATCCGGCCGCACTGATGCCGGCGTGCACGCCGAAGGACAAGTCGCCAGCGTTCACCTGCAACGTGAAATGACACCATGGAAACTGCGTAACGCGATCAACGGCAATCTGGCTCGTGACGTGCGCGTACTATTTGTCGACGTCGCTCCCGACGATTTTCATGCGCGCTACTCGGCTGTCAGCAAGACCTACGTATATCGCCTGGTCCAGAACCCGGTACTGTCTCCCTTTTGGTCGCGCTTCGCCCATCATGAAACCCGCCCGATGAATCTCGAGCGCATGCGCGAAGCTGCCCGACGCTTCCCTGGCGAGCATGATTGGACGGCGTTTTCAGCTGCTCAAGCCGATGCAGAATCGCGTGTACGTACGATTACAGAGTTGATTATTAGCGCCGGTTGGGACGGACGCGGTCTTTGTCATCTGATTGAATTCACTGTGACGGCTAATGGCTTCCTGAGATACATGGTCCGTTCCATTGTAGGAACCCTGCTGGCCGCGGGCCGCGGCGAGATCGATGCGGACACTATCGGGCGCGCGATTCGGAAAGGGGACCGCAACCTCGTGGGCGACACGGCGCCGGCTTGTGGCCTGACCCTGCTCAAGGTGCATTACGATTGACAGTGCCTGCTGTTGCAGTAAGAATGAAACGGCTCTAATTGGGAAACCTGATTGGCCCGTATTGAGGGAACTCAAAAGAAGAGAATGCTTTCTGACTTTACCGAGATCGTGCCCAAGGGCAGTCCCGACGAGCGTTTGCTTGCCGCGGTTGATTGGGAGCGTTTGCCTCGTCATGTCGCTGTGATCATGGACGGCAATGGGCGTTGGGCGGCGCAGCGCGGCCAGCCGCGCATCGCGGGACATCGCGCCGGGGTCGAGGCCGTGCGCGCGACAGTGGATACCGGCGCCCGACTGGGACTGGG
>WNFR01000260.1_pt1 | contig 59176 bp, 55 predicted proteins | sample 5400221 | NCBI WGS metagenome assembly WNFR01 (sample SAMN13153357, study PRJNA577476) | soil metagenome | isolation source: 40 cm soil under Madrone tree | place: USA:California | collected 2016-06-14
GTGGCGGGATTCTTTTTCGGTGTCGACCTCGATCCGGCGTTCCGCAACGATTCGCGCTCCAACAAGGGCGAAGTCTTTTATTCGATTGTCGCCGATCCGAGCGGGACCCTGAGCTGCTCGCACTCCACGACGGACGTGGAGAACTTCGTGCCGGTAACATTCATCCACGAATTTCAGCACATGATCAGCTTCGGCCAGCACGTGATCGCCCGTGGCGGCAACGGCGAAGTCTTGTGGTTGAACGAGGGGTTCTCGCACTACGCCGAGGAGCTGGGCGGCAGGAGCTACGCGCTTGCACCGGACGCGACGGTCACGGACTGCACGATCGGGACGACGGAGTGTCGGTTCTACGGGGGCGACCTCCTGAACGCGTACGAATACCTGGATTCCACGAGCAGGCATTTCTTGTTGCCGACGGCCGGCATCGGTACGCTCGCCGAGCGGGGTGCGGCGTGGCTGTTCGTCCGCTACGTGGTGGATAAGTATGCGGCAGGGAATACCAGTGCGGACTGGAACACACTGACTCGTTCCCTGGTCAGCACTTCGCTAACGGGCGCGGAAAACATCGCGACGGTCACGGGTGATCCTTTCTCTACAGTGGTCAGCCGCTGGGCATTGGCGAATTACGTGACCGATCGAAGTGGGGCTCTGCCAGAGCTCCAGTACGATTCCTGGAGCCTGCATGCGGTGTATTCGTCGTTGCACACGCAGCGTCCGAACACATTCCAGAAGATCTATCCCCTCGTGCCGACGTTAAGCCTGGGACGTAATCTCATATTGAGTGGGACGCTAGGCGCGGGTTCGGGATACTACCAGCTCGCCGAGCAGCCGTACGGTGATCCGGGTTTCACGCTGAGTTTCACGGCGCCCAACGGCGCCCCGATCGACCCGGCCACGATGCCGCGGTTGAATGTGATTCGGATTCAATGAGACGGGCTGATGGGCTGATGGGCGGATGGGCCGCCGTGGCGCTGGCGGTTATCGCGCTGCTGCCCATCGGCCCATCCGCCCATCTGACCGCCCAGACCGAAGGCTCCGTCCTCACTGTTCTCCCCGGCTCCACGCGCTCCGCGGGTCTCGGTGGCGCCGGTGCGGCGCTTGTCGGCGACGCGGGGGCGATGTTCGCCAACCCCGCGGGGATCGCCACCATTCGGCATCTCAGCCTCGAGGGGTCCTACGAGCCCTACCTGGCGGGCAGCGCGGTGTCGACCGCAGCGCTCGCGTTGCGCGTCCGCCGCTGGACATGGGGCTTCGGCGCGCAGGCGCTCGACTACGGCTCGGAGCCCGAGATCGTCCCCGACCCGGCGACGGGAGGCCGGCGCGGCATGCCCACCGGCGCGTCGTTCCATCCGTATGAAGCGCTGGCGACGACGTCGCTCGTCTACCGCCGTGGCTTTGCGGCGATGGGCTTCACCGCGAAGTACAACCGTCAGCAGATCGGCTCGGACGTGAGTGATGCGTGGGCCGGTGACATCGGTGTGGCGATCGCGGTCTTCGATATTATGGCAGTCGGCGTCAGCGTGCAGAATCTGGGCGGCGATCTCGGCAACGGTGCGCTGCTGCCGCGGCGCACGCGTGCTGGACTCACGCTCAACTATACCGACCCGCAGGGCACGTTCCGGCTGCTCACAACACTCGAAGCGCAGTGGACGCGGGACCGGAGTGCCGTGCTCATCCAGGGCATCGAGGGCGGCATCGTGACGGGCGGGGTCGGACTGGTGGCGCGGGTGGGCTACGCGACCCGCGCAACTGTCACCGATGCGTCGCGCATGACGTTCGGCGGCGGCATCGTGCTGGGACGGCTCGGGATGGACTACGCGTTTCAGGCATATGACGCGTTGGGCGGCGGGACGCACCGCGTGGGGCTGCGATGGACGCCCTGACCGAGCGCGCGCGGCCACGCTGGGGCCGCCTGCTCAAGCGCATCCTGCTCATCGCGGTGGGTGCGGCGGCGGCCGGTGTCGCACTGATGTTGATCGTCAGCGGCGACGCGCGGTACATCGCGCGGGCGGGGATCGAGGAGGCGCGCCTGCTGCTGCGCCGCCGCAGCATCGACAAGCTGATGGCCGACACGACCACGCCGCCGGCGCTGCGCCAACGGCTCGCGCTGGTACGTGCCGCGCGTGCCTACGCCGCCGATTCGCTCGGGCTGGCCGTCGGCAAGACGTACACGACGTACGTGGACGTTGGACGGGATACGCTGTTGCTTGTGCTGTCGGCGAGCCGCCGCGACAAGCTGCGCGAAGTCACCTGGCGCTATCCGATCGTGGGCATCGTCCCGTACAAGGGGTTCTTCAGCGCGAAGCGGGCGCGGAGCGACGCGCAGCGGCTCGACGCGCAGGGGCTCGACGTGTTCCTGCGGCCGTCGGGTGCGTTCTCCACGCTCGGTTACTTGAGCGATCCCCTCTTTTCCACGGCGATGAGTCGCGACACCATGGAACTGGTCGCGACGGTGATTCACGAGCTGGCGCACAACACCTTGTACGTGAAGAGCCAGACTCCGTTCAATGAGAGCTTCGCGAGCTTCGTCGGATATCGCGGCGCGGAGGCGTTCTTCCGCTCGCGGCACGACACCCTGGATGCCCGGCGCGCCGGCGCGCGGTGGCGGGACGAGCGCACGCTCGATGTGTTCTACGCGGAGCTGGCGCGGCGTCTCGATTCGGCGTATGCGGAGCCGTTGAATGGGGCGCGTCTCGAGCAAGTACGCAGCAACTTGTTCGGCTGGGCGCGCGATCAATTTCGGGGCCCCGTGGGCCAGTCGCTCGAGACCTACGACTGGCGGTGGTTCGCCCAGGCGCCGCTCAATAATGCGGTGATCATCGCCGAGCGCCTGTACCGGATGAATTTGAATCTGTTCGACGAGATTTATCTGCAGAATAATGCGGATATTGCGGAAACCATTCGGGCCATTCAGATCCGGGTTTTTACGCAGCCTGGGGACCCGTACCAGGCGCTCTACTCTCGTCCCGGCATGAAGGTCGAATAACTGCGGCGGTCAAGAGACAAAGACGGCGGTCGGGCGGTCAAGAAGCAAATGCGGCGGTCAAATGCGACGGCCTGCGTGAATCTGATTACCCTCCCCCCGGGTCTTGTTCTATTTCCTTCCTTCATGATGCCCTATGAGCGGCTCCATGCATGGAAGGCCTGTGATGATCTGACGGTTGCTGTCTACAAAGCCACGGAGAAATTCCCACGTCACGAATTGTACGGATTGACGTCTCAAGCGCGACGGGCGTCGTTCAGTTCTGCAGCCAACATCGCGGAAGGATCCGCAAAGCGTGGCTCTCGTGAGTTTCGGAGATATCTGGACATCAGTATAGGGTCGTTATCGGAAGTAGCATACGCGTTGCATGTTGCTAAGCGACTCGAGTATTTGTCGGTGGAGGAATGGCGTGTACTCGATCAGCTGCGTTCGAACGCGAGCAAGCTCACGTGGGCCTTATGCCGGTCCCTGAGTTGACCGCGGCTTCTGTTGTTTGACCGCCCCGACCGCCGCCTTTGGTGTTTGACCGCCCGACCGCCGCTTCTGTTGTTTGACCGCCGATCAGTTCCCGCGCAGTCGCTCCGCATCCGCGACCCGCTGTAACGCGATCCCGTAGGCGGCAGTTCTAAAGGTGACTCGCTTCTCTTTCGCCAGATCCCGTACCGACACATAGGCCTTCGTAATCGTCGCCTTGAGCTCGCGATTCACTTGCTCGTGCGTCCAGCGGTACTGCTGCAGGTTCTGCGCCCACTCGTAGTAGCTCACTGTGACGCCACCGGCGTTCGCGAGAAAATCGGGAATCACCGCAATACCGCGCTCCTCGAGAATCCGGTCGGCCGTCGGCGTTGTCGGCTCGTTGGCGCCTTCCACCACGACTCTGCAGTCGACAGTGGTCGCATTGGTCTCTTTGGTGATCACGCCGCCAAGTGCGGCCGGCACGAGCCATTCGCAGGGAATCGTCCAGAGCTCTTCATTCGTGATGCGTTTGCCGCCCTGCCACTCGGAAGCCGGCTTCCCCTGCGCCACGTGAGCCAGGAGTCCCGGAATATCCAGTCCCTTGTCGTTGTAAATCCCGCCAGACACATCGCTCACCGCGATCACCGTCGCACTCGCTTCAGTGTCGAGGAGGCGGGCGAGGTGGCTGCCGACGTTGCCGAAGCCCTGGATGACGACGCGTCCGCCCTTGAGCGGCACCCCGAAATCGCGCGAATACTCCTGCATGACGTACATCACGCCGCGTCCCGTCGCCTCCTCGCGGCCCAGCGATCCGCCCAGCGCGACCGGCTTGCCAGTGACGACGGCAGGGGTGTACCCCTGGCGACTGGAGTACTCGTCCAGAATCCAGGCCATCACTTGTGCGTTGGTGTTGACGTCGGGGGCGGGGATATCGCGGTAGGGGCCGAGGACGATCGCGATCCGCTGCGTGAAGCGCCGGGTCAGCCGCTCGAGCTCGAGCTTGGAAAGCTTCTTCGGATCGACCGTCACGCCACCCTTGGCACCGCCGAACGGGATGTCCATGAGGGCGGTCTTCCACGTCATGATGGTCGCGAGGCCCAGCACCTCGTCGTGATCGGCTTCCGGGTGATAGCGGATCCCGCCCTTGCACGGCCCGCGGGCCCCGTTGTGCTGAATGCGGTAGCCCGTGAAGACCTCGATCCGCCCGTCGTCCATGCGCACCGGCACCTCGACTTGCACCTCGCGAAACGGCGACATCAGGATCTTGCGCATGTAGCCTTCGAGATTGATCAGGTCGGCCGCGCGGTCGAACTGGTTTTGCACGATCGCGCGGCCCGACATCGGCGCACGACTGGGACGCGGCGGCTGTTCAGTCACGGTCATGAGTCTCGAATATCAGGAAGGGCGGAGGCGGCGACCTGCCAGGCGCGCACCGGGATGCCGTGCGTCGTTCACCGCCTGAACGGGATTCGGCGCCCGCTCGCGGCGCGTGCCGGCATCCGTCAGCACGCCGATCACGTCGGCGGTCACGGGCGGGTGGGCTTCGGCTGGATGCTCGAGCGCCAGCACGAGACCGATGGCCTCGCTGGTCAGCCTGCCGGTGAGCTCCGTCCACGTCTGGTCCGCCACGAGCGGTCGCAAGCCGACGATGAGCGGACACGCCGCGGAATCGAACGCCGAGGGGGTGACGAGCGGCGCTCCCATGCGATCTGCGAGATCGCTGCAGGCGGGAAATTCCGGACCCAACAGGATCACCTGCCCGAAACGCCAGTCGGAGTTGGCCGCTACCTCCGCGAACGTCGCCACGATCGTCTCGTCGCTCGGGGCCACAGGGCCCGGCGTCGACGCGAGGACGACGGTGCCCGTGTCTGCGAACCAGCGCTCTGCGGCGGTCAGATCATCGGGACGCCGCGGGGCGTAGAGCCCATAGCGGCGCGTCGTGGCGATCTCATGCTCCGCATCGGCGCGCTGCTCGGCGTGCTCGGCCGCCTGGGCGGCCCCCTCGAAGGCGACTTCCGCCGCCTGGTAACGCCCCGCATCGCGCAATACCTGACCACGAAGCTTGAGCGTGTCGGTGTGGGGCTCGAGCGCAAACGCGCGGTCCAGCGCCAGCAGCGCTCGATTGCGGTCGCCGAGTTTGTAGGCCGCGTACCCGAGCTCGTGCCAGACGAGGGCGAAGTCCGGATCCACTTCCACCGCGCGCTCCAGCTCCGCCAACGCTTCGGGGTAGCGTCCCAGCTCAGTGAGCGCGGCACCACGCAGCGTCAGCGAGAAGCCGGTCTCGCCGAATGTCGCGCGGGCGCGGTCGGCAAGCTGCAGCGCCTCATCGCCGCGGCGGCTGCTGCGCAGCAACTCGAAATACTCGGCCCAGCCCGCCTTCAGGTCCGGCTTGGTCGCCAACAACTCATCGTAAGCGGACTGCGCATCGCGCATGCGTCCCTCGCGCGCCAGCCAACGCGCGCGCGCGAGCGCCCGTTCGCTGCGCGCGTCTGGAAACAAGTCGTAAGACGCTGTCGTCCGCATGGCGCTCAAATCTACCCGGACCCCTCTCGCTGGCTAGCTGCGACTCATCTGTCTACATTTCTGCCGCCATGGATCAAGAGCGATTGCTGCGCGAGCTGACCGAGTTTCTCCGCATTCCATCCGTTTCGACATTGCCGGCACATAACCAGGATTGCCGCGCCGCCGCTCAATGGGTCGCCGCCGAGCTGCGGCGGCTGGGCTGTCGCGATGTCGAGTTCCTCGGCAGCGACACGCATCCCGTCGTCTCCGGCAAGGGTCCCGACGTCCCCGGCGCGCCGACGTTGCTCATCTACGGACACTACGACGTTCGCCGCGTCGCCGCGGCCGGCCGTCAACTTCCGCTTCCTGATCGAAGGCGAAGAGGAGTACGGCTCGAAGGTCTTGTTCGACCTCCTGAAACGCGAGCCGCAGCGCGTTCGCGCCGATGTCGCGCTCGTTGCCGACATGTCATATGTCGCGCCGGGATGGCCGGCGGTGTACACGACGCTCCGCGGTCTTTGTTACGCGGAGATCACCGTGCGGACGTCCAGGACCGACCTTCACTCGGGCGAGTACGGCGGCGCGGCGCCGAACGCGCACGAAGAGCTCGCCCGGCTGCTCGGGCGGCTCAAGGGCGCCGACGGGAAGATCAACATCCCCGGCTTCTATGGGCCGGTGAAGCGGCCGTCCAAGGCAGAGCTTGCCGCCTGGAAGAAACTGCCGTTCAACGAGAAGGATTTTCTACAGAAGCGCGTGCAGGCCAAGGCCCTTGTCGGCCTGAAGAAGTACTCGGTGCTCGAGCGCCTCTGGGCGCTGCCCACGTTCGAGATCCACGGCATCCTGGGCGGCTTCACGGGCGAAGGCGCCAAGACGGTCATTCCAGCTGCAGCGACCGCAAAAGTGAGCATGCGGCTGGTGCCCAACCAGAAGCTGTCAGCGGTCGAGCGGCAGCTCGCCGCTGCCGTGAAGCGGTTTGCGCCAAAGCATGTGACTGCCAGCGTGCGGTTTCTCCACGGCGCCGATCCGGCGCAGATCAAGGTCGATCACCCGGCGTTCCAACTGCTGGGTCAGGCCTTCAAGGACGTCACGGGACGTGCGACCGTGCTGGCGCGCGCCGGCGGGTCGATCCCGGTCGTGCCGGCGCTGGCATCGGCCGGGGCGCCCGTGATTCTCACCGGCATCGGACTACCCGACGATCGGCTGCATGCGCCGAACGAGAAGCTGGACTTGAAGCAGCTATGGGACGGGATTGAGGTGTTCCGGCGGTTCTACGAGCTTGTGGGGAGCCTGGAATCAGGAGTCAGGAGCCGGGAAAACCTGTAGATGCCTGACTCCCGACTCCTAACTCCCGACTCCGTGTTTCTTACTCGCGTTGCGGAACTTGTTGATCTCATGTTGCGTCAGCCCACGGCCTCCGTACCGCTCTTCCGTCCACGGATCGCCGTGCATGTGATAGCCGTTCTGCTCCCAAAACCCCGGCAGGTCTTCGTCCAATAGCTCGAAGCCTCTCACCCACTTCGCGCTCTTCCAGAAATAGAGATGCGGGACGAGCAGCCGGGCAGGCCAGCCGTGTTCCGGCGTCAGCGATTCCCCGGCCCACTTGAGCGCGATGAGGTTTTCGGGCCGGTTCAGGTCCCCGAGCGGCAGATTGGTCGTGAAGCCCTGTTCGGCGACGACAAGACAAAACCGCGCCGCGGGCTTCACACCGGCGCGCTCGAGCAACGCCTGCACGGGCACACCCTCGAACGTGTTATCGAGGCGGGTCCAGGTGGTTACGCAATGGATATCGCAGACCACCGTCTTGCGGGGCAGCGCGAGCAGCGCTTCGTAGGTGAGCGTAAATGGCCGCTCGACGAGTCCCGAGACACCGAACGTCCATTTCGCAGTATCGACAGCGGGGACGTCGCCGTAATGCAGGACCGGCCACTTGGTGGTTTGGATTTGGCCGGGAGGGACTCTCGGATTCCCCACGCTTACGCGTGGGCCCGTTGCGGCGCTGCGACTCCGAAGGCGGCTTCAAATCCAGCCACCACCGCACCCACACTCTCCTCCCACAAGCGGTCCCCGCTCCCTGCTCCCCGCTCCCGCTGCACCGACGTCATCTCCACGCCTTGAATGCCGCAGGGCACGATCCGGTCGAAGTGCGTCAGATCGGTCGTGACGTTGAGGGCGAATCCATGCCAGGTGACCCATTGCTTCACGTGAATGCCGATGCTCGCGATCTTCCTGCCGCGTGTCCAGACACCGGTGAGTCCCGGGTTGCGTTCGGCGGGAATCGCGAGGATGCCGAGCGCGTCGATCAGCGCCTGCTCGAGTGTGCGGAGGTACCAGTGCAGGTCCTGCTTGTATGCGCGAAGATCGAGAATCGGATAGCCGACCAGCTGGCCCGGGCCGTGAAACGTGACGTCGCCGCCGCGCTCGACCTCAAACACCTCGATACCAGCGGGTCGTAGCAGGTGGGCGGCGTGAGAATTCCGGCCCAGGGTGACGACCGGGGGATGCTCGAGGAGCAGCAGCACGTCGTGCGACAACCGGCCCGCGATCCGGTCTTCCGCGAGCTCACGCTGCCACTCGAGCGCCTCGCCGTAGGACACCAGCCCAGCCTCGACGACCTCCAGGAGACCCGTCATGCCGCACCCATCCCCTTGCCTCTCATCGCCCAGCGCGTGGCCAGGATGCCGAACGCGATGTTCAGCAGGAGCCATACGATCATCCCCAACAGTCCAAAGAACCGGTCGAGCGGCGCCGCGAGAAAACCGGTGATGATCGCGCCGATGGCGGCCAGCACGGCGATTACGCCACGCTGCCAGATGTTGTCGAGGGCGGCACTGCGGTACCAGCCGCACGCGCCGCCGACGCCGACGGCGGCGATGAGTCCGGCGAGGAGCGGATCCGGCACCGTCTGTCGGTACAAATTGGGTTCGAGGCCCCCGCGCAGCATCGCGGCGAGGATCTGCGCCAGCGTGAGACAGGCGCCGCCGAATCCCACGCCCGACGCAAGGGATCCAAGTCCGAGGGCGAGGGGGTCCTTGACCGGTTCGTTGCTCAAATGTGGAGGACGCGACCCAGCGAATCGAGCGCCGCCTCGCCGATCGCTTCCGACATTGTGGGATGGGCGTGAATTGCGAGATCGATTTCTTCGACGGTGTATTCGTTCTCCCGCGCGACCGCGAGCTCGTGAATCATCTCGGACGCATGCGCGCCGACGATGTGCGCGCCGAGGATTTCACCGTATTTCTTGTCGCGCAGGATCTTCACGAAGCCTTCGGTCTCGCCCGTGCCGCGCGCCCGGCCGTTCGCGGAGAAGGGAAACTTGCCGGCGACGTAGTCGAGCTTCTTCTCCTTGCACTGATCTTCGGTCAGGCCGATGCTCGCCACCTCGGGATGACAGTACGTCACGCTCGGCACGTTGTCGTATTTGATGGGGTGCGGTTTCTGGCCGGCGATGATCTCGGCGACCACCGCGCCTTCACGAAATCCCTTGTGCGCCAGCATGGGCGGCCCCGCCACGTCGCCGATCGCGTAGTAGCCGGGCGCCGTCGTCTGAAGATTCTTGTCCACCTTGATGAAGCCACGGTCGGTCAGCTGAATGCCGCATTCCTTGAGGCCGATGTTTTCGGTGTTCACCGCGCGCCCGGCGGCCATCAGGACCGCCGCAACCACGATCTGTTTTTTCTCGCCTCCGGCCTCGATATCGAGCGTGACCTTGTCCTTGCCCACCGTGGCTTTCGTGACCTTGGCGCCGGCGATGACGTCGATGCCGCGCTTGCGGTAGCTCTTGGCGAGCACATCCGACGATTCCGCGTCCTCGATGGGGAGAATGCGCGGCAGGGCTTCGATGAGGGTGACCTTCACCCCGAACGCCTGGAAGATGTCGGCGAACTCCATCCCGACGGCGCCCGCGCCGATGATGGCGAGCGAATCTGGTATGCGCTCGAGCAGCAGCGCTTCATCCGAGGAGATCACCGTCGTCTTGTTGATTTCCAGTCCGATCTGCGGAATGCCTTTCACGCGCGAGCCGGTGGCGATGACCACCGCCTGCTTCGCGGCGTGGACGTCGCTGCCGACCTTCACCTTCTTCCCGGGCTGCATCACGCCCGTGCCCTTGATGACGGTGATCTTGTGCTTCTTCATGAGGAACTCGACGCCCTTCGAGTTCTGATCGCTCACGCGGCGAGAGCGTTTCATCGCGACGCCGTAGTCGGTCTTGACGCCGCTCGCCTCGACGCCGAAGTCCTTCGACTCCTTCAGCAGGTTGGCGATGTACGCGGAATGCAGCAGGGCCTTGGTTGGAATGCAGCCGATGTTGACACACACGCCGCCCAGTTTGTCCTGTTCCACGAGCGCCGTGCTGAGGCCGAGCTGGGCGCATCGAATCGCGCAGACATAGCCCGCGGGTCCGCCGCCCAGGATGATGACATCGAAATTGGCCACGAACTCCCCTTGTCGGATGGGCGGATCGTCGGATCGGCGGATGGTCGATCGTAGCGATCCGACCATCCGGCCATCCGACCATCCGCCGATTACAACAGCATCGCCAGCGGGTTTTCGAGCATCTGCTTCAACGTTTTCAGGAACACCGCGCCGGTTGCGCCGTCGATCACGCGGTGATCGCAGCTCATCGTCAGACGCAGGCGCCGCCGCACCACGACGCGATCGCCATCGGGAACGGCCTTGGCGACGATGCTGCCGATCGCGACGATGCCGGCCTCAGGCGGGTTGATCACCGCGGTGAACTGATCGATGTCGAACATGCCGAGGTTCGAGACGCTGAACGTGGCGCCAGTGTATTCCTCGGGCTTCAGGCGGCGGTTGCGGGCTCGTCCCGCGAGCTCGCGCGACTCCGCGCCGATTTCCCGCAGGCTCTTCATGTCGGCGTTGCGGATCACCGGCGTGATGAGCCCGTCCTCGATCGCGACAGCCATGCCGATGTGCACCTCGTTCCAGTACCGGATGTGATCTTCCTGGAACCAGGCGTTGCAGGCGCGGTGCTGCACCAGGGCGAGGGCCACCGCTTTGATGATGATATCGTTGAACGAGATCTTCCCGCCTTCTTCGCCGAGCTGCTTGTTGAGCGCTTCGCGCGCTTCGGCGGCGCGCTCCATGTCGACCTCGGTCGTCAGGAAGAAATGCGGAATCGGCCCGATCGAAGCGGCTAACCGCTTCGCGATCGTCTTGCGGATCTGGGTGAGCGGGACGTCTTCGTACGGAACACCCGTGCGTCGTGCATCGGGCGTCGTGCGTGGCGCTGGAGCCGCCACGGTAGCCGCGGGGGAGGAATGGGCGCCCTCGACGTCACGCTTGATCACTCGGCCGCCCGGACCAGAGCCTTGGACGAGCTTGAGATCGACTCCGGCTTCCTTGGCGATCCGTTTCGCGAGCGGGGATGCCTTCACGCGCGTCGCATCGGCCGCTGCGGCAACGGGAGCGGGCGCCGGAGTCGGAGCTGGGGCTGGAGCAGGCTTGGCGGCTGCGGTCGCAGGCGCAGCTTTCGGAGCCGTCGCGCCAGCACCATCCCCATCGACCTTCTCTCCAGGTTTTCCAATCCACGCTACCACGTTGCCGACCGGCACTGTGGTGCCCTCGGGTACCATCACCTTCAACAGCTGTCCATCGGCCCGAGCGACGAGCTCCATGACGGCCTTATCGGTCTCCACCTCGGCGAGTGTGTCGCCCGACTTCACCGGGTCGCCCTCGTGCTTGTTCCACTTCACGAGGCGCCCTTCCTCCATCGTGGGCGACAGCGCCTCCATGTGGACTTTAGTCGCCATCGAGGTACAGAACCTTCCTTGCCGCCGCCACAACTTTTTCGGGCGATGCCTTCGCGGCACGCTCGAGCAGTTTGTTGTAGGGCATGGGCACGTCGGCCTGGGTCACCCGCTGCACCGGCGCATCGAGGTCGTCGAACGCGTCGCGCTGTATCAGATCCACGACCTGCGCCCCGATTCCGATGTGCGGCCACCCCTCTTCGATGACCACCGCGCGGTTCGTTTTCTTGACCGATTCGAGGATCGCCGCCTCGTCCAGCGGGCGGAGGGACCGCAGATCGAGCACTTCCGCCGAGACGTTTTGCTCGGCGAGCTGGTCCGCTGCTTTCTGCGCCACGGAGAGGGTCTTGGAGTGGCAGACGAGCGTCACATCGTTGCCCTCGCGCTTGATCTCCGCCTGGCCGATCGGAACGATATGCTCTCCGTCGGGCACGTCGCCCTTCAGGTTGTAGAGCATCTCGCCTTCCAGCACGATGACCGGGTTGTTGTCGCGGATCGCGGACTTCAGGAGTCCTTTGGCATCGGCGGGCGTAGCGGGAGCGACGACCTTGAGTCCGGGGATGTGCGCAAGCCAGCTCTCCCATGCCTGCGAGTGCTGCGAGGCCAGCTGCAGTGCCGCCCCGTTCGGCCCGCGGAAGACGATCGGGATCCGAATCTGCCCACCCGACATGTACAGCATCTTGGCCGCGGAATTGACGATCTGATCGAGCGCCAGCAGGGCAAAGTTCCAGGTCATAAACTCGACCACGGGTCGGAGTCCACCCATAGCGGCGCCGATGCCAATCCCCGCGAATCCGAGCTCGGCGATGGGCGTATCGACCACGCGCTTGGGACCGAACTCCTCCAGCAGTCCCCGGCTCACCTTGTAGGCGCCCTGATAGACGCCGACTTCCTCACCCATCAGAAACACGTTGGGGTCGCGCTGCATCTCCTCGCGGAGCGCCTGGTTCAGGGCATCGCGATAGGTCAGGGTGGGCATGGTCAGTCGGCCAACACGTCCCGGTACAGCTCGTCGGGATCGGGGTCCGGGCTCTCGTCTGCGAACTTGACGGCTTCCTCGACTTCGGCATGGATCTCGGCATCCATCGCGTCGAGCGCGGCCTGATCGATGACGCCGTCTTCCTTGAGCTTCGCGGCGAGATGGCTGATGGGATCGCGCGCCTTCTGTTCTTCGACTTCGTCCTTCGTCCGGTAGACGCCGTGCAGCGGATCGGACATCGAGTGCCCCATGAACCGATATGTCCGTACCTCGAGCAGGGTGGGATGGCTGTTCTTGCGGGCGCGCTCGACGGCTCGCCGTGTCGCGTCGTACACCGTCAGCGCGTTCATGCCGTCGACCAGCTCGGCGGCCATGTCGTAGCTGCACGCATGCTCGACGATGTCGGTCACCGCTGCGACGCGCTCGAACGCCGTGCCCATTCCGTAACGGTTGTTCTCGCAGAGGAAGATCACCGGCAGTTTCCAGACGGACGCCATGTTCAGCGTCTCGTGGAACGCGCCGATGTTGACGGCGGCTTCACCAAAGAAGCAGACGCACACCTGATCGCTGCCTTTGTATTTGCTGGCGAACGCGAGACCCGCGCCGAGCGGAATGTGGCCGCCGACGATGCCGTGGCCGCCCATGAAGCCTTTCCCGGCGTCGAACAGGTGCATGGAGCCGCCCTTGCCCTTCGAGCACCCCGTCGCTTTGCCGAACAGCTCCGCCATCACCGCGCTGGGTGGGATCCCCTTGATCAGTGCCTGCCCGTGCTCGCGGTAGGAGCAGATGACGTAGTCATCGTCCTTCAGCGCCGCGAGCGCACCAACGGCCACCGCTTCCTGCCCGATGTACAGATGACAGAAGCCGCCGATCTTTCCCAAAGCGTACGCCTCGGCCGCTTTCTCCTCGAAGCGCCGAATGAGCAGCATCTGCCGCAGCATTTTCAGATGCAGCTCGGTCTGCGGAGCCGCGGTATCCTTGGGGGACCTGGCGGTGGCCGTCATGCGGTCGCTGCCTCCACTTGCTCCCAGGCGTGATAACTCGAGCGCACCAAGGGCCCCGATTCGACGTGCCGGAAGCCGAGCGCCATGCCGTAGCGCTTCAGCTCGGCGAATTCTTCCGGGGTGTACCAGCGCGCGATGGGCAGGTGTTGATCGGAGGGGCGCAGGTACTGACCGATCGTGACGATAGCGACGCGGGCCGCGCGCAGATCGCGCAGCGTGACCAGCAGCTCGTCCCAGTCCTCACCCAACCCGCAGATGATGCCCGACTTCGTCAGCAGCTCGGGATTCATGTCCTTGGCGCGGTCCAGCAGCTCCAGCGCGCGCTCGTACCGGCCGCCGGGCCGCGCAATGCGGTACAGGCGGGCGATCGTTTCGAGATTGTGGTTGAGGATGTCGGGTCGAGCGTCAACGATGAGCCGCAGCGCTTCGGGATTGCCTTTGAAATCGGGGATCAAGACTTCGACTGAGGTCTCGGGCAGGCGGCGGCGAATCTCGGTGATACACGCCGCGAAGACCTCCGCGCCTCCGTGCGGCAAATCGTCACGATCCACGCTCGTGATGACGACGTGCTTGAGTCCCATCTGCGCGACTGCATCGGCCAGGCGCTGCGGCTCGCCGGCATCGAGTGGCGCCGGCGTCCCATGTGCGACCGCGCAGTACGCGCAGTTGCGCGTGCACACGTCCCCCAGGATCATGAACGTCGCCGCCTTGTGCTCCCAGCACTCACCGATATTGGGGCAGTGCGCTTCTTCGCAGACCGTATGGAGCTTGAGGTCGCGCATCATGTGCTTGAGCGCGACGTAGTTCGGCCCGCCGGGCGCCTTCACCTTCAGCCACGATGGCTTGCGAGACGGTTCTGCCGCAGGGGGGGACGGCTGGATCTGAACAAGGGGGGCGGCCATGGAAAGTCGAAGATAAGCACAGCTTAGGGGGCAGGGTAGGCCGTTTTTCAACCAGACGGTTGATCTCCATCCCGGTTCTTGAGACGCCGCAACTCGTTCTCGATCTCCGTCGATGTGCCGAGCGTCCCGTCAGCGATGTCAGCGATTTCCTCGGCCTCCCTCCACTGACGCTCGAGCTCCTCGACCTCTGCCCGCTCGTCCACGGCCATCTCGAGCGCAAGCCCGCGCTCCGGTCGGAGCGAGCGCAGCGTCAGCTCGCGCTGGGCGATGTCGCGTACCAGGCGATCGGCGCCACCCACCTGATCGACCTCGCGGGCCGCGTCCTCGGCTCGGCGCCGCCCGCCGCGGGCCACGTTCAAGTACGCGAGGCCCTGACGCAGCACTTGGAGGGCGTCGGTGCCTGTGAGCTGCGTCCCTTCCTGCTTGCACTTTGGACAGCTCAACAGCACGGCCATGTCCGCATGCCGATCGGGGACGATGCGCGCATGCTGGACATGTTTCGCGCGGAGCTGCATGAGGGTGCCGCAGTGCGCGCAGATCGGTGGCTCCACCAGCGAGACTTTGCGACGAGCCATCAGGCCCAGGTAGATCCCGTCGACCAGCCGATGGACGTTCCAGACCACCACGCCGAAGCCACCGCCCGCCGCCACGTTGGCCGCAATGCCGAGTCCGATCGCGGCGACTGTGAGGGGCACGACGACTTTCATGCGCTCGCGCTGGCGATTGCGCAGCCGCTCGCCGTACCGCCAAGTCGCCAGCTCGACGCGTGGCGGTTTGCCGACGCGTACGAAGTCATAGCGCTCCCAGCGGATCAGCGCGACTTGTTGGGTAGATGCCGCGATCCGTCCGAGACTCGCAGCGCGAGCCACGGCCTCGATTTTTTCCAGCCGATCATCGAAGGGGGTGAGATTCCAGCGACTGCATCGCGCGCAGACGACCCACAACCGCCCCTTCCATTCATCGAACGCGATTCGCCGTCCGACACCAAGGCCCGAGGGGCCGCCATCGCCGTCAAATGCCGCGTTACAGAACCCACAACTGCTGAACATGCTAGGAAGTAAATCGCTCCGGGGCTAACGAGGCAATCTCGACCTCGGATTCACCCGTGGTGATGAGGCTGGCGATGATGTCGCCCGTCAGTCCGGCCAGGAGCACGCCGTTGCGGCCATGACCGGTCGCGTACCACAGGCCGCGCACGTCGGGGTCGGCGCCCACGATCGGACGCCCGTCCGGCGTAAGTGGCCGCAGTCCCGCCCAGGTCCGTGTCGGCACGGGTGGGAGCTGAGGCAGCATCCGTCTGGCCGCCGCCATGATTTCGGCGATCCCCGCCGGCGTCACGCTGCCGTCGAACCCCGCGTGCTCCATCGTGCTGCCGAAGATCGCTTCGCCGCTGCGCGCCAGGACGTAGCTGTGGTCGTAATACAGCACCGTACGCGGCATGTTGGCCGGCCACGGCGCAGCCGCCATTTGGCCGCGGACGGGTTCGACGGGCAGCGGCCGGGGCAGGTGCTCGATCTGCGTGGACCAGGCGCCTGCGGCGATGACCACGTGCTCCGCTTTGATCTTGCCCGCGGGAATCTCCACGCCTGTCACACGACCGAGAATCGTGTTGATGCGATTCACGCGTGTCGCGAACGTCCGCGTGCCCAGGCGTTTGGCATCCCCTAGCAACGCGCGGGTCAGCGCGGGCGCGTCGACGGCGCCGTCCTCCGGAGCGAACATCGCCCCAAGGCACGGCGCGGTCGCCGGGAAGCGCTCCGCCACCTCGGCCGCTTCGAGCCAATCGCATCGCAGGCCCGCCTGACGCTGGTGCGCGACGGCGTCGCGGAGCAGCTCGGCCTCCGCTTCCTCGAACGCGAGAGACGCGATGCCCTCACGCCACAGGCCGATGTCGATGCCGGTCGTGTCGGCAAGTGCAACGGCCAGGGATTCGTAGAGGTCGCGGGCCCGCAGGCCGAGGGCGCGCAGGGACTCGTCCGTGCTCTCGATTTGGGGTCCCAGGATGCCGGCCGACGCCGCCGATGCCGCGGCCGGCTCGGGGCCCGGCTCGCAGATCTGGACCTTGAGGCCCCGCAGGGCCAAAGCCCGTGCGCAGGCGGCGCCAATGATACCGCCGCCGGCCACCAACACTTCACAGGACGAAACTTTGTGCGACATTTAGGCGTACGCTGCAAACGCACCGGGCACCACGGAGGCAATCATGTTCCGGAGCATTTTGGGTTTCGCCGTTCTCGCGATTCTGGCATGGTTGGGTCTCAAGTTGATCTTTGGAGTTCTTGGGAGCCTCGTCGGCCTCGCGATGACGGTCCTCTGGCTCGCGTTCATCGGCTTCGTCGTCTATCTCGCGTTGCGGCTCGTCAGCCCGCGCACCGCAGATCGCATCCGTGACATGATCAAGGGACGTCCCGCCGACGCCTCCTAAGGCTCCCAGGGCAGGGGCTGGCTCGAGTGCGCGTGCACGATCTTCCAGCTCTCGCCCCGCCGCTCGCAAATGACTGTCGCCCGGCCGACTTCCGCACGCCGCTCGGCCTGGTTGACCCAACGATAATCCACTAACACCCAGGCCACCCGGCCTTCAATTGTCGCGTTCGCCCCCGAGATCGTTACTCGGCCGGCGCCGATCGTGATGCCCGCAAAGCGCGGTGCCGCCTGACGGATGCGGGCGTTGCCCACCACGAGCGCATCCGCCGTGTACAGCGTGTCCGCGTGGCTATCACCCGCAGCGTCGAGCGTCAGCGCCAGCTGCACGACCGCTTGCACTTCATCCGTCCCGCTGCCGCCGACCGCCGTGACCTCGCGCGGCCTGATGGTGCGTGTCGTGCATGCGGTCAGGATCGCAACTGCGACGATCCGAGCATAGGGGCGCAGCATCCTGCGCCCCTACCTCTTTTCCATCCGGGCCAATACCGCCCACGCAATCAGCGGCACGAGGATCTCATGATGGCCGGTGAGTTGAATGCCGCGGCCACCCGCGAGTGTCGGCCGTTCCACGACGTTCACCCGGGGGCGATAGTGACGCTGCATGTCGCAGTCGCACGCCGTGAAGTTCTTCGGACGCCCGCCGTTCAGGTTGCGCGCGATCGTCAGTGCCTTGAGGAAGACCTCGGGCATCACGACGGCACTGCCGAGGTTCAGGACGACGCCGCCGTCGTCGAGATCGGGCACGACGCCGGCGAGGCGCTTGAAGTCGCGATGACTCGTGGCGCCGATCGCCGCCCCGTCGGCGGTCGGATGCTGGTGCACGATCTCCGCGCCGATCGCGGCGTGCACCGTCACTGGGACGCCGAGCTCGGCGCAGGCCAGCAGCACCGAGACGTCCCGGCCGGGGAGGTCCTTGCGCGCGCGCAGGTACTCGGCCAGCGCCTCACCCGCGCCCTGCTGCGTCTTGGCACCGCGCGCCAACGCCGCATTCATTTCGCGTCCCGTCTCCTCTGCCATGCCGAACGTCCCGTCGGCCAGGCCCGCCGCGACGTCTTCGCTCGTACCACCGTACGCCGCCAGCTCGAAGTCGTGGATGGCGGCACTGCCGTTCATCGCCACGGCCGTGACGGCCCGCTGCCGCATGAGGGCGATCAGCAGCGGCCCGAGGCCCACCTTGATCACGTGGCCGCCCAACATGGCGACAATCGCGCGGCGGCCGACAGCCGCCACGATCTGATCGACGACGTAGCGGAAGTCCTGCGCGGCGAGAATCGCCGGCAGGGCGTCGATGAAGGCGGTGAACGAGCGGTCAGACGGGAGCGGCGGGTGGGCGAGGAGTGAGGGGTCGACTTTGTTGTGGCGTTTGGCAACGGGCACGGTCTTGAGGCGGGAGAAGTCGGCTTCGCGGTAATCCGTCATGGCTGAGCAACTCCTGGGACGACATAGTCCTTGAGCTTCAGCGTCACCTGGCCGAACGAGAAGTTGGACTGGATCGCGAGCACGAGCCGCTGCGGATCGTCGGAGAGCCAGATATGCGTCTCCGACTTCTCCGCGAAGATGCCACGACCCTGCGGAATCTTGGGGCTAACGACGATCGCCCGCCACTTCTTCCCCGCCACGCTCACCCGCTCGCGCTTGACGACCTCGATGATGACCGGATTGCGGTCGGGGCGAAAATAGCGCGCGTACTCGTAACGCTTGCCGACCTCGAGCGGCACCGTCCGAATCCAGTACAGGAAGGACGCGTCGTCGAGCGGCTCGAGCACGGTGGCAAAGGTCGTGTCGCGCCCTTCCTCTCTATAGAAGCCGGAATCAGGGAAGATCTCGTAGCGCGACTCACGATGCTTGCCGCGTTCGTCCTGAATGGACGAAAAGCGCCGCGAGCGGAAGTCGTACCGTCCCACCCACGATTCGATCGTCTGGTCGAGGTGGTACCAGAGGGCCCCCCCGGAAATGCGAAATCGAATGTGCACCGTCTCCGCACTGCGCACCGTATCGATTCCCATGACCTCCATCGTGGCGCTGCCCACGCTGAAGATCCCGTATTTCGCATTGAATGTGAGCCGCTCGCCGACTGGGAACGGCACCGCCGGCGGTACGTGAATCACGGGACTGGAGGACGACGCAACCGGAATGGTCAAACCTGAGCCGGAAGACCCGACGATTTTACCGGTGCACACGGTGTCCTGAGCCTTGAGCGATCCTCCCCCGGTCAGCAGCGCAAGGAGGATCATCGCGGAGCCTGCCCCCCCTCGTGCGGCGCTGATCCGGCCGCGCGAGCGCCACGCGGCGAGAAGCTCTTGCCAGGGGTTAGACCGCGACGGGCGCTGCTTGAGGTCGTAGCGGGCGGCGCTGGACACGACCTCGATCCGACGGGCGTGCGCGCCCAGGCGCGCCAAGAGCTCCGCGTTCGCGGCCCATCCTTCGGTGGTCAGCAACGGAGCCTCGCCGGCGCGTGTTGCCTGCCGCAGCACGATCAGGCGCAGCGCCGTGAACCCCGAGATCGAGTCTTTCACGCCGCCGCCCACCCGCAACAAGCGCGGCGCCCACTGCCGCGCCCAGCGTTCGGGCCAGGGCCGGTTTCCGCGAGCCCCGTACTGCTCCGCCACGACCAGGTCGGCTCCGGACTCGAGCCGCTTGACCATCTCCTCCATCGTCTCCGGCGCGTGCACGAAGTCGGCATGCAGGGTGATCGCGCAGTCGCGCTTGGGCCGATCGGTACGCTGCAACGCGAGCCGGAGCAGCTCCTCGAGACTACGGGCGTAGCCCTGGCGCGTCTGATGTTTGACCACGGTCAGGGGTAGCACGCGCGCGTACGACGTGAGGACGTCCGCCGTGCCGTCGGTCGAGGCATCGTCGCACGCGATGATCTGGTATTCCCGCTCGAACGCGGTGAATACCTGACGGACTTTCCAGAGCACGAGCCCGACCGTGCTCGCCTCATTGTGGACCGGCACGCAGACGTAGATCATGGCCCTGCAATCTAGAGAAGCGCCCTATACACGTCCAAGACTCCGTGAGCCATGGCGCTTGCGGTAAAGCGCGGCGGGAAGGGCAGCGGGGTGGGGTGTTTGAGCACGTCAACCACCTTTTGCGCCAACGCGTCTGGGCTTCCGGCAGGGACCAACACCTCAGCCGGGAGGAGCTCGGGAATGCCCCCCGCGGCGGTTGCGACGACGGGTCGTCCGAGCGCGAGCGCGTTCAGAATGACGCTGCCCAGGCCCTCCGTTTTGGACGACATCACGAAGACACTCGCTTCGGCGATGAGCGCATCAATGCGGTCCACGTAACCCACGAGGTGCACGCGGTCCTCGAGCTCGAGCCGCGCGATTTCGGCGCTGAGCGCCGCGCGCAGCGGTCCTTCGCCCGCGATGATCCAGTGCAGCTGCGGCTCCAGCGCGCGCGCGTGCTGGGCGGCGCGCACCAGCGTGCGCTGGTCCTTGTGGTCCACGAGTGCGGCGGCGTTCACAGCCAGCGGCGCGCCGGCGGGAATGCGCAGCTGGCTGCGGATGTCGAGCGCGGGTGTGGCGGCCTGGCGGATCTGGTCCGGATCGATGCCGTCGTGCACCACAGTGATGGCACCCGCCGCGATCCCGTCGCGCGTGAGGATCTGCTTGACCGCTTCGGACACGGCGATGATGCGATCGGGCCGGCGCCAGAAGCCGAAGCGACCAACGTGAAAATCGACGCGCCGCGCCGCGACGAGCATCCGGCCCAACGCTGCGGTCGCCGCCAGTGTGAGCGCGTGGCTGTCGTGCACGTGGATCACGTCGGGCCGGAACGCAGCGATCGTGCGGCGCAGATGCCACCACGCGCGCGGATCGAGCCCGATCTCCCAGGTCGTCCCCTGCACGGCCACGCCATCAGTACCTGCCCGACGCGCGAGCTCGCTGCCGTGCTTCGTGACCAGGACCTGCTCGATCCCGCCGTCCTTGCCGAGCTCGCGGCAGAGAAGCCGCACCTGGTTCTGGCCCCCCCGCCATTCCCGGCCTGAGTCTACCTGTAGGATGCGCATCTCGAATGGGGCTCGGGGCTAGGGGTTGGGGGCATGGGAGCCCTAAACTCCAATCTCTAGCCCCCAGCCCCTAGCCCCGAGCCCCCGCCTTTTCAACTCCGGCCAGAACGCGGCGCAGTGCATCGAGCTTGAAGGGCTTTTGCAGGAATGGACGGCCCAGCTCTTCGAGGAATTGCAGCGTATCGCCGCGGACCGTGTCGCCCGTGGCGAAGATGATGCGATCGGCGACGGTGGGGTGCATGCGCGCGAGCGTGTGGAACATCTCGCGCCCGCCCAGCCGGGGCATACGCAAATCGCAGATGATGAGATCGAATGGCTGCATCAGCGCGCGCTTCAGCGCCTGACTCCCGTCGTGAGCCAACACCACCTCGTGACCCCAGCTTTCGAGCGTCGCCTGCATGTAGTGAAGAATGTGAGGCTCGTCATCAACCACGAGTACCCGGAGGCGCTCGTGCCTTTCGGCAGGAGCCGGTTCGGTCTCGGCCCCCCGCGCCAGAGGGCTTAGCGCCGCGCGTACACCCGTCGGCAGCTCGACCGTGAACGTCGCCCCCCGGCCGCTGCCGGCACCTCCCGGATCCACCGAGATGTCGCCGCCATGTTCCTTCACGATGCCGAGGGAAATGGAGAGCCCGAGGCCGGTGCCTTCGCCCTCGGATTTCGTGCTGAAGAACGGCTCGAACACGCGCTGCGCCACGGCCTCCGGTATGCCCGGTCCGTTGTCGGAGACGTTGACGGACAGTCCGTCGGGCTCGCACTTGGTAGCGATTTCGATTCGTCCGCGGCCTTCCCTGGCACGCGTGCTGGCGATCGCCTGAGCCGCATTGTTGATGATGTTCACGAACACCTGCTTGATCTGATTCGCGTGCACCTCGACTTCGGGGAGCCCTGGTTCGAAGGTGAGCGAGAGCTCGATGCGGGCCGCGAGCAGCTGGTTCTTCAGGAGCTGATGGGTGGACTCGAGAATCGGCCGGATCGATTGCAGCTGGCGCTCGCCTTCCTGGCGCCGTGCGAACGAGAGCAGGTTGCGCACGATCGCCGAGGCGCGCTCGGCTTCCTGACGAATCACCGCGAGCGGCTCGGCCAGGCGCGGCGGCACGTCTGCGGCCTCGCCGAGCAGGTCGCTGAAGCCGACCACCGAGGCGAGGGGGTTGTTCAGGTCGTGCGCCACGCCTGCGATCAGCTGGCCGATCGCCGACATCTTCTCGGATTGCAGCAGCTGTTCCTGCAAGCGGCGCTTTTCGGTCTGATCTTCGAACAGGAGCACGGCCGCGCCCGGCTCCCCCGCGGGAATGGCGGTTACAAGCAGCGTCCGTTCGCCGGCTCGCACTTCGATGGGCGTCGACGCGCCTTCGGGCGTGAGCAAGCGGGCGACGGGATCGACCCACGACGGCGGCAGCAGGGTCAGCCAGGGTCTTCCCGGCAGCGCCGTGACGGGCAGCTTGATCAGCTCCGCGAACATGCGGTTGGCACGCCGCACGCCGCCCTGGGGATCCACGAAGCAGATGGCCTGGTTGAACGCGTCCACCGTCTGCTCCCACTCGCGCTTGCCGATCGACAAGAGCTCTACGAGCCGTGCGTTCTCGAGCGCGATGCCCGCCTGCGCCAGGACCGCGCGCGTGAACATCAACGCGGCGTCGTCCAGCGCGTTCGGGCTCTCGCCCTCTATTGCCACCGCACCGATCGTGCGTGAAACCGCGACAATCGGGACGCCGAGCCAGCTCGCCGGGGCCGGCTGATCCACCTTCACGTCGAGCTCGGCGGCCCGTGCGGCGACTTTCTCGGGAAAGACGAGCGGCCCGCGCCGGAGGGCGAGCTGCAGCAGCGGTTCGTCCGTGGTCGCGGGTCGGGGGCCGTTATGATAGGTCACGACGAGCCGGTTGGAATCGACGTCCAGCAGCATCACCGACAGCCGGGCCGGCGCCAGCCGTTCGGTCAGGACGCGGGCCACGATCTCGACGATGGTCACCGGCCGGAACGCCCCCGCGAGCTCCTGAGACAGCGCGGTCAGGCGGGTGAGCACCTCCGCGACCGAGCTTCCCTGCGTCACTTGGCTTCGTCCAGAAAGCGGGTCGGCACCCGTGTGGCGGCGTCGACGAGCGCTTCGGCTGACTTAATGAAGCGGACGACGATGGGCAATGATCCCTGCAGCGCGACCTTCCGCTGCATGATGCCGGCGATCGGGCCGAGCTCCTTCTTGATGATCTGTTTCCAGTATCGGTACTCGGCGGTCAGGATGAACGGCGCCTGCTGCGCATCCGTCCGCGTGACCAGTTGCGCGGCGCGGCAGACGCCGCGGTCGAGATCGAGCAGGATCGCCACGTCATCGGGCACGCCGATGGTCGGCTGCGCGGGCAGCACCAGGGCGACGGAGCCGTGGGTCCACTCCGTGGACGCGGTGCGGTAGTCTTCGCTCGCATTGATGGCCGCACCGTACGCGGCCACCCACTCCGGGGAGGGGAACGCGTGCCGTGCGGCCGTCACGCGACCGCCTGCGCGAATCCTTCGAACAGCGCTCGCTCCGTAAGATCCTCCGGATGCCATTGGACCGCGACGATCCACCCTTCGTTCGCGTTCACCGGCTCGGCGCCCTCGATCACGCCGTCGTCGGCCCACGCGACCGCCTTCAATCTCGGGGCGAGATCGCGAATCGCTTGGTGGTGCCGGCTGTTCACGGTCGCGGAGCGCGTGCCGAGTGTTCGTTCGAGCAGCGATCCCGCTTCCACGCGCACCGCGTGGCGGCTCGTTTCGTCGCTGTGGGGCACCGCGCTCGGCCGCTCGCTCTCCAGGTCCTGATACAGCGTGCCGCCGAGCGCAACGTTGAGAATCTGAATCCCGCGGCAGATCGCGAGAATCGGGAGACGACGCGCCCGCGCAGCCGTGATGAGCGCCAGCTCGGCAGCGTCGCGCACGGGGTCGACTTCACCGAGGCGCGGATGCGGTGCCGCGCCGTAGCGATCGGGCGCGACGTCTTCACCGCCGGTGAGCACGAGCCCGCGGACCGCCGCGAGCGCGGCGCCAGCTCGATCAGCCGCCAGCATCGTCGGAACGGCCAGGGGGACGAGGCCGGCGCTCTCGAGCGCTCGCACGTACGCGGTGTTCAAGGTGACGCGCTCGCGGCCATCGACGAGGCGGCGCGGCGCCGTCACGGCGACCGCTGGCGCCGTGCTCACGTCGTTTGGGACGCGGGGCCGCCAAACAAGGGACAGCGGGGATTGTTGACGCTCGCCCAGTCCACGCGCACCCCGTACAGGTTCAGCGTGGTGCCCCCGCCGATGATCGTGCCGATCGCCGGATGATTGAGCGGCTCCTCCTGATCGAGGATCATGACGCCCATGGCCCGCTGTGAGGTGTCGTCCACCACCAGCAAGCCGTAGCCTCGCGACGGGAACGAGGGTCCGCGGAACTGCATCGAGATCTTGCCTTCGGCATCGCGACCGGCGATCACCGCACCCCGGTCGTTCTTCTGCTGGATGACGAGTGCGGGCAGGGAGTCAGGGATGCCACGCGGTGGATCGGTGAGGACCGCGCGCGCGTTCGACTGCTGAGAAGTGATCAACCCCGGACCGGCGAGCAGCGCGATGCCGCAGGTGGGCGAACCGCTGTTCCCACGGGTGCAGGCAGCCGCCAGCAACAACACCAGAGGGAGCAGTCGTTTCGTGAGGTGCATGAGTGCCAATCTAACGCTAATGCGTCCAAACCGCGGTCAGGGTAACCGCACGGACGGGCCCGAGCGTCTGGGGCACCAGGTTGTACATGTAGTTGAGCACGTTAGCGGCCAGCAGCCGCAGCTCGACCGGCCCTTGCTTCCAGCCCGCTCGCAAGTCCAGCACTTTCACGGGGACGCGCCTCGCATCGACGAAATCTTCCAGCTCGATGCGCTCGACTCGGCTGGCATAACGGAAGTCGGCGCCCACGCCGACGGCGCCGAGGTTGTAGTCTGCGCTGAGCGTGAGCAGGTGCTTGGGACGAAACGCCAGCGGTCCTCCTGCTGACGTGTCGCCGGCGACCTGCCGCCGGGTGCTGAGGTAGGTATAGCTCAGCGTGGCAGTCAGGCGATCCGGAATCGGCGCGGTGAGAATCGCAACGTCGAGTCCGGCGATGCGTGCACGCGTGACGTTCTGGAGCTGGATCTTGGGTACCAGGTTGGGGATCGTGTCGTTGGGTGATTCCTCGATCAGGATCAACCGCGGCTCGATCAGCTCTCGAGCCTCCGTCCAGAACAGCGCCGCGTCGAGCCGCAACATCCGGAACAGCGGTGCGGTTGTGTAGCCGAGTTCCGTCGACCACGCGGTCTCCGGTCCCAGGTTGGGATTGGGAATGACCTCGAGCGCTTCAAAGAAAGTATGGACGAATCGCTCGGCGACGGTCGGGGCGCGGAAACCCCGGCCGATTGACGCGCGCAACACGCCTCCCTTGTGATCTGTCGGTACGGTCCCGCCGAGCCGGGGGCTAACGACCGCACTGAGCGAACCGCCGTCGACGGCGAGAAAATCGATGCGCGCGCCGGCGGTGAAACGAAACACGCCGACCGCCTGGTCGCTCTCGCCGTAGGCGGCGAACTCCGACTGTGAGTGGTTCCCGAAAATGTCGCTGGTGACATCCGAAAAAGTGATCTCGGTACCGACCAGCACCGTCCGCATCGAATCGGGATGCGCTTCCGCTCGCAGTTCGGCGCCGAAGCGATTGGCGATCCCGAATTCCGAACCGTTGGGAGGACGCTGATCGAAGAAGCTGGTACGGAACCACGACCCGCGCGCCTGCCAGGCCAATCGCTCCGATACCACCGTCCGCGCCTGTACGGCGATGTATCCCTTGCGCGAGTCGGTCCACGAGCCCAACGCGGCCGTGGCGACCTTGAACGGCTGAAACGCCTGGCCGCGATCGTCGCACTGGCCTTGCCGGCACCACGCGAGCGGCACGTCGTAATGATCGTCCGCCCAGGCGCCGGACATGTCGACGCGCGTGCGCGGCGATGCCTGCCAGCGAGCTCTACTGGCGATCTGCCAATGGTCCCCGTCGTCCTGTTCGCGGTATCCATCCGAATGCCGCGCGCCCAACGCGAGCCGGCCGCCGAACATCGCGGTGCCGTACGACCCGGACACATCGCCCCCGCCCTGCAGCCCGGTGCCGTCGCGGAACCGCCACACGTCGTTCGGCGGATTGCCGTACGCGCCTCCTGTCAGTCGCACGCGCACATGCACGCCCTCCGGCACGTCGCGGGTGGTCAGGTTGACGACGCCCCCCAGCGCCGCCGAGCCATACAGCGACGAGCCGGCGCCCTTGAGGATGTCGACGCGCTCGATCTGATCCACCGGCAGCAGGTCCCAGTTGATCCCGCCGCGGTCGCCCTGATTCATCGGGACGCCGTCGACCAGCAGCAGCACGCGCGAGTTCAATCCCTGTACGTAGCCCGTGGATCCGCGAATGTTGATCTGTCCGTTCAGCATCTGAACCCCTGCCGCCTTGTCGACTGCTTCGTCGACCGTGTTGATCGCCCGCTGTTCGATGTCGCGCTCGGGGATCTCGACTACACTCGTCGCGGGACGATCCCCGAACCGCGCCACCTTGCTGCTCACCACGTCGACCGGTGGGAGCGCGAGCGGCGCGGGCAAGAGGCTGAAGTCCACCGTCGTCGAATCGCCTCCGGTGAGCGCGACGACCGTATCGACCGGACCGTATCCGAGGGCGGCGGCATTCACGCGCACGCGGCCGGCGGGAACGACGGCGATTCGGTACACGCCCTGGAGATCGGAGCGGGTCGAGAGCGTCGTACCGGGGATGGCGATACTCGCGCCGCTGATCGGTGCACCGTCCTTGTCGTGGACCGTGCCCCGCACCACGCCCTGGGCGGCCGCCGGGACCGGTGCGAGCAGGAACAGCAGGGCCGCTACTGCGCGGTGCACGTGACGAAGTCTGTTGCCGGCCGAAGACTGTCGAAGTTGACGACGAAGTCGATGTCGCCCGGCGCCGCGCCCCCCCCGCTCGGCACCGTGACCACGCCAGGCTGCGTCGAGTCGACGGGGTCACGGTAGTAGCCCGCGACGCGCAGGTATTGTGTGTCTGCCGGTGTGAGCGTGAGAGTGCCCGGTTTCTTCCAGACCGCAAGCACCCATTGATAGGCACCGGGTGACAACGGCACGCTGTAGGGCGCGATCGAGTCCGTGAAGGGCACCGATCCGGGGATCACGGGCCGACGATTGTTGATGAGGTCCGTGCAGCTTTGCGGAAACGCAAGGTAGGCGGCGATGAAGACATTTTCGGTGTTCGCGGGGACCGCGCCGCGGAATCGCACCGTGCCGCACAGACCTACGAGTGAGCGGGCGCAAATCGGTTCGGGGCCGAGGCCTCCGTCGCACGCGCCGGCCACACCAGCCACCACCATGCCGACCACCGCCATCCGGAACAGGGACCCGAGCATCCCAGCAATTTGCCACCCGCGGGGGGTGCGTCAACTTGACCCGGGTTTTGCGCGGGAATAACGTTGCTGCATGCCACAGTACGAGTACCGGTGTCAGGTGTGTGACGAGCGTTTCTCCCGTACCGAGTCGATGGCTGAGCACGCCGCGCGGCCGCGTCCCACCTGTCCGAAGTGTGAGTCGCCCGCCGTGGAGCCCGTCTTCTCCGACTTTTTCGCCAAGACCGTTCGCAAGAGCTAGACACGTTCGAGCGATTGCGGGACGCCTTCCGCGCCGCCGTCGATGCGGCGTCGACCCCGGACCTGCGATCGCTCGCACGGCAGATGCGCGAGGCGGTCGTCGACGCGAAAGTCGCTGTCGCAGAGATCCAGGAGGCCGTCGCGCGCACCGAGCACGAGATCACGCTCGAACGCCAGCGATTATCGGACGCTGAGCGCCGCGGCCGGCTCGCCGGGGAGATTCAGGATGCCGAGACCGTCGAGGTCGCCGGCCGCTTTGCGGCGAAGCACCGCGAGCGGCTCGGCGTGCTCGAGCGGAAGCTCGCCAACCAGCGCGAGGAGCTGGCGCTCGCGCAGCGCGAGCTCGACGACATGCAGGCGCAGCTCAAGACCGCGGACCGGGACCGCACGGTGATGGAAGCTAGGGCGTCTGCGCAGGCGGCCGGGGACCCCGTGGCGAGCATGGACCTGCAGGACGAGCTGCTCAAGTCCGACATGGATCGGGCGGCGCGCGAGGCGGCGGCAGCGCGCCAGCTCGAGGAGCTCAAGAAGAAAATGAGAAAGGAATAGCCCGTGGATGTAAAACGAGGCCGGATGGTCTTCCTGGGTTACGGAAAATATTGGCGCTCGGATCGGATTCTCGGTCTGACGCCGATCGAGCAGGGGCGCGGACCGGGTCAACGCACCAACGTCTTCATCGAGGGGCAGAGCGAGCCGATCGTTGCTTCCCGCACCGAGCAGGCGATCCTCGAGGACATGGGTGCGAGCGACGACAGCTTCCAGCAGGAAGCGCTGCGCCAGGCGACCCGCGAGCTGCTCGAGGCGTTTCACGAGTTCTCGCCGGTGCTGCGCCGCGCGCTGCAAAACGAGCACCACTTCGACGTCGAGAAATGGGAAGGACGGCTCGGCACGCTGTTGAGACCGACCGAGCATCCTGACTCGGCGAAGCAGGACGACCTGTTCGACTGAAAGGCCTCGCATGACGCAACCGCAGATGAGCGGGACGCAGCTCGATCGTGGCTGGTTCGGGCAGCCGCGCGGCCTCTCGACGCTGTTCTTCACCGAGATGTGGGAGCGCTTCAGCTTCTACGGGCTCCGTGCGCTGCTCATCCTCTACATGACCGCCGCCGCGGCGCAGGGCGGACTCGGTTTCTCGACCGAGCACGCCGCGTCCATCTATGGCTGGTACACGTTCGGCGTCTACGCGGCCGCGATTCCCGGCGGCATCATCGCCGATCGTTGGCTTGGCCAGTTCCGCAGCGTGCTGTGGGGCGGCGTCATCATCGCGCTCGGGCACTTCAGTCTCGCGTATCCCTCCCTGGCGACCTTTTATCTCGGTCTCACGCTGATCGTGATGGGCACGGGTCTGCTGAAGCCGAACATCAGCACGATGGTCGGTTCGCTGTACGATCCCGCCGATGTGCGACGCGACGCAGGCTTCTCGATCTTCTACATGGGCATCAACGTGGGCGCTTTCGTCGCCCCGCTCATCGTCGGAACCCTCGGCCAGCGCGTGGACTGGCACGTCGGCTTCGGGTGCGCCGGCATCGGGATGACGCTCGGCCTCATTCAGTACGTCGTCGGCAAGCCTCGGCTGCTCCCCGCGCTCGAGCGCCTGGGACAATCCGAGACGAAGCCTGCCGCGGCGGCGAGCACGGAGCCGTGGTGGCGATTCACGCCGCAGGAATGGAAGCGCGTCATCGCCATCGCCGTGCTGTTCGTATTCTCCTCGATTTTCTGGGCGGCGTTCGAGCAGGCGGGATCGAGCCTCAACCTGTTCGCCGATCGGCTCACGAAGAACGTCGTGCTCGGGTACAGCTTCCCCTCGACCTGGTATCAGTCGCTGAACTCGATGTTCATGATCTTCGGGATGGCGCCGCTGCTCGCGTGGCTCTGGGTGCGCCTCGGACCGCGCCAGCCCTCGAGCCCGATCAAGTTCGCGCTCGGTCTCTTATTCGCAGGACTCGGCTTTGCCCTCCTGGTCCCCGCGGCGAAGCTGGCGCAGCAGCAGGGGATTCTGGTCAGCCCATGGTGGCTGGTCGGCGTCTACTTCCTGCACACCATTGGCGAGCTCTGCCTGAGTCCGGTGGGATTGTCGACCGTCACAAAACTCGCGCCGGTGCGGATCGCCGGGGCAATGATGGGTCTGTGGTTCCTGTCGATCGCGGTCGGGAACAAGATGGCCGGCTGGGTGGCCGGATATTTCGACCGGTTGCCGCTACCCGACCTGTTCGGCGCCGTCGCGCTCGCGACCTTCGTGGCCGCGGCGATTCTGCTGCTGCTGACACCACCGATAAAGCGATTGATGGGGTGAGTGCGCTGAGAGCGAATGATCAATGATCATTGATCATTGATCATTGATCATTGATCATTGGACATTTCGTTAGGGCGCATGCCAGGTGAGATCGCCAACCTCAGCCGCACTGCGAATCTTGAGCGCATCCGTGTCCGCGGCGATGCCAATGGATACAATCGGTTTCGGCGCACTATTCCACAGTCGTCTGTAGTCGCTGAAGAGATCGCGACGCTCCTCGTGCCAGGAGCCGTCCGCGTCTTCGGCGCGCTGGAGGACCACCACCATCCGGTTGCGCCCCGCCCAGCTCGCAAAGCTTTCCCCGCGACCCTCGCGATTCCCCCAGCTGTAGGCGATCGAGCGGCCGTCTTGGAAAGTGATCACGACGCGGATCGGGCTGTCGTCGCCAGCGCGGCGTTTCAGGTCGGCGCCGCGCAGCGGCGTACCGGCGCGCCAGCGCCATGTAATGGTTCCCTGGTGCACGGATGGTGAAGGACGGATGGGACTGCGCAGCCGGTAGGTCGCGGTTCCGCCCTGCCCGATCGCGCTGACGCGCAGCGTGTGCGACCGCGTGACTTCGAACGCGGGGGGATCCACGCCCTGCATCCGATTGAGCTTCCAGCCCGACGGCATTCCCGGGCCCGCCGGCGCGATCATCAGGTTCGTGAGCGTCTGCGCCAGCGCCAGCACGGCGCTCACATCGGCTCCTCGGCATAGTGACACGCGGCCAGATGGTTCCCTCCGGGCGGGACGGGCCGCAAGGGCGGTGGCTCGGTGCGGCAGCGCTCGCTCCTTTTGGGATGCGGGCAGCGCGGATGGAACGGGCAGCCGGGAGGCGGATGCGCGGGTGACGGGATGTCGCCCGTTAGCACAATGCGGTGCTTGGTCGCGTGCGGGTTCGGCTCCGGGACGGCCGACAGCAGCGCGCGCGTGTACGGATGTCGCGGCTGCGCGTAGATCTCCGCCGCCGGCGCGCGCTCCACGATCTTGCCGAGGTACATGACCGCGACGTCGTCGGCGATGTGCCGCACCACGGCGAGGTCGTGCGCAATGAACAGATAGGTGAGCCGACGTCTGGCCTGCAGGTCGGCGAGCAGATTCAGGACCTGCGCCTGCACCGACACGTCGAGCGCGCTCACCGGCTCGTCGCATACGATGAACTGCGGCTCGACCGACAGCGCGCGGGCGATCCCGACGCGCTGCCGCTGGCCGCCCGACAGCTCGTGCGGGTAGCGTTTCGCAAACGCGGCGTCCAGTCCGACCTCGTCGAGCAGGGCGGGGACGGTGCCGTTCAGGCCGTGAATCTGGAGCGGCTCCCGCAGGGTGTCTTCGACCGTCATGCGCGGATTGAGCGAGCTGTAGGGATCCTGAAATACGATCTGCATGCGGCGCCGCAGCGCGCGCAGCGTGCCCGAGTCCAGTGCGAAGACGTCGTTATCGTCGAACAACACTTTGCCCGATGTCGGCTCCTGCAACCGCAGCATCGTACGCCCGACGGTCGTTTTCCCCGAGCCCGATTCGCCCACCAATCCCAGCGTGCGACCCGAGGCGATCGCAAACGAGACGCCGTCGACCGCGCGCACCGGCGCTTGCGGGCGCCCGAGGCCGAACCAGCGGCGCTCGCCGGCGTAGTGCTTCACCAGGTCGCGGACCTCGACTAACGGGCCTAGGGGTTGGGGGCTGGGGACTGGCGTGGGCGTCGTCATCGTTTTGCCTGACGCCGTTCGGGCTCCGTAACGAGCCAACAACGGGCCGTGTGTCCAGCAGCTCCTGTCTCGAGCAGCGGCGGCTCCTGCGCGGCGCATTTCTCCCACGCGTACGGACACCGCGGATGGAACCGGCAGCCGGGTGGCCAGGCCGTCGCCGCCGGCACCTGGCCGGGAATGGCGTGGAGCCGCGCGCGCGGCGCGTCGATCCGCGGGACGGCGGCGAGCAGTCCCTCGGTGTACGGGTGCGTCGGCCGCTCGAAGAGCGCGTCCGTCGGCGCGGTTTCGACGACACGTCCCGCGTACATCACGACGACCCGGTCGGCGTGACCGGCGACCACGCCGAGGTCGTGCGTGATCAGCAGCACCGCCATGCCCATCTCGTGCTGCAGCCGGTCGAGGAGCTCGAGGATCTGAGCCTGGATCGTCACGTCGAGCGCCGTCGTCGGCTCGTCGGCAATCAAGACTTTGGGATGACAGACGAGCGCCATGGCGATCATGACTCGCTGGCGCATACCGCCCGACAGCTGATGAGGATAGTGATCGACGCCCTCGTCGGGATCGGGAATCCCGACCAGGCGCAGCATCTCGATCGCCCGGCCCCGCGCCGCGCTACGCGACACGTGCTGGTGGATGATGGCGGCTTCGGCAATCTGATCCCCGACCGTGAACACGGGGTTCAGCGACGTCATCGGCTCCTGAAAGATCATCGCGATCTGATTCCCCCGAACGGCGCGCAGCTCGGGGGCGGGCAGTGCGAGCAGATTTCGGCCTTCGAATTCGATCAGACTGCCGGCGAGCACATGGCCGGGCGGCTCCGGCACGAGCCGGAGAATCGACAGGGACGTGACGGTTTTGCCGCACCCCGACTCTCCGACGATGCCGAGTGTCTCGCCGGGATAGAGATCGAACGAGACGTCGTCCACCGCCCGCGCGGTCCCCTTGCCCTGCTCGGTGACGAAGTAGGTCTTCAGATTGCGAACGCGCAGCAGCACGGGAGGAGAGCCGGTCGCCGTCACGCAGCGTCCTCGCGCGGGTCGAGCGCGTCCCGCACCCCGTCGGCGACTGCGTTGAGCGACATCACGACCAAGGAAATAGCCAGGCCCGGAAAGAGGGTCGACCACGGCGCCGTGTAGATGCTCGGCGCGCCATCCGCGATCATGTTGCCCCAGCTCGCTCCCGGCGGTTTGATGCCGATCCCGAGGAACGACAACGACGCCTCGAGCAGGAGCACGTTCCCGACGCCCAGCGCCGCGGACACGATGATGGGGGCGGCGGCATTCGGCAGAACGTGGCGAAAGATAACTCGGCCGTCGTCCGCGCCGAGCGCCCGAGCCGCAGCGACAAAATCCCGTTGCCGCAGGGACAGTACCTCTGCCCGCACCAGCCGGCTGGTGCCAAACCACGACGTCAGACCGATGGTGATGACGAGAGCCGGGAACGGGAGGCCGTCCCACAGCGCCACGGCCATCAGGAGAATGAAGATGCGGGGCAAGGCGAGGCCGACGTCGACCCCGCGCATCAGGATCGTTTCGATCCAGCGCTGGTAGTAGCCGGCGACCGCGCCCACGAGCGTTCCGAGCGAAACAGCCATCAGCGCACCCAGCGCACCGATGCCGAGCGACACCCGGGCGCCGTACACGACGCGGCTCCAGACGTCACGGCTCAAGAGGTCGGTGCCGAGCAGGAAGGTCCACGAGGGTGGGCGGTTCGTGAGATGCAGGATGTCGAGCTGCCGGTTCGGATCGAACGGGGCAATGACCGGCGCCGCCAGCGCGGCGAGGACCAGAAACGTCAGAATCCCGAGCCCCCACGAGGTGGTCCGCTGCCGGAAGAAGCGGCGCCAGCGCTCGCTGCGCAGCCCGCGGCGGCGCAGGGCGCGCACGGCTTCGGCGGCGAGGACGAGCGCAACAAACAGCGCCAGCCACGTGCCGAGCGTCATGCGGTCAGCACGAGGTCCGTGTCCGCGCGGACGCGCAGCCGCGGATCGGCAACTCCAAGGAGGATATCACCGAGCAGGTTCCCTGCGACCACCACGACGCTCGCGATCAGAGCCGTCGCGGTGACGAGCGGATAATCCCGCGACAAAATCGCGTCGAATGCCAGGCGCCCCATCCCCGGCCAGGCGTAGATCGTTTCGATCAACACGGCGCCGGTGAGGAGGAACGGGAAGGCCAGTCCAAGCCGGGTGATGAAGGACAACAGCGCGTTGCGGAGCTCATGCCGGAGCACGACACGACGTTCGGGGAGCCCCTTGGCGCGCGCGGTGCGCACGAAGTCCTGCGTCGCCACCTCGAGCATGGCGGCGCGTTGGAAGCGCGCGGTCCCGGCGGCACCGACCAGGCCGAGCGTGGCCGCCGGCAGCACCAGGTGCCAGAGGCGGTCGCCGACGCAATACAGCGAATCCACGACCGGACAGAGGATCAGGTCGTTCGGTCCGCCGACGGGAAACCACCGCAACTTTTCGCCGAAGATGAGTAACAGCAGCAGCGCCAGCCAGAATGTCGGGAGCGAATAGATGAAGAGCGTAACATTCCCGATGACGATGTCGGGGAGGCGATTCACGCGGACGGCCTGGTAGATGCCCAGGCCAAGGCCGAGGACGAAATCGAGCAGCAGCGCCGCACCGGCGAGCTGCAGGGTGAAGGGAATGGTATCCGCGACGGCGTCCTGCACGGGGCGATGCAGCGAGAACGAGTAGCCGAGATTGCCGTGCGCCAGTGCGAAGAGGTAGCGCCAGTACTGCTCGGGAATGGATTTATCGAGTCCGAATTGCTTGACGAGCTGGTCGCACGCGGCCCGGTCTACATACTCTCCTCCGCCGACTTGCCCGCACGGCTTTCCCGGCGCGAGATGAATCAGAATGAAGACGAACGTGACGACGGCGAAGATGATCGCGACGGACGCGACGAGGCGCCGCAGGAGCCAGGCCGCCCCTGTCACTTAGCGCTCCACGCGGTCTCGATCGATCAGCCGGTCAGTCGGAATGCGCCAGGTGCGGAGCAGGGCGGACCAGGAGTCGGGGCGGATCTGCACGTTATCGACGCGCTTGTGCACGGCGGCGGCATTGTCGAGCGCATAGAGAAATATCCCCGGCGCATCCGCGTTCAGCGTTTCGATCGCCGCCCGCCACAGGGGGCGCGCCCGTTCGCGCGTGGTGGCGGTGACGGCCAGGTCCACCAGGCGCTCGAACTCGGGATTGTAGTAGCGGCCGAAATTCGACCCGCCGAAGCCGGCACGCGTCCAGCTCTGCGCGATCCCCGAGCTCGGCGAAGGATCGTTTTGGCGCGAGAGAATTGCGGTGTCGTACTTCCCGGTGCCGACTCGTTGATTGACCACGGTGGGCTCCAGCTCGTCGACTTCGACGTGCACGCCGATCGCGCGAAACTGCTCCTGCAGCAGCCGCGCGTATTGCTTCCGCAACACGCTCGAGGTCGGGACGAGTATGTGGAACGCGAGCGGCTGCCCATCCTTGTCGCGGACACCGTCGCCGTCGTGATCGCGCCAGCCGTGCGCTGCCAACACCCGCCCCGCTTGCGCGGTGTCGTACGGCAGCTGGCGGAGGTCGGGGTTCCAGATCCACAACAGCTCCGACATCGGCCCGGGCGGCACCTTGGCCACGCCGTCGAGCGCGCTTTTCAGGAGGCTGGCGCGATCCACCGCCATGGTGAGCGCACGCCGCACTTCCCGGTCCGAGAAAATCGGGTGCGGCTGCGTCGAGTCCGTCGGCGAGCGCTGGTTGAAGGACAGGAACGTGTACACGGTGCCGACGTAGTTGTAGATCGCGAGCTGCTTCGCCTCACGCGCCCGACGCAAGTTGTCCGGCGTCACGAGCTGCTCTCGGATGTCGGCCTGATCGGCGATCACCTGCTGGACGGCGACCTGGAGATTGGGTGTGAATCGCCAGATGAGTCGCCGAACCCCGGGCCTGCCGAGGAAGAACGTCGAGTCGGCGACCAGCTCGATGGACTGCGCGGGCTGCCAGCGGACGAACCGGTAGGGGCCGTCGCCTACGGGCTGCCGGCCGAACGGCGCCGTCCGCCATTGATCGCGCGGGACGGGCCGGAGCAGATGCGCCGGCAGGATGCGCATGTGGTACACAGCGTCGTAGAACATCTCGGGATACCGCTCCCGGAATCGGAAGACGGCGGTCAGCGAATCCCGCTGCGTGACGCTGGCGATGCGGTGGAGCTTGGGCCGGTACGGCGAGGCCACGGCGGAATCGGTATACGCATTGAACGTGAACTCGACGTCCGCCGCCGTGACGGGCCGCCCGTCGTGCCAGCGCGCGCGGGGATCGAGATGGAAGACCAAGGTCAGCGGCCCGTCCCACTCCCATTTCTGCGCGAGCAGCGGCTGAAAGTCTTCGTCGCCCAAGGTGTTCTCGGACATTCCCACGTCGGCGAGCTTCAGGAAGAGCTGCTCGTCGACGTCGTTGGCGACGATGTCCTCGCTCGAGGGCGGCAGCAGCGTGCCCGGCTCGGCCACCGCGGCGTCGACGAGGGTGCCGCAGTAGGGGCCGGTGCAACCGCCGCGGCGCTCGCAGGCGGCGAGGGCTGCGACCACGAGGACGATGTAGACGGAAAACCGGGGAGAGGAGCGCCGTAGCATGGCGCTTAACATTTCACCGGGGGGCGAGAGAAGCAATGCCGGACGGTCTGAGGTCACTCCAGGTCTTGATGATGGCTTCAACCACTTCCTCAAAGGTCACTGGACGTCTCAAAACAGCCGCCAGGGTTGTTGCTCCATTCTGCGATGACGGTTGGGTGCCGTCGAGAAGAATCGACCCGTGCTGCAGGAAGGCATCGCCGCGCCGAACTTGTGCGGAGCCCACGAGTTTGAGGCCGTTCACGAGAATCTCGCCGCCAACGGAGGATGCAAAGCAGGACGCTGGGTGGGCTGATCGGCGGATGGGCGGATGGGCCGGAGCGAGCACCGCTTCCACGGAAAGAGCCCGCAACGCTCTCGCGAGTCGAATGTGGATCTCACAATACGCTTTCCGAAGTGACCCAAACAACGCGATAGGCGCGACGACAGCGTATGTGAGCTCGTGCTCATGCCACACGGCTTGTCCACCGGTGGGCCGGCGCACGATGGGAAGGTCGTAAAACGTGTTCGGTTGATTCCGTCCCAGGGAGAGTGTTGGAGGGTCCCAGCGATAGAAGCGGAGATAGGCCCCGCCATGGCGCGCGACTTCTTCCAGCAGCGCTTCATCCATCGCCATGTTGTATTCGCCAGACCGCCCCACGGCATCGACGATCAGGTTCCAAGGCGGCCCATCCGCCCATCCGCCCATCCGCCCATCAGACCTCAGCGTACGCCTCGACCGGCGGACAGGTGCACACCAGGTTCCGATCGCCGAAGGCGGCATCGATCCGGCTGACGGGCGGCCAGACTTTGTGCTCCCGCGTCGCCGCCGTAGGGAAACCGGCGCGGTCGCGCGCGTAGGACCGGTCCCAGGTGTCGCTCAGCAAATCGGCGAGCGGGTGGGGCGCGTTCCTCAGCAAGTTGTTCTCACGATCGGCTTCGCCTGTTTCGATCTCGCGAATCTCGCCGCGAATCGCGATCAACGCGTCCACGAACCGGTCCAGCTCCAGCTTCGGCTCGCTCTCCGTCGGCTCCACCATCAACGTGCCCGCGACGGGGAATGAGACCGTCGGCGGGTGGAAACCGTAGTCGATCAGACGCTTGGCGATGTCTTCGACATCCACACCCGCCGAGCTCTTGAACGGGCGCGTGTCGATGATGCACTCGTGCGCGACCAGGCCGTGCTGGCCGGCGTACAGCAATTCGTAGTGTCCGGCTTCCTGCAACCGGCGCGCGATGTAGTTGGCGTTGAGAATCGCCACCTTGGTGGCGAGGGTCAGCCCGTCGCGTCCCATCATGGCGATGTAGGCCCACGAGATCGGCAGGATCGAAGGACTGCCCCACGGCCCCGCGGAGACCGTGCCCGCGCTTTCGGCGAGGGGAACCCCGACATCGATAATCGGGTGCGTGGGAAGATGCGGCGCGAGATGCTCCGCGACGCCGATCGGTCCCATGCCGGGTCCCCCGCCGCCGTGCGGGATGCAGAAGGTCTTGTGGAGGTTCAGGTGGCAGACGTCGGCACCGATGTCGCCCGGGCGGCAGAGGCCGACCTGCGCGTTCATGTTGGCGCCGTCCATGTAGACCTGGCCGCCGTGCTGGTGCACGATGCGGCAGACCTTCTTGATCGACGCCTCGAACACGCCGTGCGTCGACGGATACGTCACCATCAACGCGCCGAGCGTGTCCTTGTGCTCTTTGGCCTTCGCTTCGAGGTCGGCGATGTCGATATTGCCTTGCGCGTCGGTCTTCACGACCACGACGCTCATTCCGGCCATCACCGCGCTCGCCGGATTGGTGCCATGCGCCGACTGCGGAATCAGGCATGTCGTGCGATGGGCTTCGCCGCGGTGCTGGTGGTAGGCGCGAATCACGAGCAGGCCGGCGAACTCCCCTTGCGAGCCGGCATTCGGCTGCAACGACACTCTCGCGAATCCGGTGATCTCGGCGAGCCACTCCTCGAGCTGGCGGAACAGCGTCGCATACCCCTGTGCCTGCGACCGCGGCGCAAATGGATGCAGGCGGTTGAAGCCCGGCCAGCTGATTGGAATCATCTCGCTCGTGGCGTTGAGCTTCATCGTGCACGAGCCGAGGGGGATCATCGCCGCCGTCAGCGACAAATCGCGGTTCTCGAGTCGCTTCAGATAGCGCAGCATCTCCGTTTCGGAATGATGCGTGTTGAAGACGGGATGGGTGCAGAAGGGCGTGGTGCGCGCCAACGATTCGGGAATTGCGGGCCGGGTTTGCAGGGACGCAACACGTTGCGCCCCCAGATCGCGTCCGGTCGGCGCCGCAAACACGCCCACGACGTCGGTCAGATCATCGTCCGTAACCGTCTCATCGAGCGCCACGCCGATTCGTGTCTGAGACAGGGTCCGCAGGTTGATCTGCTTGACGCGCGCGGCATCGAGGATCCGGGGCAGCGCATCCTGCGGCACCTCGACCGCCAGCGTATCGAAGAAGTGGGGATAGGCGAGCCGGTAGCCCAGTTTTTCCAGGGCCGCGGCGAGCGCTGCCGTGTACGCGTGCACGCGTCGCGCGATCCGGCGCAGCCCCTCAGGGCCATGATAGACCGCGTACATCGCGGCGACCACGGCGAGCAGCACCTGTGCGGTGCAAACGTTGCTTGTCGCCTTCTCGCGCCGGATGTGCTGCTCGCGCGTCTGCAGCGCCATGCGCAACGCGGTCCGCCCGGCGCGGTCTTTGGAGACGCCGATGATGCGGCCGGGGAGGTGGCGTTTGAACTCGTCGCGCGTCGCGAAGAAGGCGGCGTGCGGGCCGCCATAGCCGAGCGGGACGCCGAAGCGCTGCGAGTTGCCGACGGCGATGTCGGCGCCCCACTCACCGGGTGGGGCGAGCAGCGTGAGTGCGAGCAGATCGGTCGCGACGGTCACGAGCGCGCCCCCCCCCGCGGTATGCGCCGCTTCGCACAGCGCGCGGTAGTCGCGGATCGCCCCGTCCGTCGCCGGATATTGAAGCAGGGCGCCGATCACGTTGCCCTGCTGGAAATTGAAAGCGGCGGGGTCGGCAACCACGACGTCGATGCCGCGCGCGGCGGCGCGCGTGCGCACCACCGCGATCGTTTGCGGATGACAGTTGACGTCCACCAGGTACGTCAGCTTCCCCTCGTGCTTCGTGACGGCCTCGGTCAGGTGCATCGCTTCTGCGGCGGCGGTGCCCTCATCGAGCAGCGAAGCGTTGGCGATCTCGAGCCCGGTCAGATCCGATACCATCGTCTGGAAATTGAGCAGCGCCTCCAGCCGCCCCTGTGCGATCTCCGCCTGGTACGGCGTGTACGCCGTATACCAGCCGGGATTCTCGAGCACGTTGCGCTGAATCACGGTGGGCGTGAAGCAATCGTGGTACCCCATGCCGAGGTAGGAGCGGAAGACCTGATTCTGCGCGGCGAGCTGGCGCAGTGTTTCGAGCGCTTCCTGCTCGGACCGCGCTTGGGGGATGCGCAGCGGCGCGCGCAGCCGGATGTCCGCCGGCACCACGGCGTCGATGAACGCCTCGAGCGAGTCGTACCCGAGCGTCGCGAGCATCGCGGCCTGGTCCTCCGCGGACGGGCCGATGTGTCGTTCCTGAAACAGATCGCGTTCGATATTCATCTTACGGGAGTGTGTAGGATTCCCCTGGTTTCAGAATCGTGACGGCCGACGTGTTGCCGACCAGGCGCCGGAATTCCGCGGGATCGGCCTTGATGATATCCCACGTGTTGTAGTGCATTGGAATAACGCTTTTGGGTTTCACGAATTCTACGGCGCGAGCCGCGTCGGCGACCCCCATCGTGTAATTATCGCCGATCGGCACCAGCATCAGGTCGACGCGGGGGGGGCCGGCCAGGAGCTGCATCTCGAGCGTCAGCCCGGTGTCCCCGGTATGGTAGACCGTCTTCCCGCCGATCGTCACTACCAGGCCGGCGGGATTGGTCGTGTACCGGCCCGTCGGGTCGCCTTCTACGCGGCCACCGTGGAACGCGGGCACCAGCTTCACGATACCGAAGGGGAACTCGTGCGCCCCGCCGATGTGCATGGCGTGACTCGTGCCGCCCTGATCGGCGCAGAACTGCGCCAGCTCGTAGGTCGCCACGATCGTCGCCTTGTGCTGCTTTGACAGCGCGACCGCGTCCCCCAGATGGTCGCCGTGGCCGTGCGAGAGCAGGATGGCGTCGAGGTGGGGCAACTGGTCGGGTCCGATGACGGCGGCGGGATTACCGGTGAGAAATGGGTCGATGATGACGCGCTTTCCGTCCCGCTCCAGCACAAAGCAGGCGTGTCCGTGGAATGTGGCTTTCACTCTCCAACATGCTTCGCGTACGCGTCCGCGCGGAGCAGCCCCTCCAATTCTTTGGGGTCCTTGAGCCTCACCTTCACCATCCAACCCTTGCCGTACGGGTCGCGGTTGACGAGCGCGGGATCCTGCTCGAGGGCCTTGTTCGCCTCGACGACCGTACCGGCCACGGGAGAGTAGAGCTCGGACACCGCCTTCACCGCTTCGATCGTGCCGAAGACGTCGCGCTGCTTGAAGGGTGCACCGGATTTGGGCAGCTCGACGAACACCACGTCCCCCAATTCGCCCTGGGCGTAGTCGGTGATGCCGACTTCCACCACCTGTGCGTCAGTGCTGTCCCGCACCCACTCGTGGTCCTTCGTGTACCGGAGCTCCTTCGGAATGCTGGACATGGGACGAGAGCCTACAACAGGTCCGCTCGGGGCGCCAGCCCTGCGCCATCCTCTTCACTAAGGGCGACGCGTTCATGCCCCCACGGCCGCAGGTCGAGCCGCACCGCAATCGGATCGGGGTCGGGCGACAAGTAATAGAGCCGGCACGGGCGGGGCGGGTCCGCCGCGTCCCACGCGGCGCGTGCGCCGTCCGCAGCCTGCGCGGTGGCCACGATGGAAAGCGGCGCGACGGTCTTCAGCAGCTTCGCCAACCCTTTCGCCGTCGCGTGTTCGACGCGTATCCCCGCATCGTGGTAGCGGCGCTCGATCGCGCGCAGCACGGGGGCGGCGGCGTCCTTGGCATCCAGCGCCGCGAGGATCAGCGTCTGACCAGGCGCTTCATCGCGCACACCACTGCGGGCCGCCCGCTTCCGGAGCTCGGCGAAGACCCGCTTAGCATCTTTCTCGAGATCGCCCAGTGTCCCGGCGTTTTCGATCACATACTGGCTCTGCGGTCGCTTGCGCTCCGCGGGCATCTGCGCCGCAATCATCCGGTCGGCCTCCTCGTTGGACAAGCCCCGCAGAGCGCGGAGCCGAGTCCGGCGCAGTGTGACGGGGGCGTCGATCAGGACGACGGCATCAAACTGCGCCGGATCGAGGACTTCGAATAACAACGGGATGTCGTTCACGACGATAGCATCCCCCCGCTCACCCGCAGCCCGCTGCAGCTCGAGCCGGCGCTGCTGCACGGCGGGATGGACGATCGCGTTGAGCGCCGCGAGGGCGGCTTCGTCGCCGATGACCTTGGCCCGCAATCCGGCGCGATCGAGGGTTCCGTCCCGGCTCACCACGCCGCCTCCAAAACGGCGCGCGATCGCCGTCAGCACCGCGCTGCCGGGCGCCTGGGCTTCGCGGGCGAGTGCGTCGGCATCGATCACGGTGGCTCCCCATTTCTTGAAGAGCTCGACCACCGTCGACTTGCCGGACGCGATATTGCCCGTGAGACCTACGTTGAGCATCTAGAGTAGCGCGGTTTGATCTTCATCTTGCCGGGGAACGCGGTGGCAGTGCCTGCACCGTGCCTCATACGATTCCCGTCCACCAACCATGATGATCGGACTGTCCCACAACGCCGGCTTGCCGTTGACGAGCCGCTGATTCCTGGTTGCCGGACCCCCGCACACCACGCAGATCGCTTGGAACTTGTCGACGACCTCGGCGACGCACATGAGGATTGGCATCGGACCGAACGGCAGACCCCGGAAATCGACGTCGGTGCCCGCGAGAATGACGCGAACTCCGCGGTCGGCGAGCCGGTTCGCAAGATCGACGATGCCGTCGTCCAGGAACTGCGCCTCGTCGACGGCGACGACTTCGGTGGTGTCGCGGAGGCGGCGCGAGATCTCATCGGCTGAATCGACGGGCTCGGCTTCGACCGTCACGCCGTCGTGCGACGAAACCGAGAAGAGGCCGGCGTACCGCGCATCTAGATGGGACTTAAAGACTTGCACCTGCTTGCGAGCGATCACCGCGCGGCGCACGCGGCGGATCAGCTCTTCCGATTTGCCGCTGAACATCACGCCCGCGATGACTTCGATCCATCCTGAGCGGGTGGGTTGCTGGAACATGGGCCCTCACGTTACACGCTGAGCGGGCCAGGGAGCAACGGATCGTCGCAGGGGAGGGGTGGGGGGGGGTCGAGAAAGTCCAGTAAACTTGCGGATTTTCGGGGGATATCCCATAGTTCTTCAGTATTCATGCGGGTTTTCGCGCCCCCCCTTCAAGGAGATCGCAGTGAACAAGGCTGAACTCACCTCCGCGTTGGCGATGCGTACGAAGATGTCGAAGGCCGATGCCACGCGCACCGTTGAAGCGCTCTTCGACGACAAGGGCATCATCGCCACAGAGTTGAAGAAGGGCTCGAAGGTGCAGATCACCGGCTTCGGCAATTTCGAGGCACGCAAGCGCGCCGCAAGGATGGGTCGCAACCCGAAGACGGGCGGCGTCATTCAAATCAAGGCGTCGATCGCTCCTGCATTCCGCGCGGGGAAACAGCTGAAGATGGCGGTGAACAACAAGAAGTAGGCTTTCAGCCCCGATCAGGCCGTGCGGTGACTCTCCGTCCTCGAATCGAGACCCCCGAGAGACGCCGCACGGCTTGATCCGCAGCATCGGGCGACACCTCGACGAGAGAAAACGTCTCCCGCACATCGATTTTCCCAATCTGGCCCTTCTGCAGGCCTACTTCCTTGATCAGCGCGCCGACAAGGTCTTTGGCGCTCGCGCGGTCCTTCGTTCCAACGGTCACGAAGACTTTCGCCCAGCCCGATTGCGGCGACGCGACCGGCGCGGGTTGGCTGACGGCAGATGGCTGACGGCTGATCGCCAGTAAGGCTGCCGCCACGAGCGCCGGATCGTGCTCCTCGAACAATGGCGCCAGCACGGCCAGCTCCGCGTCCACGTCGCCTTGAGTGAGACGCGCCGAAATCTCTGCCCGCAACGCCGCGTTGCGATCCTGCGCGCGATCGGCGCGCGACGGCAAGGCGAACGACGAGAGGGACGCGATGGACTTGAGATACGGGACCTGCGATGCCAGTGCGACCACCAGAGGCTGGGCAATCGCCGAGAGCTGGCGTAGCTCTTCGCGCGTGGGCAACGTCGTCGCAACCACCGCATCCGGAGGTTCTGCCGGCACCGCCACGTCGCCTCCCTTCCATACATATGGCCGTACGGACTGCACCGCATCGAGCACGTCGCGCGCGGCGATTGCCCGGCGACCGGCCGGCGCAACCGCGTAGCGCGCCGACGCGACCGGTCCCAGCGGCTTTCCGTCCGAGTCGAGCGGCAGGTCGCCTACGATCTCGGCGCGGCGCGCGTGGCGCTCGATGAAGTCGGTGAGGCCGTGGGGGTCCCAGCTGAGAATCACCCGGCGTGCCTCGGGAGCCTCACCGAGTAGCGTGTCGAGCTCGCCGGCGAACGATTCCGGCCAGGCGATGACGAGCGTGTCGAGTGTGGCGAGCTTGAGCGCGGAGCGCGAGAGCAGGGTGCCGAGATCCGCGGGGGATCCGACGAGGACACCTACACGCCCTTCCTTTAAGAGGGCGGCCGTGCGGGCGAGGCCGGTGACGGCGTGAGCACGAAGCTCAGGGGGGGCCGCATCGGCCCAGAGCGTGGCCTGTTCATGGTCCGCGCAAACGATGACTGCACGAGGATCCATCAACTCCCAGGCCTTTCCCGCCCGTTCCACCGCGGGAGGGATGACCAACACGACGTGCCGCACACGAGCCTCGATTGTCAAAGGGTGCTAATTTCTGAGCGGTGAAAGCTACTCGCTTGCTCGTAATCCTCCTATACGCGATGGAGTGATCCGACGATGACCGAAGGTCTCTCCCCCAACCTGCAGCATCTCGAGACGTCGGCGACGATTGCGATCTCCGCGGAAGCCAAGCGGCGCAAAGCCGCGGGGGAGGACGTCATCGACCTGGGCGCCGGCGAGCCCGACTTCCCGACGCCGCCGATTCCGGCTGATGCGGGGATTCGCGCGATCAAGGACGGGAAGACCCACTATTCGCCCAACGAGGGGATTCTCGAGCTGCGCGCCGCGGCGGCGACGCACCTCTCCCTGCTGTCGGGCGGCCGCCCGGTCAACGCCGATCACATCGTCGTGTCGAACGGCTCGAAGCAATCGCTCTTCAACGCCTGCTTCACGCTGTTCGGCCCGGGCGATGTCGTCGCGATCCCCTCGCCTGCCTGGGTCTCGTATCCGCAGATCGTGCACCTGGCACGCGCCCGACCGGTCATGATCGCCGGCGATCCCGAGTGGAGTCTGAAGGCGAGCGTGAAGGACCTCGAGCGGATGTTGCCCGGCGCGACCGGCCTGATTCTCTGCTCGCCCTGCAATCCTACCGGCGCCGTGTACACGCACGCCGAGATCCGCGCGATCGCGCAGTGGGCGACGGCCAAGAAGGTCTGGGTGATCGCGGATGAGATCTACCGGCGGATTCATTACGGCACGGGGCCAGCGCCGTCGTTCCTCGATCTCCCGGACGATTTGCTCGAGCGCGTGGTGCTCATCACCGGCGTCAGCAAGACGTACGCGATGACGGGATGGCGCATCGGGTTCGCGCTCGCGCCGGCCAAGATCGCGAAAGCGATGGCGGCGCTGCAGTCGCACACCACCACGGGCGCAAATCACCCGGCCCAATACGCCGCCGCCGCCGCCCTCGGCGACGAGCGGGTCGAGCAGGACGTGAACCGCATGGTGGGCGAGTTCCGCAAGCGCCGCGACTTGGTGGTCGCGCGGTTCCGGCAGGATCTGCCCGGCGTCGAATTCGTCGATCCGCTCGGCGCGTTTTACTTCTTCTTCAGAGTGGACTCGTTCGGGAAGATCACTGGGACGGACTTCTGTACGCGCCTGATCACTCAGTCTGGTGTCGCGTTGGTGCCAGGCGCTGCGTTTGGGGACGACCGCTGGGTGAGGCTGTCTTACGCCGCTGCAACAGATTCGATCAAGCAAGCGCTCGACCGGATTGTGACCTTCGTCAGAAAACTGGGGGACTAGAGCTTCGCCGGCCGGTGCGACAAGACTTCGACGCCACTCGGCGTCATCAGACAGTCGTCCTCAATCCTCACGCCGAACTTCCCCAGCTGGTAAATCCCGGGTTCGTCGGTAAACACGATCCCAGGCTCGAGCCGGGTCGCGTTGCCTTCCACCATGTACGGCGGCTCGTGGCCGTCCATTCCCATGCCGTGGCCCAGCCGGTGCGTGAAGTATTGGCCATAACCGGCATCGCGGATGACTTTGCGCGCCGCACGGTCCACTTCCTGGCACTGCGTCACGCTGGGTTTCGCGTTCTCGATCGCCGCGGTCTGCGCGTCGTGCACGATGTTGTAGACCTTCTTGAACTCGTCCGAGGGCGCGTCGCCAAACCAGATCGTGCGCGTGATGTCCGAGGTGTAGCCCTCGACCCGCGACCCGGCATCGATCAGCACGACGGTTTCGCGCGTGAGCTGGCCCGCGGAGGGGCCGCCATGCGGCAGCGCGCTCGACTGTCCGAACTGCACCAAGCCGCCGCCCGGTGAGTTGCGACTGGCCATCTCACGCGACAGGAGCGCCGAGACATCCCGCTCCGACATCCCGACGGCCAGCTGAGAGAAGGTCGCCGCGATCGATGCTTCCGTAGCGGCGATGGCCTGACGGATCAGTGCGATCTCTTCGGGACTCTTAATGATGCGCAGGCGCTCCGTGACCGCAGTGCCGTCGCGCGGGATCCAGCCCCGGACCTTGGTCGTCAGACGCACGTAGCTCTGGTAGGAGGTCGTGGGCTCGACGGCGACTTCACCGGCGCGCGCAAGTGGCTTCATTTGCTGGGCGGCTTTTGCCACGAGCAGCCAGGGATCCTCCTGCTCCTCCCAACCGCGCGCATCGCCGACCACGGTGTTGCGCTTGATGCGCTCCACCTCGAACGACGGACAGACGATCGCCGGCGTCCCGCTCGCGGGGATCATGAGCAGGATGAGGCGCTCGCTGCGTCCGGGGTTGTAGCCGGTGAAATACTGGAAATTGGTGCTCGGCTCGACGACGAGCAGATCGAGCTTGCGGCTCTTGAGCTCGGCTTGTGCGCGCGAGATGCGTTGGGAGAACACTGCCGGACCCAGGGTGGGATTCTGCGTGCGGAGTGTGGCGTGCGGCGCAGAAGCGTCGGGTTCGCCACGCCGCACGCCGAACGCCGCACGTCCAACGATCGGCACTGCCACCAATCCTGCAGTTGAAAGAAACTCGCGTCGTTCCATAGTGCGGCTATATTACGCGAGCCTCACTCGCGCGGGAAGGCGCACAACCGCATGCATTTCGAAGCACGCATCGAGCCGCTCAACGGCAAGCTCCCGAAGGTCACGTACCGCTGGGATCCTGAGACGGACATCCTGACCGTTGCCTGCAAGGGCGTGCCGAAAGGGAACGGGATGAACGGAACGGTGGATCTCGAGGGCGGGGACGGCTCCTTTGTGGTGATCGACGTCGCCGGCGGGGCGCTGCGCGGTGTGGACGTCGTCACGTGGCCTGACGATGTGCGAACTGTGGCGTCGCTCCAGCCGCCGGAGACGTCGAAAGAAGGCCAGGTTACGTTCCCCGGTCGCCGTTCCCAACCCGGCATCGCCGCCGTGGAGGTCGATACGCCCCTGACCGTGGACAAGAATCCGTCGGAATCAGTCTTTCACATTCGCGTGGGCCGACAGCGCGCTGCGACCGTCGTGCGCGTGGCCGATCACATGCTGGTGGAGGTCGACAAACAGTCCCGCATCGCCGGACTCTGGCTGCTCGAGGTGCCGCCCTTCCCGAACGTCGAAGCCACGGCGTAGTGGACGATAGATTCGAGCGCTACGTCACCGAGCTGTTCGCCGCTGAAGACCCGATTCTCTCAAGAATCCGCGCCCGCCACGCCGCCGAGAATCTCCCAGCGATCAACGTTTCGCCCGAAGAAGGCAAGCTGTTGTACCTCCTGCTGCTCGCGATTCAAGCGAAGCGGGTCCTGGAGATCGGATCGCTGGGCGGGTACAGCGGCGTCTGGCTCGCCCGCGCGCTCCCACCCGGGGGCGAGCTGACAACGATTGAAAAGGATCCCAGACACGCGAACATCGCACGCGAAGCGTTCGCGTCCGCGCGCCTGCATGGCCGCGTGCAGCTGATCGAAGGATCCGCGCTCGACGTGCTGCCGAAGCTGCCGCCCGGTTTTGACGCGGTGTTCATCGATGCCGATAAGGAGCCGCTCCCCAAATATTTCGATTGGGGCATGAAGCTGCTCCGGCGCGGCGGTTTATTGTTGTGTGACAACGCCTTCTTCCATGGTGCGGCGGTCGATTCCAACGATCGGTCCCCGAACGCCGTCGGTGTGCGGGCCTTCAACGAGTTAGCCGCGCGTGATCCGCGGCTCGTGGCGACGATCATTCCCGTCAGAGATGGATTGGTCGTTGGGGTGAAGATTCGGGACAGCGCATGACCTGGTGGCACGCGCTGATCGACGCGGGCGCTGTTGCTGGGGGTTCGGGGTTAGGGGTTTGGGATCGGGGAGAAACCGCCACGTACGACACCTCCATTGTGGAGGACTCGGAGCTCCAAACGCACCCGATTCCTCCTAACCCCCAACCCCTAGTCCCCAATCCCGTCTCATTTCTCAATGGCATGGAGCGCTGGAGCGTCGTCGCGTACGACGGCGTAGCGCAGATCGTCAATGCGTACGTCGCCGTCGCGGTGTGCCGGCGCGACGACCGCGGTGTGTTACATGCGACGCTCGAGCGGAGCCGGGCGTTTGCGATCGCTCCCGTGGGCCGCCTGAGTCCAGCGCTGCGGGCGTTGCTGGAGCAGGGGGCGCCCGACATCGAGCCGGTCGATGACGCGCTGGTGGGCCAGCCGGCGCGCTACCTGGAGCAGGTCGAGAGCACCGTGCGACGGGCGCGCGCGCACCTCGAGCGCGAGCTGGCGGACGCAGCGACGGCAGCACTGGGCGCCGACGAGTGGCTCGTACTGGATGGTCTGCTGTCCCGATCGCCCGCCGTCGCGCGGCATCCACGCGCCCTCGGCGTCATCAAGAGTCACGGCGCGCAGTTTTTGGAGGGCAGGGGACTTGAACGCGCGTTGACGCTGCCGGCCGGTTGCCGGACGTCGGTCTTTGCCGTGCGCGGCGGGCACACGCGCACCGAAGTGTACTCGTGGTACCTCCGGCTCTGGCCGTGGGAAGGGAACGATTTGCTGTACGGATTGCTGCGGGTTGAAGCGCGCGCCGATCGCGAGACCGTCGCGCGCGCGTCGGCGGTGAGCGGCTGGCTGTGGGCCGAGCGGGCCCCGCTCGCGACGCCGGCCACACGGTGGGACCGGCTGTTGTATCCTTTACATCACGTGGAGGAATACCTGAAGGCTCATGCGCCGCGCTCCCCCGCGGCTCGCTCTCGGTTGCCGGTCGCATGATCGAGAAAGCGATCCCAGTCGCTATCGGTCGGGTCGTCGCCACCGAGCTCAAGCCCGCCACCCCGCATCAATTCCACTTCTGGACGTCCATCGAAACGCCCATCGGAATTGGTGCCATCGTAAAGGTTGAGGGGTTCGGGGCTGGGGGTTCGGGGCTAGGGCGCGTTGTGTATGGAGTTGTGACTGAGGGCTTCGCCTACTCCGACCTCGCGACTCCGCTCCACGACGTTGTCGGTGCCGAGGGCGATCCCACCCGTCCTGCGGCGGCGACCGCACGGCAGGAGATGCGGTACTGGACGGCCGCGGTGCTGCGGCAGACACCGGAAGAGCCGCTCCAGCCGGTCCCGCTCGGCCAGGTATACCTGGCCGATGATGCGGACGTGGCCCAGGCGCTCCGCATGGACACATTTCTGTATTCCGCGACGCCGACGGCGATTCCTGTCGGGCTGTACACGTCCGCCGGCCGGGATGCCCCCGTCTATCTCGACGCCGATTTCCTGCTCGGCCCCGAGGCGGCGCACCTCAATATCTCCGGCGTGTCCGGTCTCGCCACCAAGACCAGCGCGGTCGAGTTTCTGCTCGCGTCGATCTTCGCGCATTTCCCTGCGCACAAGGGACGCGTCGCCGCGCTCTGCTTCAACGTCAAGGGCCCCGACCTCTGCTTTCTCGATCAACCCGGTAATCTCAGTGACGAAGACCGGCAGCGCTACGAACGGCTTGGCGTCCCGTCCACGCCGTTCGAGCGCGTGCAGCTCTACGCGCCCCTCAAGGCCGATGGCGTCAACCTCAACACCCTGCGCACGCATCCCGACCTCGTCGGCGATGTCGAGCCGCTGACGTGGGGTCTGCAGGAGGTCGTCGACTACGCGGAAGTGCTCCTCAATCGCGATGACATCGATGCCAAGGCGGACGCGTTTATTGATTTTCTGAGAGATCGTGTGCTGGGCAGAACATTTGACGATGGCTTCGGCACCACGCATCGCGTGCAGACGTTCGCCGATTTGGACCGGCTGTTCCGGTCGATCTTCGACGGACTCGAGATCACCGCCGGGGGTCGCAGCGACACCTGGCGGACCCACCACATCGCCACGATGCGCAAGGTGCGCAACCGTCTGCTGAACATCTCCACGCGCTGCAAGGGCCTCGTCACCGATGACGGTCCGTCCTCAGACCTTCCGTGGAAGGAATTCGAGGATCGCACGGTCTACGTCATCGACATCGCCAACGTGGATCCGTTGGGACAGGATCTCGTTTTTGCTCGCGTCGTCTCGAAGTTGCGGGAGCAGCTCGAGCGCCGGGAGCTGGGCGTCGACGCGGTGGTCGTCTTCGTCGACGAGCTCAACAAGTACGCGCCGGGGGACGGTCCCGACACGTACGTGAAGAAGATGTTGCTCGATATCTCGGAACGAGGCCGTTACCTCGGCCTGGTGCTGTTTGGGGCGGAGCAGTTCCGCTCCCAGGTCCACCGGCGCGTCGTGGGCAATGCCGGGACGCAACTATTTGGCCGCATGGACATGGACGAGCTGGCGACCCCAGGCTATCAGGTCCTGACGCCTGCCACCAAGAGCAAGCTGGCCACGCTGCCGATCGGCGAGCTGATGGTCCGCCACCCGCACTTTACACAGCCGATCTTCGTCCGCTTTCCCAAGCCGCCCGTCCTGCGCGGGCGGGACGGAGTGGAGCGGTTTCCGCCCGCGGCGGACGTGCCGTTCGAGGACGCCGTCGTGCGACAGCTGGTGCGCCTCGACCGCCGGGTCCGGCCGAACCAGGTCAAGGACCTGATCGCGGATCGCGAACAGGACGATGTGCGCCGCGCGCTCGCCACGGTGCGGCGCACGCGTCCCGACGATGTACTCGCCTTTTTCCGTAAGGTGCTGGGCGCCCGCGTGGACTCCGAGGCGAGCCGGCCGCGGGAGCGCCTGGCCGTGCCGCCACTCAACCCCATTTCCGACGAGCCCTACTGACATGAACCGGCGCCACGCCTCAGTGCTCGTCCTGGCGGTGGCCGCGTGCGGTGCGGGTGGTCCGAAGGTCGCGTTGCGCTATCACCCACCCGCGGGCGCGGTATATCACTACGCCCTGGAGCAGCGTACGCAGGTCAGCATCCAGTCTGGTCCGCTCGCCGCGATGGGCAAGCAGCAGCTCTTCATGCGCATGCACTTCACCCAGACCGTCAAAGGACCGACTGACGGCGGTACCGAAGTGGAGGTCGTGTTCGAGTCCATGACGATGGAGATGCCGGGGGTATCACCCGACGTCGTCGCGCGCGAGCTGGCGAAGTTGAATGGGCTGCGGAGTACCGTCGTGTACGATGAGCGTGGGAAAGTCGTCCGCAGCACCTTCGCGCCCGCACCCGGAGTGCCCCCCGAACTCAGAAAGGAAATGGCGACGGGCGTCCAGGCGATGACCTTCGGGTTCCCGGACAAACCGGTCGGCCGGGGGGATTCCTGGACGGTGACGACGGAGTTGCCGCTGCCGCAGGTGCCCGGGAGCAACGCATCACCGGCGGGTCCCGCGAAGACGACGCTGACCGTCCGCGAGATCCGCGTGGCCGGTTCCGACACGTCGGTTGTGATCGACATCAAGACGGCGTTTCCCTCCGGCCCGATCCAGATGCGCTCTGGAGGGCAAGCAGGCACGCTCCAGCTCGAGGGCGACCTCGCGGGCCATCAGCAGTTCTCCATTTCTCGCGGCGCTATTCTCGACGGCACGATCAAAGGCAGCACCAAGATGCACATGACCAACGCAATGCTCGGCGCGAAGGGGATGGACATGCTGACCGATACCGAGAGCTCGATCTTCCTGCTCCCCTGAATGATGAAGCTCGCGCACTTCGCGGTCATCCTGTTTGCGGAAATTGCCGCCTGTAGCGGCAAGGTCGCGCTGCGCCATCGCCCGCGTCGCGACGCGGTCCACCACTATGTGCTGACGATGCATTATGGCAGAGACGATGCGCCGATCGTGGCCTCAGTCGCTCGGACCGATCAGGTGTGGACCATCTACTACACGCAGCTCTGGCGCTTCACCGACCCACGCGGTGCGGGGAGCGAGGTCTCGCTCCAAATCGATTCGGCACAGCTGCAGCCGTCCGGAGCCGATCAAGATCTGTCCCCAATGAATGGCGTGACGATTTTGGCTTTCCTCGACGGCCGCGGGCAGCTGCAGCGCACGGAGCCCGACACCTTTCCTGGTCTCACACACGACATGGTTGTGCGGCTTCGGGCGATCGCGGCGGCCGTGGCCCCGTGGTTCCCCGAGGAGCCCGTCGAGCCTGGCGACGCGTGGACGGTGACGACGCCCGCCCCCCTCGAGGTGTTGGAAATGAACGGGCAGGATTCTTCGAAGCTACAACTGCACGCCACGCTCAACGCGCTTCAGAAATCAGTAAACGATTGGATCGCGGACGTCGGGATCAATGGTCAGCTCCCCACTGACGAGACGCGCGTGACGACGAGCTTGGGCGCATTGCCGGCGCGATTATCCGGGACCATGATCGGCCGGTACAGGTTTTCGCTGCCACGGAGCGTCATGATTTTCGAAGAGCTGTCTGTGAGGCTGACGCTCGTGACCGACGCCCCGATGGTGGGCAGAGACACCGTTTTGTCTCGGCTCGTGACTCAGACGACGATCCGCTTGCAATGAAGCTCGCGCACCTCGCCGACCTTCACCTCGGCTTCCGCCAGTTCGATCGGCAAACGCCGAAGGGTGCGAACCAACGTGAGGTCGACGTCGCGGAGGTCTTCAAGCGCGCGGTGGACGATCTCTTGGAGCAGAAGCCCCAGCTGATCGTCATTGCCGGTGATTTGTTTCACTCAGTACGGCCGACCAACGCCGCGATCCTGTACTGTTTCCGCCACCTCCAGCGGCTGCGGACCGGTTTGCCCAACACGCCGATCGTCGTGATCGCGGGCGAGCACGACACGCCGCGCTCCACCGAGACGGGCAGCATCCTGCGTCTCTATGAAGCCCTGGGTGTCGAAATCGCGGTCGAAGCAGCGCGCCGGATCGTTCTTCCCAAGCTCGACTGCGCGGTCCTCGCGGTGCCGCAGCAGGCACTCGCCAGCGCCGACCGGCCGGCGCTGCGCCCGGACCCTGGTGGACCCACTCTGAACGTGCTCGTCACGCACGGAGTGTACGGTGGGCTGGGCGAGGAACGTGGCACGGTCGAATACGGCGGCGCCGAGCTGTCGCGCGAGCTGCTGGCGCCCGAGAAGTGGGATTACATCGCGTTGGGCCACTACCACACGGCGCAATCCGTGGCCACCAACGCGTGGTATTCCGGCAGTCTCGAGTACCTGCCACCGAACCCGTGGGGCCAGCTCCAGGACGAGGCTGAACAGAAGAAGTCCAAGCGCAGCGGGAAGGGCTATCTCCTCGTCGAGCTTCCCGGCGCGCGCGTCACGTTCCGTCCTATCGCTCCGGTCCGGCGCCATATCGATCTGCCGGCGATCAGGGCTGCGGGACTCAACGCCAAAGAGCTCGATGCGCAGATCGCCGAACGGGTGGGGAGCGCCAAGATCGACGACCAGATCGTGCGCCTGCTCGTCTGGGACGTCGATCGCGCGGTGGCACGCGACCTCGATCACGCGGCGATCCGCGGATACAAGGCCCGCGCGCTGAATTTTCAGCTCGATCTGCGTCGGCCCGAGGCGCAACGGAACATCACGGCGGCAGGTCCTGGCACCAAACGCCAGACGCTCAACGAGACCGTGCGGGACTTCCTCGGACGCCGGCCGCTCGATGCCGAGCTGAATCGGGAAACGTTCGTGACGCTGGGCGTCGAGTATCTGGAAGCGGTGGGTCGCAGCGAAGGCGACGGAAGCAGTCCGGCATGAAGCTGCACCGGCTGCGGCTCGTCAACTTCCGGCAGCACGCCGATACCGAGATCGTGTTCGGCGACGGGATCACCGGCATCATCGGGCCCAATGGGTCGGGCAAGACCTCGCTGCTCGAGGCCATCGCCTGGGCGATTTACGGCAATGCGGCCGCACGCGGCGACAAGGACTCGATCCGAAACCTGCGCGCCAAGGCGCGCGCCCCGGTGCGCGTGGAGCTGGAATTCGGACTCGGGAGCCACGCGTTTCGCGTCGAACGCGGTCTCAACAACGCGGAGCTGTACCAGGACGGCGTCGTCGTCGCCAATTCGCTCAGGGAAGTCACCGCCCGGCTGCAGCGCGTCCTCGGCATGACGCACGACGAATTCTTCAACACCTACTTCACCGGTCAAAAAGAGCTGGCGGTCCTCGCCGATGCCACGCGGCCCGAGCGCGCTGCGTTTCTGTCGCGCGTGCTGCGGCACGAGCAGCTCACGATTGCGCAGGAGCGGATCCGCGAGCGTCGCAACGCGCTGGGGCACGAGGTGGATGGGCTCGAGACGGGTCTGCCGCCCCAGTCCGAGCTCGAGAAAGAGCGAAAGGCGGCCGAGGGGCGGCTGACGGACGCGCGCAAGGCTGCGACGGCGGCAGCGGCTGATCGGACCAAAGGGCAGCGCGGGCTCGCCGAGGAGGAGCCGCGCTGGCAACAGTGGGTGGAGCGGCGGGAACGGACCCTGTCGCTGCACGGCGATCTTCGGGTAGCGGAACAAGGCGTCGTGGTCGCGCGCCAGGAGTTTCAGCGTCTGGACAAGGAGCTGGCCGAGGCGCTGGCCGCGCGCGAGGAGCTGCGCAAGCTCGATGCCGAGGTCGCGCCCGTCTCGAAGCTCAAAGCGGAGCTCGCTGAGCTGGATCGACTGCACCGCGAAGATGCCGCCCGCCGCGAAGAACAGGCGAAGGTCACGGAGCTGACGCGGAATCTGAATGTGTTGGATCGCCGGATCGCGGAGCTCGCCGATGCCGAGGCTGCGCTCGAGCGCGCCACGCAAGAAGCCCGAGCGCTCGCCGATCGGCTGGAAGCCGCTGACACAGTGGCCAGCGAGCAACAGGCTGCCTGGGTGCGCGAGAAGGAATACGCGAATACGCGGCGCGCTGAGCTGCTCAAGCAGCACGAGGAGGTCAAGGATCAGCGCGACAAGATCGAGCGCCTCGGCCCTGAGGGACAATGCCCGACCTGCCTGCGGCCCCTGGGCGCGGAGCATCGCGCCGTGCTCGATGTGCTGAACAACCAGCTCGACGTGATCGTCACCGACGGCACGTATTTCAAGCAGCGCATCGAGCAATTGGCGGCGCCGCCGGTGGCGGTAACGCAGGCGGAGGCCGCGCGCGATGCGTTGCGCGAAGAGGCCCGTCAGATCACCGAGCGCGAAGGAAATTTGCGCGCGCAGGCCGCAGAACGGGCGCGCGCGCAGAAGGAGCGCGCCGGTCTCGCCAAACGCACCGAGGAGATCGAGCGGCGTGTCGCGGCGCGCGACGCGGGCTACGACGCCGCGCGGCACAACGCGGTGCGCTCGGAGCTCGCGCGGCTCGAGCCGGTCGCGCTGCAGGCCGCGGCCCTCTCGGCGCGCGCCGATCGCGCCGAGGCGCTGGTCAGCGAAGCGGAGCTCGCCGAGAAATCGCTGTCGGCGCGGGAGGAGCACGTCAAGCAGCTCGCGGACGCGGTGCAGGCGGAGGGGTTTTCCGAGCCGAAATTCCAGGCCGCGCGCGAACGCCATGACCGGGCGGCGCACGCGTTGCGCGCCGCTGAGCTGGCCGTGGCCGAGACGCGCGGCGAGCTGGTGGCGGCTGAGAGCGCGGTCCGCGAAACCGAGCGCCGTGCGGCGGAGCGCGCCGCGCGCGAGCGCACCATCGCCGAGCGCAAAGTCGAGCTGCGGCTCCATAACGAGCTGGACCGCGCCTTCTCCGATCTGCGCGCCGAGCTGAACGCGGCCATGCGGCCGGAGATCGGCGCGCTGGCGTCTGGATTCCTCTCGGACCTCACCGACGCGCGCTACGAAGAGGTGGATCTCGACGAGGACTACCGCGTCGTGGTCCTCGACGAGGGCGTCCCCAAGCCGGTGATCTCGGGCGGGGAAGAGGACATTGCGAATCTCGTGCTGCGGCTCGCGATCTCGCAGATGATCGCCGAACGGGCGGGGCAACCGCTCTCCCTGCTCGTGCTGGACGAGATCTTCGGTTCGCTCGACGAATCGAGGCGCCAGCACGTGCTCGCGCTCCTGCGCCGTTTGGGCGATCGTTTCCCACAGGTCATTCTCATCACGCACATCGAGCAGGTGCGCGACGGGCTCGACCGCGTCATTCGCGTTTCCTACGACGCCACGACTGGTGCGAGCGTCGTGCGCGACGATACCGCCACCTTGGGACCACCCGATGCGAGCGTGGCTGCCTGAAGCCCGAGTAACCGGCCCTGAGCCAGCCGTCGAGCGCGACATCGAGGGGCTGAACCGCGTCTTTGCGGAGGCCTTCACCGATCGCTATCGCCGCGACGGCCTGATCGGCGTCCGTGTCCCGCAGCTGAATCCCCTGGTCTGGCGCTACGCGCTGCTCGATGCCGGTGAAGGTGCGATGGTGTGGCGCGACGAGCACGGTGACATCGCGGCGTTCAACGTCGCGCACCAGGCGGGCGTCGAAGGCTGGATGGGGCCGCTCGCCGTGCGCCCCGACCGGCAGAGCACCGGCGTCGGGAAGACGATCGTGCGCACCGCGGCGGACTGGCTCATCGACCGTGGCATCACGACACTCGGTCTCGAGACGATGCCGCGGACCCCGGAGAACATCGGTTTCTACGCGCGGCTCGGGTTCACACCGGGCTTCCTCACCGTGACGCTGACCAACGAGATCGCGACTCGCGGCCATCCGGTGCCCGTGCTGCTGTCGCGCCGGTCGGCGGACGAGAAGGAAGCGGCGATGGCGGCCGGCCGCCGCCTGGTGGGCGATCTCGTCGCCGGCGTCGATTTTTCGCGCGAAATCATGCTCACCGCCGAGCTCGGCCTCGGCGACACCTCGTTGGTCGAGGGCGATACGGGGTTGGAGGCGATGGCGGTGTGGCACTCCGCGCCGCTCGCCGACAGCCGGACGCGGGATGAAGTCCGCGTCTTGAAGCTGGCCGCGCGGAGCGACGCGGCGTTCGATGCCGCGATCGGCGCAGTGGAAGCAGCCGCTGCGAAAGCCGGCATCCGCCGGATCGCGGTGCGCTGTCAGAGCCGCTACGCGGAGGCGTTCCGCCGTCTCGTCGCGCGCGGCTATCGCGTGCGCTGGACGGATCTGCGCATGACGTATGAAGGCTACCCCGAACGCCACCCGGAGCAGGGTGTGCTGTTTTCGAATTGGGAGATCTGAGCCTTCGGAGTCCTGCCGATATGCGGTGATATTGCGTTTAGGCTGACCAGCCTATTTCATTTCGGTGTGCTTGGAACCACACGTTAGGCTGCGAGAGATGGAGTGCTAAATGGTTTATACAGGTCAGTCTAATTCTCGTTAGGCGGCTCATTCCTTTCATGCGCGTGATAGCAGTCTTCCTCGCCCTTTGCTCTTTTGGATCAGTCGTGGCCTGTCAGTCGCGGCACGGCTCTGCAGCTCTGCGTTCACTCCGGGACCTAAACGCCTATGTCGGCACTTATCCGTGCCGCAATGGGCTACTCAATGCTCGGGCTCTTCGGCGAGCGTTCATGTCTACCTTGGGATCAGACTCGTCCTCATACGCGCAGCACATAACGCAGTCAGGCTGCAGTCGGATTGAAAAGGAACACGGGTTGCTTGTTATGGATGTCTCGCAACTCCATGCCGGCGGCTATTCCTCGCTCATCTTTGCCGATCCAAGCAAAGATCTGGCCTGGGTATACTGGCTGGATGGACCAGTTGCGCCGAATGCTCCAAGTCGTGTTTATGGGTCTCGCCCTGTGCCAGCCGTTTTACTCAGCGCCGTCGAGCAGAGAATGAACAACAGTTGGAGCCATGTTGCTCATTTCAGAGCCGATGCGGACTCGATCATCATTGAACGCAACTAGTAGCGTCCTGCCCGAGCCGCCTAACAAGCGCTTGAAGCTGACGGCGCGCGTAGATTATGGAATGAATCTTTCTTCAGCGCGCCGCAGCTTAAGCGCGATTCGTTAGGCGGCGGCGGCGACCCATTTCGGATAGAGATCCCCCGTGACAGCGCGTAAACCCCTGACCGACAGAGTGAGAGCGGCACTCGCGCATTTACCGCGAGTTGCGGAGAGGAAGATGTTCGGCGGCATCACCTTCATGGTGAACGGCAAGATGTGTATCAGTGTGGGCCCTAACCGATTAATGTGCCGTATCGACCCTGAGCTGCACGAACAGGCGATCGAGCGCGAAGGTGTCCGGACAGTCAAAATGAACGGGCGTGCGTATCGGGGCTTCGTCCACGTGCGCGAGAAGGCAGTCGCTTCAAAACGAGATCTGAACTATTGGGTGAGAGTGTGCCTTGAGTACAACAAGCGCGCGAAGGCCTCGCGATGAAGCCGCCGCCTAACAAGCGCTTGAAGCTGGCGGCGCGCGTAGATTAAGGAATGACTCTTTCTTCAGCGCGCCGCAGCTTAAGCGCGATTCGTTAGGCTGCGCAGGAAAGCAAAACCAAAGAGTTGTTGTGAACACCACGCGCGATCAGCTCCCGCCGCAGGTACCGACATCTGTCCCGTACAGGTCGTTCCTCGAGGCTGACTTCCGTCGGTGCAAGTATCGTGGCGCGCGGGGGCAGTGAAACGCATGAGCTCCGAGCGTCGGTCCATCCGGCCGTCCGGGCCCGGCTCTCTCTGTAAAGAATCGGTGTCGCGGCACCCATGCATCGAGCTAGGGTAAGATCTGAGCAACGCTGATCGGTGCGCAGCCTAACATGCGCTTGAAGCTGACGGCGCCGTCCTGCTGTGGAGGTCATCGGTTTGTGAAATCGTCCAGGTCGCGCCGCAGCTTAAGCGCGGTACGTTAGGCTGCGCGGTGGCCCACCAACTAGAGAAGGAAATTGATTCGGACATCGGCCATCTTATTGAGCGCCTAGTTGAGCTCGGTTATGAGCCGACCGGCAGTCTCTATGATGCCAAGAGCTTTGGTAACTATCACGTCGATCTGAGTTCTGGTAAGACACGGCTGCGTATCGTCCGTGACCGGAGTCAGTACTACGTGGAGGGATCGTCGACCGAGCAGCTTCGCAGAGCTGGGATGTTCCGTGCCTTTGACGATCGGAGCGCGTTTGAGCGGGCTCTTCTCGATTGGTTGCGCGCAGCCTAACAAGCGCTTGAAGCTGGCGGCGCGCGTAGATTAAGGAATGAATCTTTCTTCAGCGCGCCGCAGCTTAAGCGCGATCCGTTAGGCAGCCTTGACGGTCGAATGAGCCGACGCACGCTCCTCGCGGTTCTCGGCTTTGTGGTGGTCGCTATAGCGATCGCGCTTTGGGAAACGCGGTGGCGCGATG
>WNFR01000208.1_pt1 | contig 58896 bp, 62 predicted proteins | sample 5400221 | NCBI WGS metagenome assembly WNFR01 (sample SAMN13153357, study PRJNA577476) | soil metagenome | isolation source: 40 cm soil under Madrone tree | place: USA:California | collected 2016-06-14
CTTCGGTTATACTCATCGCGCCGGACGTGGTCCGACACCTGTTCGAGGCCAGCCCGCGGCTGGCGCGCGAGACCGGCTCCACCCTGGAGGTCCAACGCAAAGCGCTCCAATCCGCACGCACCGCACTCCGCAAGCGCTGAAGGGCGATAAGATTTTGGTTTCAGAAGATGTGGATGCCGGCCGGTTCCTTATTCATTCACTCGTCGGAACTGTCAGTTTTGACAGTACTTGCCAACGCAGCCTCAATGTACAGTTGGGCTTCTATATGTTGTCGGGTGAGTTCAAAACGCGAGGTTCAACAGTTTTGGTCTACAAGGCTTTTCTATTTTACGGCAATCAAAAAATTGAAACTGACAAGTCGAATTGAACAGCAGCCTTTTACGAACGGCAAGGAGGTTTGCCACTCATGATTTCCCTATTTTCAAAACAAGCAAGAAAACTTTCCCGCGGATACATCACCCGTCCGCGATTAAGCAGTGCTACGTGCATGCTAATCGGTACGGTGCTATTTCTCGGACCGCTAACGCAACTCCATTCAATTTCGCGTGCAGAGACCCCAAGGCAAACCCCGCAAACACGTCAGCAGATTCCTCTGCCAACTCCACGCAGTCATTACGACACTTTCAAGCCCGGCACCACGGGGCTTCCACTATTGCTCGACTTATTGAAGGAATTCGAGCCGGAAACCCAGAAAGTACTTTTGCGTTTCGCCATAGCCTCGGGTCTTCAGGACATTGCAGCAAACCCCGAACTCGCAGCGGCAGACCTAAAAAAGCTCCAGAGTTTGGCCGAAGAGGCTGGATTGCCCAAACAACCGCCAATTCCGAAAGAGCAGGCAATCGCTTTGCTCAAGCAAACAAACTGGGCTGCCCATCGTCCGATAATGCTGGAGTTCTTTTTGCACCAGTCCCAGGTCCTGGAAATGATTCCCGAGAAGTGGGGAAGTATCTGGAGCCCTATTGTCCACGATGCGTTGCTCTACTTTCTGGACCATCTTTCTGATGATCGTCTTCTGGATAAGCTTGTCAGCCTGGCCTATCTTCCTCCGGGTACGTCGCGTGGCGACTATCTCAAAGAATTCGTTTCTAAAGTCCCCAGCCTGCAAAAGCTGGGTCAGATTTTGGCCAGGAATCCTGATCTGTCGCCCGACTATCGGAAAGCCCTCCAGGATTTGGAAAACGGTATTCACACGATGACTCGGGAGGAACTGGTTACGTTCATTTCTGAGGATGTCGGCAAGCCATCGATCGACAAATATCAGGTGCAGTTTGCGGATAAGATTCTCGCAGAAGCCAGCGTTGGTGCGGTGATTCGCGCGAGCACGATTCCGCCCGGAGGCACGGTGCGGCGGCAGGCGATTTGCAAAGTCGTCAAACCCTACGTTCTCGCATATATGCCACAGGATCTTGCCATTATCAATGGACTGGCATCGTATTTCACCGTAAATCACGATTTTTATCAGCTCGGCTCGATGCCTTTGGTAGAAGTCTTTCAAGATCTCGGGAAGTCTTTAATCAACGAAATCGACATTACTGACGAGCAGCAAAACTTTATCCGTGCCCGAGAGTACTACCGGAATAGTAAAAAGGTTATCGTGCCGGAGATCTTTCCTATCTCAACCAAGCACGTCACGTTTATGGAATTTATCGCCGGTGAGAAAATCACCAGCGCTTTCCCGGGCGACACCAAACAGCGAGCCATTATGGCCCGGCGATTGAGTGATGTCATGACGGGTGACGTCATCTTTTCGTCCAGGCCCGAGGCTATCTTCCATGGAGACCCGCATCCCGGGAATGTCTATCATGTGACAGGTGATCCAAAAAACCCGTATCTGATAGCACTGTTGGATTGGGGATTGATGGGAACGTTTCCCCGTAAGGACCGGCTTGCTCTGATGCAATTGATTCTCGGCGTTCAGCTCGCTGACACCAAGCGCTTGCACAATAATGTGGGAGCGCTGCTGGATCATGGATTACCCACTTCTCCGGAAAAGCTGCAGAAAATTGATGCTCTCATAGCAGAGGTCATCAAGCCCAAACCAGGGCGGGGCAGCTTTGATGCCCTGCAGGAATTGCTTTTTGGATTGATTGAGCAGGGCTATGCAACGAAATTTAACTTGAACATTTTTATCAAGTCTCAGATTACGATTGCCGGTGAACTGGTTGAACTGGATCCAACCCTCAAGCAGGATGACCTTCTGGAGCAACAAGTGACTGCACTCGTCAAGAAGGAAATTCCCAAGCGATTGCTTTGCACGGCGTGGTTTCCCTGTTGGAACTCGCGCGACTATACAAGCCTGCTCTCCAACGGGGACGTAATGGCTGCACGTCGCAAGCCAAAGAAACCAAAACAATCGACCGCTCCGCCTGAGAAGACTGTTTCGATTCCGAAAGTGCAGGAGCAACACTGAGTACCACCAGGCGGCTTTGTAGCGAAAGGAGGACAAATGCGTTCGCGCAGAGGCCATTCAGGCTGAGTCAACCTGTATGTACTCCTGGGCTAATGAGTACCCATCGCCGAAAACACCGGAGGAGTAAATCATGAACTCCCCGGAAATAGCCTTCATCGTCTTTGCGTGCGACTTCGGCAGCGCGATGCTCTTTGCTCTCGTGCTTGGCTTGCTGGTCTCACAGCCCTTGGCGGACGGACTCGCAGACTATGGTGCCACCGTTTAACTCTCTCGGGCCCCGAGGCAGCTACTGCCAGATCTCCCCCCGTACCATCCGGCCTTCTTTTGCCTGTAACCTTTTACAGTTAATACCTTCCCACGCCCTCAATAGAATGGTCCAGGAATACGATTTATATGTTGTACAACAAGAAGACGCGGTCGCTGCTGACAGGAGATTGATAGTAATGGAAGAAACGCTCGCGCGCGTAGTGCATGACGAATTCGGGCGGCTTGATGGGCCGCTTCATTTCCGAATTCTTCTTCAGCCGACGATGGCCATCATCTTTGCGATTCGCGATGGCCTGAAGGACGCGCGTCAGGGCCGGCCAGCCTACTTCTGGTCGCTTTTCACGGAACCCATGCTCAGGCGTGAATTGCTGCGAGGCGGCTGGAGATCAATCTCCAGAATTTTCATCCTCGCAGTGGTGCTTGACGTTGCCTAACAACTAATTGTGTTTCGATGGTTTTATCCGTTTGAAACTCTTGTCGTCGCCGTCCGTTTGGCTCTGATTCCGTATTTATTGGTTCGCGGTCCCGTCAATCGAATCAAGAGGCGTTAGCCAAACCTGTCGTTTCCCGCAAACAGAGCAGCAGGCGGGTGTCAATCCAAATCGACAAAAGGAGAAACGAATATTGCTTATCATTTTTGAAGAGACCTCCGGAAACATTTTCGGCCCACCGGGAAGTGGCGTCGAGGCGGCCGTCAATGCGTTTGTGCAGTGGGTGATGCTGATCGCAGAAATTGTGGCCGCGCTTTTGATCAGCATTGGCGTAGTTCTGACCTTGACGAGGTTGGTTAACGTCCGCATCCGATCGAGATTTGACAAATATGTAGGAGCGCGATTGACTCTTTCGCGTTTTCTCGCGCTGGCGCTCGAGTTTCAACTTGCGGCGGATGTTTTGGCGACGGCAGTCGCCCCAAGCTGGACACAGATTGGCAAGTTGGGAGCCATCGCCGTTATTCGTACGGCTTTGAATTATTTTCTGGCGAAGGAAATCAAACAGGAGCAGGAAACAAGTGCAACAGTTCCTTTAGAAGGCGGGACTATTCCAGCACAGTGAGCCCGGCTCAACAGCTCAATAGCTCAGCCGTTTCCCCGCCCTTATTGCCTGTCAAAACTGACAGTTACACCGCATCTACAACCAACTTAGAATTCAGACCCTGGAAAGCAGGGAATCGCCTGGTACAAGTCCGCACAGGCGGGAGCAAATAATCTTCGACGCATAATGCGGTGAAGGAATTCTGAAGGAGAGGAACCATGAGATTAGTGCGAATTGTTTTAAGCCTCGGTCTGCTGCTGATGGCAGCGAACGCCTTCGGGCAGAAGGTTTCCACGCAATCGGCCCCGAATATAAACTGGTCGCAATACAAGACCTACTCGTGGGGACATTCGGAATCGGTCGCCAACCCCATAATGAACCAATACATCGTCTCAGGAATCGAGGCCCAACTGACTGCCAAGGGACTGACCAAGGTCGAAACCAACCCTGACCTGATAGTCATTTTCAATGCCACCACCGACGACCAGAAGCAACTTAACTGGAGCGGTATGGGTGGCTGGGGGCGCCTGGGGGGAGGTATGGGATCGGCACAGGTCGATACCATTGTACTGGGTCAGTTAATAGTAGACATCGCTGACCCCAAGGCGAAGCAGTTCCTCTGGCGCGGTACGGCAAACGACACTGTAAGCGACAAACCGGAAAAGAATCAGAAGAACCTCACCAAGGCGCTGTCCAAGATGTTTCAGAATTTTCCTTCCGGTGGGAAGTAGGGTTGCCGGCGTTTGGCAACGGCAAAAATGAAGGAGGCGAAATGAGAATGCGAAAGCCAGCGAAGGTGACTTCCGTAATCGTTGGGATGATGGGCTTGATTCTGCTGGCAGGCGCTCCCGGTTCAGGCCAGAAATTAGCCAAGTCTCTCACTATACAGGCCACGGCCATGGGAGAGTCGACCCAAATAGGTCAAATGTATGACGTTACACTCGTCATCGAAGAGTACTCGACACCCGACGATCAAAAAGCCCTGATCGCCGCGTTCAGCGAGAAACAGAACGAAGGTCTGGTTAACGCATTGTCCAAGATGAAGAGCAAGGGTCGAATGTTCATGACCGGAACGCTGGGCTATGACGTCGCCTACATCAGGCAGTGGAAAGAGCCGGACGGAACCACCAAGATCCGCCTGGTGACAAATCGTCCCATTCGATTTGGCGAGGCCTGGAGTGATAGCCGGTCGATGGACTACAGCCTGTCGGGGGTGGATATCATCCTGAGCCCGGACAAGAAGAAGAACTCCGGAACCCTTGTGCCTCGATGTCAGCTAAAGCTGAACAAAGAAAATCAGATCGAATTGGAGCTTTACCAGAATGCCTGGAGGCTCGCGAATATTATGGAGCGCTAGGCTGGAGCAATCCTGGCCAGAGCCGGCTGTGTCCTAAGTTAGATTACGATCACCATCCCGCGGCCGAAAAGGACGGGTCGAAAGCACGTGCTTTCCCATCAGCGAGACCAGTGGACAGACGGCGCCGTGGTTAAATTTACCCAATCTGTCTGTGTTTCTTACCCCGAGCCGTGATTTTCGCCTCCGACCTGTCAAAAGTGACAGTTACGGTCCGCCCCGCCCCTCGATAGAGTTCTCGCATAAATATCGGATCTGCACTCCTGCAGGTTGGAACGTTCAGTCTGAGCCATCTCGGTTCCTGCAGACTTTCCCGTCAACCAGGATTTGAAATACGTGGCGCATTTCGGAATCAGCGTTAACCATTTGCGTTCGGTGCTCCCAGCCCGGAGGTTGGCGAGCAGTGAAAGGGATTTGATCTCCGAGGGAGAAATAATATGAAAAAAGTTATCTTCGTTTCGATCCTGTTACTGACTTCCCTAAGCAGGAGTTTTGCGCAGGATCCTGGTTGGCCGAGACAAAAATCAAATCCAAGTGGCGCGCTTGTCTACTACCAACCACAGGTCGACGAGTGGAAAGATTACACACAGCTGACGTTTCGCATGGCGTTTTCGCTTACACCTGCCGGTGGCAAAGCCGTAGTGGGCGTAGCGGACGCGCACGCGCTAACGAACGTCAATGTCGACGATCGCACTGTGTTGATTAGTGATTTCGTGATCACCGGCACTCATTTTCCTTCGTTGGACTCGGGCGCTGCGACAAACATGGACCAATTGGTGAAGTCGTTCGTGCCGCCTGGTTTTGCGACCACGATCTCGTTGAATCGTCTCGTCGCTTCCGTGAAAAAGGCTGAAGCGGTGCCTACGGTCGCAGTGCGCAACGATCCACCAACTATTTTCGTTAGTTACAAACCCTCGATCCTATTGCAGGTAGACGGACCACCGGTACTTGCCGACATTCCGAAGACGAAGCTCAAATTTGTCGTGAACACTAATTGGGCACTCTTGTTGGATAAGTCGAATTCCACCTACTATCTGTTCACCGGCAAGCAATGGCTCACTGCGACAAATCCGGAAGGTCAGTGGTCACGCGCCGCTACTCTTCCGAAAGACATGTCAAAGCTGGCCGCGGATCCGCAGTGGTCGGGCCTGGCAAAAGCAGCCATTCCCGCACCTGCAACCACTGCCGCCGTGCCGGCCGTATTTTATAGTTCGAGCCCTGCGGAAGTAATTCTGTTCCAGGGACAGCCGGTCTATTCGCCGATCCCCGGAACCCAACTCGTCCGCGCTAACAACACTGACAGCGACCTTTTTGTTTACAAACCAACGCAGCAGCTCTTTTACCTGTCAGCGGGTCGTTGGTTCCGCGCCGCCAGTTTTCAGGGACCGTGGACCTATGCCACTCCGGAACTGCCTGCTGACTTTGCGAATATACCCGCAAATAATCCTGCGTCGCGCGTGCTGGTTTCGGTCCCGGGAACAGAAGAGGCTAAGGACGCGGTGTTGCTGGCACAGGTACCGACGACGGTCACGGTCGATCCGGCAGCTGCGGCGGCGAAAGTCAACGTCAGTTACAACGGACAGCCTGAATTCAAGTCAATCGAAGGAACAGCCCTCTCATACGCGACCAACACGGCTGACAAAGTGATCCAGGTAGGTGATGTCTATTACCTTTGCCTGCAAGGAATCTGGTTCATGTCGACCACTCCCCAGGGGCCATGGACCACCGCGAGCTCTGTGCCGCAGGCGATTTACACAATCCCGCCGAGTTCACCGGTTTATAACGTGACTTATGTGACGCAGACCACGACTGCCGACGGTATGTGCCAGTCGAGTTACACAGCGGGCTACTTCGGCAGTTTCATTGTGGGTGTTGGCGTCGGCGCCTGGATTGCGGGCGGTACAGGCTATTACTACCCGCCTTACCTTTACTATCCAGCGATTGGTTACCCGATCTATCGTCCCTGGGCCGCTACGTACGGGTATGGTGGGTATTACAACTCTTATACGGGAGCTTATGGAGTGGCCCGTGGTGTCTATGGCCCGTACGCCGGTGGGGCCGGTTGGGCGTCCTATAACCCGTACACTGGAACGTACGCTCGCGGCGCTTCAGCTTATGGACCATACGGGAGCGCCAGCGCCGGGCGAGCCTATAACCCATATACAGGAACCTACGCCCGTGGCGGCACAGTGTCTAATGGCTATGGGACCAGAAGCGCCGCGCAGGCTTATAACCCGCGCACCGGCACCTACGCGCAAACTCGCCAGGGATCAACACCCTATAGCCAGTGGGGCAGCTCGGTGGTTAGTAAAGGCAATCAAGCTGTGCAAACCGGGCACATCAGCAATTCACAAGGCACCGTAGCCGGGGCGCAATCTACATCCGGAGCCAAGGCGGTCGGTGGCAGTGGAGCATACGGCAGTGGTGGAGCAGTCAAAACGGCTGGTGGTGACATGTATGCCGGAGCCAATGGGAATGTTTACAAGAACACTAACGGCAGTTGGCAGAAATACGACAACGGCGGCTGGAATTCGGTAACTCGGCCGACGACGGCATCCTCATCCGCAGTCAATCGTGCATCAAGCAGTACTTTCACCAGGCCGGAAGCCTCCAGCAGCGAGTTTCAAGGATTGAACCAGGAAGCTCAGAACCGCCAACGCGGAGCGATGCAGAGTCAGCAATTTCAGGACTCTCAGCGTTTCGGCGGCGGTGATGATCGGTTTGGCGGCGGGGGCGGCGGTGGCCGGTTTGGCGGCGGCGGTGGTGGTTTTAGCCGAGGTGGAGGCGGTAGACGGAGGTAGGCGCAGGCAAAGGGTAGCAGCCATCACACGTGTAAGAAGAACAGGGGAGCAAAGCTATGAACTCTAAATGTAGGATCAACCGGGAAGTCTGGCGAACAAATACAACAGCGCTTGCCGTTCTGGCGCCTCGTGTGCTTGCTCTTTTTCTACTGGCGGCAGTCGTGGTGATCGGAGGCCAGAACCCATCCGTTAACGTGGGCCTTGCATTTGCTTCTCCCCAGGAAACGAAAACCGAGCAAGTGGCAGCCACGATAAAAGCGAACGCTCAGGCGTTGAAGGCCTTTAGTTACCAGCAGCGAACACAGCTTCGATTGAAAGGCGAGACGAAGAAAGTAACGCTCAACGAAATGAACTACGACGCCAATGGAAATCTGCAGAAGATCCAACTGAGTGAAGAGCCACCACCGGCTTCGTCATCGTCTTCTGGAGGCCGGCTTAGACAGAGAGTTTTCGCCAGGAAGACCGGCGAGTTCAAAGACATGATGAACGACATCACCGCACTAGTAACGTCGTATACGGAACTACCTCAGCAGCAGCTGCAGGCATCTTTGCAAAGGGCCACATTTTCGCGGGGACAAGGTGACATGGCCGGTGCGGTTCAAATCCAGATGAACAATGTGATTCAGCAGGGAGACTTGCTGTTGCTCTGGATTGATCGAACTGCGCTGCTCTTGCGGCGTGTCGCGATTGCGACAAGTTACGAACAGAATCCAGTAACCGTAATGGCCGATTATGCCATGCTGTCCGGCGGACAGGTATACATGGCCCAGGCAATTCTGAACTATCCGGAGAAGCAGTTAGTCCTGGAAATCGACAACCTCAGTTATCAGACAAGTCAGTAGTTTCCCGCGTGCAAGTTGCTGTTCAAGGAGATTGTCCACGACTGGCAAAGAATAAACAAAGGTCCTTCGAATGGAACCAGACTGAAAGGAAGGCAGTAAAGACTATGGCTACAAAAAAGACCAACATTCTAATTTTGTGGGGCGATGACATCGGCATGTGGAATATCAGCCACTTCAGTCGCGGAATGATGGGGTATCGGACCCCCAACATCGACCGCGTCGCGGAAGAAGGGGTGACCTTCACCGACTCCTACGCCCAACAGAGCTGCACTGCCGGCCGCGCGTGTTTCATCACCGGCCAAAATCCGATCCGCACGGGCCTGACCAAGGTCGGGATGCCCGGCGCCACCGTGGGACTTCAGGCGGAAGACCCGACTATCGCCGAACTGCTGAAGCCGCTCGGTTACGCCACCGGTCAATTCGGCAAGAACCATCTCGGCGACAGAAATGAATACTTGCCAACTGTGCACGGGTTTGACGAATTCTTCGGCAATCTCTATCACTTGAACGCCGAAGAGGAACCGGAACTGCCCGACTATCCCAAGGATCCTGCTTTCAAGGAGAAATTCGGACCCAGAGGCGTGCTCCACTGTGTGGCCACGGACAAGGACGATCCGACCGACGAGCCACGATGGGGACGGGTGGGCAAACAGAAGGTCACAGACACCGGCCCGCTCACAAAGAAACGGATGGAGACCATTGACGAGGAAATCACAAGCGCCGCTCTCGATTGGATGGAAAAACAGGCCAAGGCCGACCAGCCATTCTTCCTCTGGTACAACTCTACCGCCATGCACTTCCGGACCCACGTCGCCGAAAAGAATCTCGGCAAGAGCGGGCAGGACCCCTACAGCGATCGGATGGTCGTTCACGACGCGCAGATCGGCCAGATGCTCGACAAGCTAGATGAACTGGGCATCGCCGACAATACCATCGTCATGTATTCCACCGACAATGGCCCAGAGAACGACACCTGGCCGGACGGCGCCAACTCGCCGTTCCGCGGCCAGAAGGACTCCAACTGGGAAGGGGGCTGGCGCGTGCCGTCGTTCATCCGCTGGCCGGGCAAGATCAAGGCCGGCTCGGTCCTCAACGGCATCGTCTCCCATATCGACATGTTTCCAACGTTGCTGGCGATCGCCGGCAATCCGGACGTAACTGAACAACTCCTCAAAGGCACCACGGTCGGTGACAAGAAGTTCAACGTCCATCTCGATGGATACAACCTGGTGCCCTACCTGACCGGCGAAGTGAAGGAGAGTCCCAGGCAAGCTCTCTTCTACTTTAGTGATGACGGCGAGGTCATTGCTGTGCGGGTTGGCGACTATAAGTTCAATTTGGCGTTGCAACACGCCAACACGATGGAACAGTGGGCTCAGCCGTTCGAGAAGCTTCGGTTACCGCACATCATGAACCTCCGCCGCGACCCGTTCGAGCGAGCCGACTTCAACTCGAACACTTACTTTGATTGGATGGTCAATCACATACCCCAGCTGTACTTGATGCAGGAGGTCGTGGCTGAGCAGATCGATGGCTTCGCGAAGTTCCCGCCGCGCCAAAAGCCGGCCTCCTTCAATCTGGACGCGGTGTTGGCGCAAGTGGGGGGCGCTATAAAAGCAGAAGCGAAAGCTGCCGGAAAGTAATCCGCAGTGAACTGCCGCCGGCAGGTAAGACCGGGACTGCGGGTCACGGCTTTGCGCCGTTACCTGCAGTCCCTGGTCAACACTTATGGAGGAATGAGTCTGTGAATCTGCTCAATACTCTGATCTCCCGAACGGCCGCTGCCGCACTGTTCATCGTTGGGTTGGCGACATGCATATCCCCCCTGTTCGCGATCGACGTCAATCTGCTGCCGGTCGTAATGCGCTTCTGTCGCTGGGCGAGGGTTCGAGATGGTTGACCAAACGCAATGTGCAACGGCTGGCTACTCCGAACAGGTCCAGGGCTTTTACGAGCGGATGCCGTATCCGGCGCCGCTCACCAGCCTGGATCGGCACCGCGAGCTTTACGAGAATCCGGATCGCCGACGGGCGCTGTTTCATCTCTGGTGGCCGACTGAACCGCTGCGCGGAAAGCGGGAGATCCTCGTTGCCGGCTGTGGCACGTCGCAGGCAGCCAAATATGCTCTGCGCGAGCCGGATGCCCGGATCACAGGAATCGACATTAGCGGGTCCAGCCTGAGTTATACGCGTGAACTCCAGCAAAAGTACAATCTGGAAAATCTCGAACTCCATCAGCTATCGATTGAGAAGGTTCAGGATCTTGGGAGAACTTTCGACCAAATTGTCTGCACCGGAGTACTCCACCATTTACCTGATCCTGACCTCGGTCTGCGTGCCCTTCGCGATGTACTTAGTCCACGTGGTGCAATGCACCTGATGGTCTATGCCGCCTACGGACGCGCCGGCATCTACATGATTAAGGAGTACTGTCGACTGCTCGGCATTGGTTCTTCGGACGAGGACCTGCGTGATCTCGGCGCCACGCTCGAGGCCTTGCCAGCGGACCATCCGATCGCCTGCGTGATTCGGGGTGCGAAGGACTTCAGGCATCCCGACGCTCTGGCCGACGCACTGCTTCATCCCGTCGATCGCGCCTATACCGTTCCACAGTTGTATGACTGGCTCGAGCGGTGCGGGATGTCCTTCGGCCGCTGGGTCGAGCAGGCACCCTACTTACCCCATTGTGGAATAATAGCGAAGACTCCGCACGCGGAGCGATTGACCTCCTTTCCGACGCCGTTACAGCATGCTGCAGTCGAGTTATTCCGGGGAACGATGGTCAAGCACGACGTGATCGCATATCGCAAAGATCGAGCAGGCGAGGGCCAGCCGATTACTTTCGCCGGCGATCGCTGGCGAGAGTACGTCCCGATTCGTTTGCCCTGGACGGTCTGTATCCGGGAGCGAGTGCCACCTGGCAGCGTCGCGGTACTGATTAACAGGGCTCATCAATTTACCGATCTAATTCTCGCTGTGGATCACCGCGAAGACCGCCTGCTCCGTGCTATCGACGGGAAACGAACGCTGGCCAAGGTTCTGCAGGTTGTTGGCAAGAACGCCGATGAGCAAAGTGCCCTGGATTTCTTCGAGCGGCTGTGGCAATACGACCAGGTCGTCTTTGACGCGTCGCGCGTTTCGAGCTATGGAACGGAGAAAAGGCATGACCAAATTCCATGGATCGCATGATTAGCGCTTTGCCATTCGCCGCAGCCATGTTCGTCGGCATGCTGATTTGCCTGGAAATCGGACGCCGAGTGGGAATGCGCCATCTGGCAAAGGACCCACAATTGATGTCCTGTCACAGCTCGGTGGACAGTGCTGTGTTCTCTTTGTACGGGCTGCTGCTGGCATTCACTCTTTCCGGGGCTCCAGCGCGGTTGGACACTCGGAGGCAGTTGATCGCGCAGGAGGCCAATGCAATTGGCACCGCTTACTTGCGAGTGGACTTATTACCTGCGGATGAACAACCGGCGATGCGCCAACGATTCCGCGAGTATCTGGATTCGCGACTGGAGACCTATCGCAAGTTTCCGGATATCGAGGCGGCCGAAGCGGAACTCGCAAAGTCCGCACAGCTTCAGAAAGAGATCTGGAATCAGGCCGTTGCTGCGACTCGCTCGTCAAATTCATATCCTGAAGCCGGCAGGCTCGTGCTCCCCGCGCTAAACGAGATGATTGATATTACGACCACGCGAACGATGGCTGCCATGATCCATCCTCCGCTAATCATTTTTGCTCTGCTGTTCATGCTGGCGCTCGTTTGTTCTCTTCTCGCGGGCTACGGTATGGCAGTGAGCAAGCGGCGCAGTTGGCTACATATCATGGCATTTACCGCGATCGCGGTGATTACTGTTTTTGTCATCCTCGAGATTGAGTATCCGCGGATGGGCCTGCTCAATTTGGAACCCCGATACGACCAGGCGCTGGTCGATTTACGCCAAAGCATGCAATGAGCGGAGGCTCCGGCATCTCGTGGTGTGACTCTCGCAACGATTTGATTGTTTGCATGACCTGTTAGAAATGACAGTTTACCTCCCGCCTTACTTCTCCTAGAGTCTAACTGCTTCCCAGTTGATCCTCGAAGGTATTCAGCATCACGACGCTGAACGATCGAGGGATGGCGCAGTTGTGGCAGTCCCGGTGTTGAACTGCTTGACAAGGCGGGGGCCGACAAGAAGCTCGTGGTGGTCACAGGACTGGGCGCGCCCGGCTCTTCGAAAAAATGAATCGACTACGGAAAGGACACTGCGATGAAAATCATCCGCAAACAAAGTTTACTGTATAAGTGTGAAGTGCTGATAGTGATGGTGTTTGCCCTGAGCCTGCTGATTGCAGTTTCGGTCGTCGCGGAAACCAAAGAGGAAAAGCAAGCCGAAGTCCGCAAGCAGGCCGACCAAGCGCTGGCGAAGCTCTACAAAGCACGCCCCTCCACCAGAGCTTCTATCAAGGCGGCGGCCGGTTATGGGGCGTTCAGCAATTTCGGCATGAAGATCCTGCTCGCAGGCGGGGGAAAAGGCCAGGGTATTGTCTTCAACAACCAGACGCAGAAGGTTACTTACATGAAGATGCTCGAGGTCCAGGCGGGCCTGGGTTTTGGAGTCAAGAAGTTCCACACAATCTTCGTGTTCGAAACGAGAGACGCGCTGGACCAGTTCGTCAATTCCGGCTGGGAGTTCGGCGGTCAAGCTACGGCAGCAGCAAAGTCGAGTGATAAGGGAGGCGCCTACCAGGGAGCGGTGTCCGTGATGCCGGGCGTCTGGATGTACCAGGTCACCGACAAGGGCCTCGCTTTGGAACTTACGGGCAAGGGAACTAAGTACTACAAAGACGACGATTTGAACTGAGGCCATTGTCGAAACTCGCAAGAGAACTTGTCCCGAGCTTCTGTGCCTGGGTGCCTATGAACACGAGCTCCAGATCAGACATCAATGAAGATTTCCTGCTATCTGGCGGAGGTCGGATTTATCAGCTATTGAAGCGCATTGGGAACAGGCAGCGGGGGGCAGCGCAAGTGACACGGCGCGTGGTTGTCCTGGTATTCATCGGCTGGGTGCCGCTCCTGCTTTTGTCCCTGGTGAATGGCCTGGCGTTTGGCAATCAGGTGGCCGAGCCCCTACTCCACGATCTTAATACGAACATTCGCTCACTGGTGGTCGTCCCCCTGCTGATTATTGCGGATGTCGTTGTCGACCCGAACCTCGCCGGCGTTATCAAGACGTTCGTGAATTCGGATCTGATGGCGCCTGGTCAGGGTCCAAGGTTTCAATTGACACTTAATCGGATTGCAAGGCTGCGTGATTCACCGTGGGTTGAGGCAGTGCTTTTGGTAGCTGCTTTGATCGCTTCGTATCAAATTATCAGGATCGACTTACACGATGGTCGATCCTCATGGCTAGCGACAACATCGGGCACCGCGGAACAGATAACGATTGCGGGCTGGTGGTATGGCCTGGTTAGCGGTCCGATTCAGCGGTTCCTGCTGTATCGATGGCTTTGGCGATTGCTTCTTTGGTGCGGACTTCTGTGGCGCATATCACGGATGGATCTGCATCTGATACCAACGCATCCAGACCGCGCAGCCGGCTTGATGTTCTTTGGCTACGGCCAGTACTCTTTCGCCATTGTAATTTTCGCCGCCGGCACTATTGCGTCGGCACAGATTGGCGAGCAGATCATCTGGCAGTCGGCCGAACTCAGTTCCTATAAGACGCTTATAGTCGGCTATGTCGTCCTTTGCGTGGGGCTGATCCTCGGACCGCTCCTTGTTTTTAGCAAGAAGCTTTGGGCGGCCAAGTTACAAGGACTGCGGGAGTACGGGGTGCTGGGACAGAAGTACACACAATCATTTGATAAGAAATGGATCCGAGGTCAGGCTGCTGAAGCTGAACCGCTACTCGGCACCGGTGACATTCAATCACTCGCCGACTTGGGGAACAGCTACGAAATCATTACCGAGATGAAGATTGTCCCGGTGAACCGCAGGGTTGCTTTGGGTCTGCTGGGAGCCGCGGTCGCTCCCATCTTGCCGCTCCTCTTGTTCCGTTTTTCATTGCAGGACTTGTTGTTGAAGATACTGAACATGCTGGAATGATCTGCGATTATTTCGTCCAACAAATAGCAACGGATTTTTCACACAGCCTGTCAAAAGTGACAGTTACCCTCCAGCCTCCAGCTCACTACACTTCACTCCGCTTTGAAGTCAATTTCACGGCTTCAAGTGGGTTAAAGAATTCTCGAACAAGGCAACCGTCCAGGGAAAATCATTGCAGATTTCGGGTGCAATCACATTTTGAGAGACAGGATCGGGAGGAAAACGTACCGAGACCAAAACTTTATGAAGGAGGCGCAGTAGCAGTTATGAGAAAGAGACTGACGGGTATGAGCCTTGTGCTCTCAGGGCTGATCCTTTGTGGGTGTCAGGCCCCAAAAGCCGACCAGGCCAGCTCGAACACGACAACTAATTCAGCGGCCACGACGGCCGGCAAAGCAGACCCAAAAGTGGTCGAAGAAGTGAAGGAAATGCTGGCCAAGCATGACAAGGCCCTCAACGATCAAAACCTCGATGCCGTGATGGCGACGTTCTCGAACGATCCCAAAACGGTCGTGTTGGGTACTGGTCAGGGCGAGCGCTTTGTCGGCCAGGATGCGATCAGACAGGCTTACACGGAAATCTTCAAAGATTATGAGAAGGGCACTTTGGAGACCTCGTGTGATTGGAAGACGAGCGGCGCTGACGAGAGCGGCAAGATGGCCTGGCTCGCGGCCACCTGCCAGGCGAAGGATGCGAAGTCGGGGGTCAAGCGAGAATACGTGCTGAACGTCTCGGGAGCGGTCGTCAAGCAGGATGGCGGCTGGCGCTTCACGATGCTCCACATGTCCAACATGACGGGCGGCCCCCCGCAACAACCCCAAAGAGCTAAAAGTTGAGCGGAAAGGCCGAGGGCCTAGCTTGAGAAAGCCACATACCGGAAGGGGAATCGGAGGAGAACGATGAGTGAGCAAAACAAACCTGAAGAAAATGGAGCGAACACGGACGGGCAGGACGAGCCGGAGCAGAAGTCCCGTCGAGATTTTCTACGCAGTCTCGGGCGATGGTCGGCCATCATTATCGGCGGTGTTGCTCTCGGCGGCATGATGGGGCCGCCGGACGCCGCAGGCTGGGTCAACGGCGGCGGTGGTTGGGTCAACGCCCGCGGCGGCGGTGGTGGTGCCGGATGGGTCAACAGGAGCGGCGGTGGTAGTGCCGGGTGGGTCAACAAGAGCGGCGGCGGTGGCGGCGGATGGGTCAACTCCCGCGGGAGCTGGGTCAATCGCTAATTCGACACTGAGCGGCCGCTACATTTCTTCCTGCCTTAAGCAGGTGGCGAGCCGCCGGTTTACAGTGGCGCTGAAACGAACGAGCATGCTGCTGCTGAGGGCGGCCTGGCGGTTCGCCTTCTTACTTGACCGTTTGCATGATCAAGAGGCTTGAAGCAGATGGATCCTGTCATTTACAACATCCCTGCGCAGATGGTCGAGGCGTACAGAGGTCGTCGGGTTATCGTGCGCTCTGATTATCCTTCTGAACTGGTGCAACATCTTTCGCAAGCAGACCTAATGAATGTCCTGTACGTTCAACTGCTCTCCTTAAACGTCGAAATCGAGGCGCTCACACGCTGGGGGGGATCCGTGCCGGTAGACATCGTGATGCGCGACCCGGCACAGGACTTCCCGCTGCTTTACAAATTCTCCATGCTTAACGATAAACATCCCGTCAGAGTATCAATCGCGGTGCGCCCCGGATTCGTTAAGGCTGTCAAACTGGCCCTCGCATTAAATTTCGCTGTCAAGCTTGAAGTCGGACAGCCCGACTCGGCGCTGGTCCAGGAACTGGCAGAGGTTTTAGACCTTTACCTCCATCGTTCAAGTGTCAAGCAACCGGTCGAATACTTCCATAGCATCTTTCTCTCCTTCTACCATCAGGAGCCGTCCAGCCTTTGGTTTATACAGGAGGACGACCCGGCGCAGTTCCGCTTTATCTCAGATGAAGGTGAAGAGATGGTCTCGCAGCGGTTCGCAGGAAATTATCTGAAAGACAAGTGGGGCGCCATTATCGGAGAACAAGCCGTTGCGCTTCCCGGTGAAAAAAGTGAGTGCGATACTTGTGAATTCTTTGCGTGTTGCGGGGGCTACTTCAAATGGCCGGACAAAGAGTTCAGTTGTGATGGCGTGAAGACACTGTTCGGGACTATTAAGGGAGCGGCGGCGGAATTAAGAGATGACCTGAATGCTTTTCGTGTGTCGCAAGGAGGAGTACAGCCATGACGGGGAATCACCTGTCGGTAATTTTGCTCCCGACCAATAAATGCAACGTCAATTGTGAATACTGTTTTGAGGACAAAACAAACGACCGCATGACGCAGGAACAACTGACCGTCGTCATCACCAAAATCCTCGATTTCATGGATGAAAGCGACATCGCAGCCTTGACGCTTCACTGGCAGGGAGGCGAGATCATGACCATGCCCGTTGCGTGGTTCGAAAAAGCGTATGAGTTGATCGGGGCACTAGCCTCAGCCCGCAACAAGCATGTGGATCATGGTCTGCAAACGAACATGATCGGTTACACGCCGCGCTGGAACGGTATCATCAAACGGATGTTCGGCAATAGCGTCGGGACTTCGATGGATTATCCCAACCTGTACAGAAAACTGTTTCGAGGCGGCCCTGACGATTACACCAGAATCTGGACGCGAAATATCCGTGCGGCGCGCGAAGCGGGGATCGCAGTAGGCGTCATCACGATTCCCAATCGGGCGACTCTGGAGGTCGGAGCCGCGCGGCTCTATTCCTTCTTCGTTGATGAGTTGGGAATCGCAGACTTTCAGGTCAACACGCCTTTCCCCGGTGGCGAGCAGAACGATACAAAGAGAAATTTAGAATTAGAGAACGAGGCACTGAGCCGGTTTTACATCGAGCTGACGGATGTCTGGATCGAACGCGGGTTTCGTGAAGGAATCAAGCTCGGACCCATTGATCAACTCGTCGCGCATTTCTCAGGCGAGCAGAGTTGTCTGCCATGCATCTGGCAATCGAATTGTGCGGACGAGTTTATCTCGATTGATGCTCGCGGGTTTGTGGCGCAGTGCGACTGCTGGGTGACAAGTTATCCCGAATACTTCTTCGGCAATATTTTCGAGTGTGACACCCTGTCCAACATGCTCAAGAACAGTCCGGCCCATAAAGAGTTTGTCGAAAGACCCCAAACGATCATAGATCAGGACTGCATCGAGTGCGATTATCTTTCAATGTGTCACGGTGGATGTCCCGTCAGGACCTACACGATGCGTCATACCCTTTCTGAGAAAGACCCTTATTGCTATCTCTACAAATCCCTGTTCCGGCACACGGAAAATGTGGCGGCAAGACTCGCAGGAAAAACCCTGCTCCCAGGCGAATCTCTCTGGGCACGCACAGGCGAAGGGAAATCTTGCGGCAGCGGAAAATCCTGCGGCAGCAGCAGCTCAAAGACGACCAGCGTCCAGGCATGGCAAACTGTGCCCCTGGTGCAGATTGAGCGGCGCAGGAACGTTTAGCATTACGTTATGGCTTGTGGGGTTTTTGGGCGATGGTTTGTGGGGGGGTGATAGGCCACTCACAGGAGGAAAGGGTCATCGCCTACTGCCATGCCCCCGGCAGAGTCCGAGACAGCAGGGGGAAGTGTTAATTGCTGTCTCAAACCAAACCGGCATTCGTAGTATTCGCGTAGTATTCGACCGCTACTCAAATTCGCCTCTCAGCCTGCTCGCTCTCGAGCGCCTGTTCAGCTTCTTTAACGCTAATCACCTCACCCGGTCGGTGCGTGAGGTTGTAAACCACTGCCGAGATTACAGCTCCAATCAGGGGAGCGATAATAAATAACCAGAGCTGGCTCAAGGCCCAGCCGCCGACAAAGACGGCTGGCCCGATCGAGCGCGCCGGATTGACCGAGGTGTTGGTCACCGGAATTCCAACCAGGTGTATGAGGGTGAGCACAAACCCGATAGCGATACCGGCAAAGCCGACTGGCGCTTTGATATCAGTCGCGCCGAGCACTGTAAACACCAGAAAGAAGGTCAGCACGATTTCAACCAGGAAAGCGGAGAGCAGGGTGTAATGACCCGGCGAGTGTTCGCCATAACCGTTGGCGGCGAAACCTGCGACCGCCGGATCGTAACCGTTCGGTGCACCCTTGACGATGAGCAACAGTAGTGCAGAAGCCACTATAGCGCCCAGAATCTGGGCCACGATATAACCGGCTGTATACTTCGCATTCATTTTCCTGGTAATGAGTATACCGACCGTAACGGCAGGATTAATGTGGCAGCCCGAGATGGGGCCGATGGCATACACCATCGCGAGCAGCGAGAGGCCGAAGGCCAAAGCGACACCGAGGAAGCCAATCTTATCTCCGGCCAGCACGGCGCTCCCGCAACTGGCGAAAACCAGCACAAATGTGCCCACGAACTCTGCTAAGTATTTGTTCATGTCTTTGTCTCCTTATTCGATTGCCTGTGCACTACCGTCTCTTTGTGGGTCAAGAAAACCGGCCTTCTTGAAATAATAGTATCCAATCGCCAGCGCAACAATGATCGCGCCAATGCCAATCATCGCCAGGGGTAGAACGTTATTGAAATCAACGTTCATCGCATGCCTGGCGGTGGCGATCATGCAGGCCGAGAGGACACCTTCTACGTGGATGACAAACTCGTCCATGTATATCACGATGGTCTTCATCAGTTCCAGTCCGATCTGAAACATCAGAAGTCCGGCAAATACTTCATGCAGAAGGGGCAACGTGAAATGGATCTCCCGCGTGTGCAATTTCTAGATCACCTCCACAACGATCAAAACCAGAAAGCCCACGGTCGCGTAAAGAATGCAATAATCAGCAGCCCAAGCGACACCTGGACGAGGAGTTGCTCACAATACGATAACCCTTGAGCACTTTTTCCTGCATGCCACACCTTTCTTGAAGGACTTCAGAAGAACTCGGCTGGTTGTGCTGGGCTTATGCTAGCTAATCCCGCATGTGCGCAACTACTGGCAAAAGATACAGGTGGCGCGCGGTTGTTTTCCGCTTCGGGCGGCGCTGTTCGTGAATCGCGCAAGGATAACCCGAGCGTTTTAATGTAATCCGAGAGCGCGCTCGCATCCTGTCGGAATTTCTTCAAGCCGCCTGTCAGAAGTGACAGTTACCCTCCACCTTCCCCACAGTTACCCTACTGCCCGAGATAAATTGTACGGACCGTTCCCGGTCAGTGCCCCACCGCGACGGCGTGGCGGCCGGGCGAGAATAAGTAAAGGAATTTGGCGAAGTTGCAGAAGGCCATGGTGAAGTTGTTGAAGAATTATCTTCCGCCTGCCAACCAGCAAGTGAGCCGTAGACATTTGTCGCGGTATGGTTGCTCGGTAGCTGGATCGCCGCCCGCGGCCTGTTCATGCAGGGCCATGCCACGAGGCTGACACGTTCGGGCGGTTATTGGATTTACGAATCAGCCGTGGATAAGGCTCATGAGAATTCAGCTCTGGGGGTTTCTCCTGATTGCCATCGCCTTCCTGTTTTTGGAGGACGCCGACGCTTTAGGGCAAACACCAACCGGTACTGCAAGTGAATTCTGGCCCTCGTTAAAAGCCAGTATCGAATTGCGCCCAAAGACAAGCCTTCACTTATGGGTAGAGAAACACAACGGCGAAGACGATTCATCTCTACAGTGGAAAACCGGGGCACTGCTCAGTTACAGAATGAAGCGGATCCTGAAACTGCGCCGTTCCGACATTGACGAAGAGAATGAACACAACCTGGTAGTCGGTGTCGGCTACGAATACTTGCGGACGACTGAGAACGACGAGACGAAAAGCGAGAACCGAATCATTATCGAGGCGACTCCGCGTTATGTTCCCGGCGCAGGTTTCCTGCTTACGGATCGCAACCGGATAGAGTTTCGCTGGAAAAATGGAAGCTACAACGCGCGCTATCGAAACAAGCTGACGATTGACAGGTCACTCAAGGTACTAAACTTCAACTTTAAACCGTACGCTTCGGGCGAACTGTTCTACGACCGTAATGACCATTCGTGGGAGGAGAACCGGTATGCTTTTGGTGTTCAGTTGCCTTACAAGAAACGCCTCATGGTGGACACTTATTATCTGCGCAAGAACTGCACAGCTTGCAGTCAGGACCACTTGAACGTCTGGGGATTGACGCTCAATCTTTATTTCAGGCGGAAGCGGTGAGCAGTAGCAGCCGGGAAAGAAAAAAAGCTATGCCCATAAGCTATTTCACATCGAGCCTGTCAAAAGTGACAGTTACCCGCTAATTCCCACCCCGATAAACTCGACCCATACAAGATCAGGACTTAGCGAGGGAGATCAAATAATGAGTCAGAACCACTTTACTTTACGCTTTCCACTGAACATGCGCGCGGACGCAAAGACGTTGGCAGAGCAGTTGCCACCCCTGATGCCGGGGCTGTTCCAAGCGGCGGATACCATCGGTACGATTCACTCCTCACGTTTTACGATTCTGGACGAGAAGACTCTACTGTTTCTTGGCGATTTTGACGGCCAGTTCGGTGAGCTCATGGCCGATCTTGCCAAGCTCGCAGGACCGGTGTTCGATGCCATTTTCCAGCACGTGGATGGTCCGCCGCCCACGCCGGTGACCAATAACGCAGACGCCTTCGTCGAATGGACCGCGAAGCATCTTCTCCAGGCGGCGACTTTGTTCAGTGCGTACCCAGACGTGACCGTCAAGGAGATTAAAGCCCTGGCGACTGCCGCAGGCGTCACTGGCGGCGGCAAACAACTCCCATTCCTGGTGATCCTGCCAATCAAATCATCCCTTGCGTACATCGAGGTACAACTGCTGCTGCGCGCGAGGTCGCACAAGACCCAGAAAGATCTAGCCATGGTCGGCACACCCCACTTCGCCCAGTTCGTGCCCCTGGGGAAAAACCGGGTTGGTTTCTTTACGGTGTATGACGGCTCATTCGATGAGTATATTGCCGATTTCACCAAATACATCGGCCAGGTCTTCGATCTGATATTCAAATTCACGAAGGACCCACCACCCTCACCATGCAGAAAGCATCTCCAGGAGTTTATTGACTTTGCGGCGGGAGCAAACCGCGATCCGATCGGGTTCTACCAGGCATATCCAGGCCTGACGGTTCAGGACATCCATGCCCTGATGGCCGACAGTAAGTCACAATCAGCCTCGGCTCGATAGCGAGGCCTCAAGGCCGTCCTTCGCTCCAGAGTTACGGACGCGCAGACAAGCGTGAGGGTCAAGTAGGAGACACACAGTGAGCCAGGACAACAAGGAAGAAAGCAGGGGACTCCTCCATCGTCTGTTCGGCCGAGGCGGGCATGAGCTACCAAGTAATGGAGCAACACTCGACCTCGGTGATATTCAGGGGTTCATCCTTCGCGGTTACCGGATGCCGATGGTGCGGCATTTCTTACTATCGGTGGGCGTCCCCGCGAAGGCACGCGAAGTGCTCGGACAGCTCGTCAGCGGAGACGAGTCTGACACGCCACAGATCACCACCGCTGAAGACTGGCACGTAGGCTTCGAACCGGGACCTAGAGACAATCTCGACGATGTCCTTCGACGCAAGCCCGACTATTGCCTTAACGTCGGGCTCACCTGGCCCGGACTTGTTGCGTTGGAAGTCAAAGACCGCGTCCCGACGCTCTCGTTCAAGTCGTTCGGCGCGTTCATTGCCGGCGCCGCCGCCCGAGCGCAATTGGTAGGTGATACCGGGGCAAGCGGGCCGCTGAATTGGATCGGTAGCTTTGGGAGTGGAAGTGATCACGCCCTGGTTACCCTGCACGCCTTAAGCCCCGGGGCGATGACGACCTATAGCGACCGGCTATCTGCCCTGTTTGCCGAAGGCGATGCCTTTCGGGAGATCTGGCGCGGCAACGGGATGGCGTTGATGGAGATGAAGGATGGCCAGCCCGTACCAACTTCCAAAGTTCATTTCGGTTACACCGACGGGATCAGCATGACCACGATTCACGGCGGTCCGGAACACTATCCGCCAGATCACCAGCAACCATGCGAACCATGGCTATTTGTTTTGCGCCACGAAGCTGAGAACTACATCGTGCCGGAACCTCAGGAACTCGGACTTAACGGCAGCTTTGCCTGCTTCAAGATGGCCATGACGGACGTTGTTGGATTCGAGAATTTCCTGCAATCGAACAAGGACAAGATTGATCCTGAACTGCTTGCCGCCAAGATTTGCGGACGCTGGCGCAACGGCGTTCCTCTCGCTTTGTCCCCGGAAACGGATAGCCCTCCAGGAGGGATTCCACTCGATCAGCTGAATAACTACGAATATGTGAACGCAGATGGCTCTGGCGATCCAAAGGGACTGCGCTGTCCCGTTGGCGCGCACATGCGCCGCATCAATCCGCGAGGCCAGCCCGTCACGGGCCAGGGCCAACCAGGTGGCAGCAACAACACTCACCGTCTGATCCGTCGTGGGATGCCATACGGGCCGGCTTATGATCCAGCGCAGCCCTACGACGGCGTCGAGCGCGGGCTTATGGGTTATTTCATTAACTCAAGCTTCGAGAATCAATACGAGTTCGTGCTGAGCCAATGGGTAAATGACAGCGAATTCGCAGGGGCGGTCAGGCTGGACCCTAAATCGAAGGATCCTATGATTGGTACTCAGGACCCGGCGGAAAGCATTTTCGTGATTCCGCAGGCGAATAGCGCGCCGCCGATCAAGATCACAGGGTTCTCGAGCTTCGTTACGACGAGAGCGGCGGCTTACTGCTTTTTGCCAAGTGTCACCGCAATCAAATTTGTCTCCAAGCTTTGATGAGTTTTCTTATGCTGTTCCTGACCAAATATTTCGGAGTAACCGGTAGCGACGCTGAGCGGAACCTCGCCGGTGAACAGCCTGTCATCGAGGAAATTGTCAAGAAAGTTCTCTTGCTGCAGGCGAATGCTGCCGCTCAACAACAACAGCCGCTGCGCCGCGGAACTCATGCGAAGGGTGTCTGCGCACGAGCCCAATTCGAAGTCTTTGATGTTGCCGTCGGACGCGACCGCGGGCTGGCAACGCGACTCGCCAAGGGGATGTTTTCGAAGCCCGGCGTATATCCCGCGATTGTGCGGTTTGCAAACTCGGACTCGAAGTCAAACTCCGACTTCAAGGCCGACGTCCGGTCGTTGTCTTTCTCGGTCGACCTCACTCGGAATGGCACGGCTGTTCGGGACGCGAACGTTGGTCGGCAGGATTTCTCAATGCAAAACGCGACGACTCTGCCTATAAACGACGCGCGTGCATTTCTCGCGACGATGAAGCTGCTTACGGCATCGAACCTGGCCGTCGGCTTCTGGTCCCTGCCTTTCAGTGACAAGTTGAGAGTGATAAGGACCCTCGTGTTGGCGGGGTTACAGGCGCACCAGAAAATCAAACCATATCAACAACTGCGCTATTGGAGCACCGTACCGTTTCGTCACGGACCGATCGATGTTGTAAAGCAATCGGTAACCCCGTCGCCGGACAACCCGGCGCGTCCGCTGCAACGGAGTAACCCGAACGGCCTGAAGGACGAGTTAATCCGGCACGTCGAGGAAGATGGCAAGCTGAGCCGCTTCGACTTTGGGCTCCAGTTCCTTGACACCGACAGGATGACCTATTGGGGCAAGCGTCGGGACGCCAACTTCTGGATCGAAAACGCGAGTGTCGAGTGGAACGAAGCGGAAGCACCTTTCCACACGGTCGCTCGGCTAACCCTACTATCGCGGTCGCAGCTTCGGCCGGATGATAGCGAAGCGACATATTTCGATGTCACTGGAAACTCGACGCCTGACAGCACGCCTCTTGGGAGCATTAATCGCGCCCGCAGGGATGGAGAGGTTGCCAGCAGAAGAGCACGCACGCGCGCGGATATCTTCGCGACTTCAATCATGGTTTTCGCGACTCTTTTGTTGCTCGCCGCGACTGCTTTTGCGACGCCCTATCGCTGACGGGCCACATCAGGTTCAGCCCCACTCTTATTAAGGTGGTGTTCGAGAAGTTAATTGAGTTGGGGGTGATCAGGGAGAGAAATTATGAACCCCACAGTTATTGCATCTCTCGCCTTTGCAGGCATTTTTGGGGCGGCATTGCTGGGGATGCGCCTGCGCGCTGTGCTTCCCGAACATCACCTTAGTGCGGAAACGAAGGACTCCGTGCGCCTGGGAATGGGGTTGGTTGCGACCATGACAGCTCTACTGCTCGGGCTCCTTGTCGCATCAGCAAAGGGCTCGTATGACACCCAGAGGAACGAGGTGATCCAGATTGCATCCAAGGTTGGTTTCCTCGACCGCGTGCTCGCAATTTACGGCCCTGAAACGTCTCAGACGCGTGAACTGCTCCGCCGCGAAGTGGAGAGCGCGATCCCGCGTATTTGGCCAGACAAAAAATCCCAGGAGGCTCCGACGGAGCCAACTGCCGAGCAAGCACAGGTGATGTACGGCTCAATCCAAAAGCTGGCGCCGCAGAACGATGAGCACCGCTCGCTTAAGGCGCAGGCGTTGAACACAGCCATCGATCTCAGTAAGACACTCTGGCTTTTGTCTGCACAAGCAGACCCGTCAATCGTCACGCCCCTTCTGGTTGCTGTGGTCCTTTGGCTCGCCGTCATTTTTCTTAGCTTCGGCCTATTTGCACCTGCAAACAAGACGGTAATTGCCACCTTGTTCATAGTGGCGCTTACGGTGTCAAGTGCGCTCTTCCTGATTCTGGAGCTGGACCGGCCCTTTAACGGAGTGATCGCGGTCTCGAGCGAGCCAATGCGCAACGTGTTAAGCCATCTGGGGCGCTAGCTCAGAGGATCAGTCCAGGAATGCGATGAAAGGATTGAATCGCGCGGCGCAGGCTAGTATCGGCGCAACGAAAACGCTGTATGGGTTGTTGATTTTGCTCAAAACTTTAGAGGACCGTCTCGTACGTATGGCGACAGAAGTGTCTGCCACGATTTTCTGAGGCGAGCATAGTCCTCTTCGCACAAGTCAGCTCTCCCAGCCGGCAGCGTCCCGTCTTTGTGCAAATAATCGTACTTATCTGGATTGTGACCATAGATCAAACAGATCTCGTCGTAGAACCGCTGCCTATCGGTGGAGTGTTCGTCCCAATAGAATTTCGCCTGCCCCTTTTCCAGATTCGCAAAGAGCTCGAATGCGCGGGCGCCGTTGAGTGCCATCCGCTCGCCGTCATCCAGTCCATTAATCATTAACAGTGTGGCAAATTGATCGGCCGCATCTTCTTCTCGACCAGTGATAGGCAAGTCCCAGGCATCTATAACGGCGTGCCCCAACTCATGCAGGAAGACCGAAACGGCAGCGCCCGTCACGGCCTCATCCATTTTTGCTCGGCCTCTTACGACCGGCGAGAACAGGTGATAGTAGGAGTCGAGCAGTTCGTAACAAACCATCACCGTGTGGGAGACCTGATCGTAGTAAGCGTCCGCGTCGTTACATTTCTCAAGCGAAACGTTCACATCAAACGGTAAGGCCAATTGTTTATTGAGTTCATCGACAATCCCGATGATTGCCTGCCGGCTGCTTCGAACGCTTTGCGCCTGCGCTGTATTCCTAATCCGCTTATGCCTCTGATAAGAGACATTGAGGACTCCGTTATGCTTAACTGGCGCGGTTATTACGCTGACGAGAGACAGGTCTTCGCCTCTATTGGATTTTTCAGACTCATTTATACTCAGGCAGGCTGCTCGGTCACGGAGACACTCGATCGCCGCGGGTGGGAAGCTGGCCAGGAGCGGTGCCAGCACGCCAACTAACCACACAACATAGCGTGCGGTGGCGACCCTGGTTCTTCTTGTCTGGATATCTCTCAATTCCGCTCGCCTTCATAGCGGCGCATAAGCCGAATTAGCAGGATCTTTTACGCCTGACGCAAGGCGAGATGAAGCGCTGGCCCTTGAGCGCTTTTGTGATAGCAGTCATCAAGTCAGCAGCCATTCGCGACTTTACGACGTAACAAGCAGCTCCTGCGTCGAGTGCAGCGGAGACGTAATCAGGATCCTCGTGAACAGTCAGGAAAATGATCTTTGCCTTCGAGTCGGTCGTTTTCAAATAATTGGCAGCTTCGAGCCCGCTCAGGATGGGCATGGATATATCGGAAATGATCACATCAGGGTGTGTCGTAGCGTCGGTTTCTACAAGCGCTTGTCCATCGCGAACCGTGCCGACCACCTCAACGTGTCGTTGCAGCATCTGCACGAGATGTTCGAGCATGGCAGGGTGATCGTCAGCTAACAAAACCCGTACACGGTTCACTGGCCCTCTCTTCCTTCGTGGTTAGAGTCCGAGAGCTCTCGCACCATGGCAATCTCGGGCAATCCCGCAAACGCACCCCGTGAAAACCTGGGGTCTCCACTATTACCCTTGCACCTCTTCCGCCCCCTGCAGTTGTCGGTTAAGCTGGCTTGCGCTGGCGCCTCGATATAGGGGAACCGGCACGCTCGTTATGCTACAGGGAAACAGAGGTGCTGGATACTGGCAAAACTAACAGGTTGCGTTAAAACAGCGCGAGATGTGACAGGCGGATTTATCGCTTTCCGCTGGCCTGCTGTGCGACAGCGAAGCTAACGAACTCAGCAGTTGAGTGAAGATGGGAATTCTTGTAGCGCGCGGTACTTATGAGGGGCAACAGTTCGGGCGCCGTCAGTCCACGCGCTATGGCCCAATCGGTCTTTGAATCCGGAGCTTGCTCATCCGCGTACGCAGCGTGCTGGGGTTCAGTCCCAGAATCCGCGCGGCGCCGTGATTTCCTTCAATTTTCCAACCCGTCGATACAAGTACCTGCAGGATGTGGTTGCGCTCGACGTCAATTAGACTCTTTGGGTTGTCCCCAGTCACTGGTGACGAGGGAGTTTCGTCAACAAGCCTGTCCGCAAGTCTAAAGTCCGCGCCCTTGCTGTTAATCACTGCTCGTTCGATTACGTTCGCGAGTTCCCTGACATTGCCTGGCCATGAGTAGGTTTCGAGCTCTTTCAACGCTGTGGGCGAAATGCTTGTCACAGACTTTCCGAGTTTTCTGTTGAACTTGTCAACAAAGTAATTTATCAAAAGGGGTAAGTCACTCTTGCGCTGGCGAAGCGGCGGAACGGTGATCGGAAAGACGCTCAAGCGGTACCAGAGATCTTCGCGAAAATGACCTTCTTGAATTTCCGCTTTCAGGTTACGGTTTGTTGCCGCGATGATCCGGACATCGACTTTAATGGTCTGGCTACCGCCAACTCGCTCGAATTCGCCATCCTGCAAAACTCGCAGCAACTTAGCCTGCAAATCCAGCGGCAGCTCGCCGACTTCGTCAAGAAAAAGCGTCGCGCCGTTAGCTATTTCAAAGCGCCCTGGATTTCTCGTATGGGCTCCGGTAAACGCTCCCCGTTCATGGCCAAACAGTTCGTTCTCGATCAAGTTGGTTGGCAAAGTTGCACAGTTGATCTTCACTAGCGGCCGATCCTTCCGCGGCCCCGAGCCGTGGATGGCCCGCGCGACCAGTTCTTTACCGGTTCCGGTCTCGCCCATGATCAGCACGCTCGAATCTGTTGGAGCGACTTGCTCGACTTTGAACAGTGTGTATTTGATTTCGTCGCTCTGCCCAACGATCTCGTGGAAGTTGTGCTCGAGTTTGATCTCCTCTTGCAGGTAGATATTCTCCTGCTGAAGCTGGTCCCTTAGCCGTTGCACTTCCGAGAGTGCATCGCGCAACTCCTTTTCTGCCCGTTTGCGTTCAGTAGTATCTCGCATGATTACGGTGAAGAGTTTTTGCCCCGCCGTTTCGACCTGCGAGATTGAAGCCTCGAGCGGAAATTCCTCGCCGTCGGAACGCAGCCCCGAGACTGCACGGGCCCCAGCCATGGCGCGACTCGTAACTCCGGTCTCGCCGAACTCACGGATATGCGCGCTGTGGACTTCCCGGAGGCTGGCAGGGATAAGTCGCTCTAACGGCTGCCCGATCGCTTCGCTAGCTGACCACCGGAACATTTTTTCGGCGGCCGCGTTGAAGAGAACCACCCGTTGGTTTGCGTCTATCGTGATGATGGCATCCATGGCGGAGTTAACGATCCCTGAAACCTGAGATTGGCTATCACGCAGCGACTGCTCGACCAGCTTCCGGTGAGTCACGTCAACCACGAAACAGACGTAATCATCTTTAGCGGCGTCGAGGATGGCGTAGCCGAGGAGCACCGCCGCCCGAGTTCCATTCTTGCGAATGTACTCCTTCTCGTATGGCGTGCAGGCGCCGCGGGTCTTAGCTTCTTCAATGCCGTGTTCGTCCAGATCTCGGTATTCCGCAGGTGTCATGTCCGCCCAGTGAACGTCACCGGCATTGAGTTCCTCTCGGCTGTACCCCGTCATCTCAAGAAATGCGTCGTTGGCGCCGATAACTTTGCCAGAGCCATCCGAGTCGATTACGCCAATAATATTCGAATCCACCAGCCTCCGAACGCGAGCTTCGCTGGCCCGCAACTCTTGTTCAGTGCGTTTTCGAAGCATCGCCTGCGCGAAAATCTCACCAACCAGTCTGAGTCTGGTTTCAAATTCAACGTGCCAGTCACGGTAAAAATGCGTTGTAAAAACACTGATCGCCGAAGAGACAGTTTGACTGATTGCGATAGGCACGGTAAGCGATGACTTGACCCCGCGCTCACTCGCAGCTTGTCGCTCAGCCACTGCTTCTTCAGGCAAATCGGCAATCATATCGCCCAAATTTACGACGATTCCGGACCTAAGCTGATTCAGACACCAGGGAAATTGTTCGAGCTTAATTACCGAGAACGGGGCGGCTTGACCGGTCACCTCGTAACGGTGAGTTAGTGAGGCTTCTGCATAGTCGCTTGAGAACTCAAAGATGGTGCATCCCTCGACACCGGTAACTCTCACAACCTCGCGCAGCTGGCGATCTATCGTTCTATCAATCTCCTCAACAGGCAGATTCACGAAGCTGGCCGACAGTTCGAGAAGCATCTTCTCAAAGTCCAACCGCTCTCTTAATGCTTTTTCTGCCCGCGCTCTTCGTGCGCGCTGGACCAAAAGAATTACGATCAGCATCGCCTGGGCAATCGTCAGCGCGAGCGCGCTTAGCACGTACCGCTTGTAGCGCTCCCAGAAAGTGAGATCTCGGTTCCGCAGTATGCTGCCGGGCGGTAATCTCTCATCGCTGATGCCCCAACGTTGTAGCTGGCGCCAGTCGAAGATGTAATGGTTCGTGTCGGACACGTGGATCGGCAAGTCTTGCGGTTTTGCTCCGCCAAGAACTTGACGAGCGATCTTTGCGGCTTCCATCGCATCGGGTTCGATGCCCCACACGTAACCACCTACCCCACCGGCGGGGATGGTGAAGACTTCGGCAATACTGTAGAAAGGAACGTTTGCAGCCTTCGCGATGCGGACAGCCGACTCTGCCGCGGGAAGCGAATGGCCTGAACTGTCGCGGAATAGAGTGACGAAGAAGACAATGCTGTGCTCAGGCAGTACAGATACTCGTCTCTCTATCTCATCGATGGGCAGGTCGGTCAAATAGGTAAACTCGACCGGACCCTCAAATTGTTCTAAATCTTGTCGTGCAGTCGCCAGATAGCTCTGATCGAGGGGCGAAACACCACCGACGATGACCACGCGGCGTGTCTCTGGCTGCAGGCGAAGCGCACTCTCAAGAGACCTCTTGAAATCGAGTCTTGACAGCACTCCCGTAAAGTTTGGCTTCAGGTTCAAGTCTTCGATTAGGCGCTCCTCCATGACGCAGAAAACAACAGGCGTGCCGGGAAAGAGGTCTTCTCCGTAAGCCAGAAGGAATCGCAAAGCCGGAGGCTGCTCGGCGACTACCAAGTCGAAGTGTTGGTCCGCATACTTTAGCCGATAAAAATCACGCAACGCTCGCAAGTACTCATCATCTGCAATGCGCCAAAGGTCAGTATATTCGTTGTAGAGGTTGATCCGTTCCGTTGAATTCTCGGTTAGTGCGGATTGAAAAGCCTGATCGTAAGCAATTGCACCTGGGCCATTACTTTTACTGGTGTGAAAGAATAAGACACTTTTCTCGGCTTGGGCGGCCAGCGAACAGAACGACAATAGTAGCGGCAACACAGTTATGGAATTCAGAAACCAGCGATGTATGCAATGATACCTCCCCAATAATGGAACGTTCGCTTCGCAAACTTGCGTAAAAGTACCACATCGGCTGGAGATCCAGTCGCGTGAGGGTATAGGTAAATGGCGCCCTCGCTCCACGGCCCCATCCGACGAATTCTTCCGCGTTTGCCCCCTTGTGACAAATCAAACGGGTTCACATTATGCTTCGGCTCCTTGAGATCAACGCTTTCTCGTCCAGCCAGATGCTTTTTAGGCCTAACCTTGGGAATTAGCCACATTTGCAATAAAGACATTTCGGGGGGAATTTACTGATGATAACTGATGTAGACCTCAGTCTCAAAGCTCGGCTTGCAAGGTAGATCCGGGTAACTGGCGGGTTTATCGCTTTCAAGCGGCCTGCTGTGCGACAGCGAAGCTAACCATCTCAGCAGTTGAGTGAAGAATTGTTGTATCGTGCGGTTGGAACGGTCCCTGGGGCTACCTACTTTGTACCTGTTAAAAGTGACAGTTACGCACCAGCCCCACCTTCCCCTAGACTCCTCGTCAGGACTTGCTGTTCGCTGCCTCTGTTTTGGTCGACGGTAGCTAACAGTAGTGAACGTCATGAAAGACATCGAAACAATCAAAACCACGATCTTTGCCTGCGTGCTCCTTGGGCTTTACTTCGTCTTAGCTGTGACGTCGGTCTCAGCTCAGAATGTAAGCTCCGGTTTCGACACAAAGGCCCATTTATCCAGTTACAGGATATACGCGTGGACCGAGTGCAGTCGAACGGCAAACTCTAAACTAAATCATGAAACAGTTATTGCAAAGATTGGCCGCCACCTTGCCGCCATCGGTCTACGGAAAGTCGATGAGAAACAGGCTGATCCATACCTGTCTTATCACGGCGGAATTGAAGACTGTGTTTCCTACGAAGTTGACAGTTCCGGGTACGGCGGAATCGTGTCGCCCAGGCATCAAGAGGCGACGCTGGTGATCGCCTTGATTGATAGGAAAACGATGAAGTTAGTGTGGGTCGGCAGGGCAGCCTACACGTTGTCGGATAATACAGAGACGAACGACCGACGAATCGATCAAGCGATTTCGAAGATCTTCAAAATGTATCCGCCCAAGTAAGAATGATGAAGCTGATATCTGCTAAATCATAACAACCAGGATTGGTACACTTATGCAGCCTTTAAAGCAGCTGAGACATCGATCTGGGAGAGGGCTTTTTCGACCTCTTCCTCGTAATAGTTCTCTGAGAGAGTGTACTGCCACACCCCGTGCTCTCTGAGATATCTCTCGACATCAACCACCAGATCTCTGAGCCAGCTGGACGGACGGCCAAAGCAGCCAATAGGCGACTACAACTACGAGCAGCAGGACGACGACTACCACAACTGCCCATATTTTGATTCTGTTTTTTTTCATGTCGCCCTCCTATGATGAGTTGTCCTCTTCCAGTTGGTTAACCGTCAGCACCATCAACTCGGCGCCCAGATCCAACTCATTGAGTAAGGTTTTCGCTGCTGGGCGTGCAGATCGTGGTGTCCTTGGGTGTGAGCACGTGCACTTTGTTCGAGATCTGGTTGAAGGGCCTTTAAATTGGCCCGAGGAGCTGTCCATGTTGAACTCGTAGAGCCCCCGGAGCCGGCGATCATCGGAAAGCCGTAAAGGTAGGTCTCGGCGATCGTTTTGAGCTCGTCGATGGTGAACGCTCTCGTTGAATCACCCAACCTAGCGGACACCGGCACCGCGGGCGCCGGCCCCGACGCCGTGATAACCGGCGCCCACACCGCCGCCCACACCGACCGAGTCAATGAACAATGCAGTTGCGCCACCGGCTTTGGGCATGGTGCCCTCAATCAGCTTGTAGCTGTAGACCAGGTCATTCCCATCAACCACCGGATTAGTAATCTTGAGCACGGCCAGCGTGTTGTCGGCCTGGCCCGGCTCATAGGCCGATAGCGTGGCGTTGGGCGGGTTCTTCGAGAAATTGTCCGGGCCATCGGCCCTGGTCCATTCAGCGAGATATTCAGGCATCTTGACATGGCCAGCGATGCGCTGCGGCCGATCTGAGAAGTACAAGGTCTGTTGGTTTACCTTCACCAGACGGAAGGTGCTCTTGGCAGGGTCTACCTTGAGATCGTCCGCACTCTGCACGAACATGAACGTGGCTGGTCCCGCAGAAGGAGTTGCGGTGTTCGAAGCAGTGAAGTGTTCGCGGTAGTCGAAGTGTCCGCGGTAGTTGACGCCTTCCCACACGCCGCCATTGACAACATTACGATTGCTGCCGCGAAGAGGAGTGCCTGGCGGGCATGGTTCAGGCCCTTGAAGAATTCCCTAGAAGTTTTCATGGGTTGCTTTCCTTTCTTTCTCATGAGCTTTCCTTTGTTTTCCATTCCCGGGTCCTCTTGTTGCTTCTGGGTCTGCCCCAAGCTCGTCGTCTTAAGCTGAACACGAACGTAATTGCAGAGTTCCGATTCATTAGAACCCTTCTCAGGCTGAGCCGACGTCTCGAGATAACACGTCATGAATTCCATCGCTGCATCCTCCCTTACGGGGTGGGAACCACGCGATAGTACACACCGTTCGCGCCGTAGGAAGGGCTGAACCAGGTGTTGCCGCATAAGTAGTAGGTTCCGCCCTGGACGCTGGGCGTAATGCAACCGGCTGGTAGCGCACCATAAACCGCGCCCATCTCATACGTGACGTTGGCGGTGGTGACCGGAGCGGCAACATTTGCATTAGCAGCGGCGGCATTGGCGCTGGCGGCCGCCGCATTAGCGTTGGCAGCAGCCGCGTTGGCATTGGCAGTGGCAGCGCTTTTGTTGGCCGCGGCGGCGCCGACGGCCGCGCCGGCCACAACGGCGGCCCCGTAACCGCAGTGGTAGCATCCTGCCTGGTAGTAACCCACGGTCGTGGGCGGATGGTACCCATAGTAGGCCGTGGGTGGATGATAGGCAGAGGCGTAGGCGGTCGTTCCGTATGCCGTGCTATGTGTCACGCCGGCCCCGTAAGCGCCCGATGTGGTACCACCATAGGCGTTGGTGTGGGTCGTGCCCCCATAGTAACCGTGCGTTGTGCTGCCGCCGTAGACGTTGGTGTGGCTTGTGCCCTGGCCGTATGTGTGTGACGTGCTGGTGCCGGCAGCGCTGGTGTGGCTCGTGGACCCATAGCTGTGCGAGGTACTGCCGCCATAGCGGTTAGAGTGCGAATAGGCCGAGGCCGTCGCGCACGGGGCCAGCATGGTTACCAGACTTGCCAAGCTAATAATGATCTTTTTCATCATGTGTCCTACCTCCTTCATTGTTGTTGTGCTTTCCCTGGCTTGGCCCTCGCCGGAGGCTTAGCGCCGGGCGCGGTCTGCGGATGGGGGTGCGCAAACGGAATGCGTTTCGCGTTGGCGGCTCTCGAAGACCCGAAGGCATCGCCCGGCACAGTAAAGTCGAGTTGCCAGTTGGAGAGATCTAACTAGTGGCGTAGGTGCTCTGGATCGTCGAGGAAAACTGCATGGAGCATCCGGGGAAGTTTGTCCTCGGCTCCAATCCAGATTTGTATGAACACCCCATTGTCGATGTATGCCACCATATCCGTCGTTGTTCCCCCGACTACGTGGGATTGGCCCATGTAATAGGCGAGCTTCAGCCCTTCGGCCATATCCTTGTAGGGATCGGCGACAATCAAGTCGGTGAAGGGGAAGTAGATCCCGGCGGAGCGGTATGCGGCCTCCAGTGTGGCGTCAATCGTAGGCGGCGCATTGGCAACGGCAACCAGGTTCTCGGCCGGTGCGAAGGCCATCATACTTTTGCCGTCGTAGGAGAACTCAGAGGCGGGACCATCGCCCGAAATGATCACCCGCAGCCTGTCGGGTCGCTGCAGAGTGACGTCTGACTTTGTCGCATAGGCGAGGGGATGTCCGTGGCGGCTCGGGTGCTCGAAGATTTCCACCGCCGTGAACGACAGCGAACGCGCAGCAGCCAGACGGTCGCTCGCAGCTTTTAGCAGTGCAATCGCTCTGGGCTCCAGGTCCGGTTTGGGCGGGATGACCGGCGGCTTCTTTCTCTGCGTGGTCCTCTTTTTTGCGGGCGGCGTTGTACTTTGCGCGTTCGCGGCTCCAGCCGCCGCCGAAAGAACCAGCAGCGACACCAGCCATGCCGCGCCAAAAAACTTATGTCGGATTTTCATGGCACTCCTCTAACCACTAAGTTGAAGTCGTGGTCCTGATGCTGCTAGGGAATCATGCCGCAATCGAACATTTTGTTGGCGATGGCGGGTGCAACCCTGTTGATGAATTCAGTTCGCATTTGCGGATCGCTCTTAAGAAGTCCGATGACTTTTTGTTCATCAGGGCTTGGCGGAGTCTTCTTGCTTTTCTTCTGCCACAATTCCTCGCAGGTGGACTGCTGGTATTTCTGAGTGATCTTATCGGCCAGCTTGTCCAAGACCGGATATTGCTGTGGCGGCTCAACTGGCGCCTTCTTTGAATCAGCACCCACGGCTAACAGTGACAGCAGCGCGAAGGACGCCGTAAGAAGTTTTAGAGATTTCTTCATTGGTTTCTCCTCATCTTTCATTCTGCTCGATTCAACTCCCATGCTGTGCACCGGCTGTACCGCGCACGGATCTCAAGGGTCCTTGCCATTCCGAGGCTGAATCTGAGGCGGCTTTCTAACTCTTCCGCAGAATCCTCGCTTTACATCGAACGATCTCGCCGCGCTCGTCGTTGAGAAGTTGCCGCGCAGCAATTCGCCCTCGAAAACTGAGGTCCGGCCAGAATTCTAACTTTGCCTGTTCCTGGACAATTATATGTACGACGTTGGTACAAGATACTGTCAGTATTGACAGGCTTCATGACGGTGACATGTCTTTGAATTATGAGTGTCCTGCGCGCGGTTGCGCTCGTCCGTCACTACCTTCGTCACTGAAATCACCTGGAAAGAGCCTGTCGAACCTGGGCTGGCGCCTGTATTCCAAAACGCAAGGTCAGTGGTTACTTCATCTTTTCATACCCCGCCCTGGCTTCTTTCAGGATCGGAATATGAGGGTTGGTGTATTCCCGGAGTGTGAGGAAATCCTGGTAAGCAGTTTTGACTTTCGCGGTATCATCGGCGCGAGCATAGGCGCGGCCAAGACCCAGATGAGCGAGCTCGAGCGGCGACTGCCGATGACGTGCTTCGGTGTGATGAAGCACCTACGAGTGCTTGAGGGGGCCGGCCTCGTCGTGACCAGGCGGCGCGGGCGCGAGAAGCTGCACTTCCTGACCCCCGTGCCGATCCGGCTCTCCGGCCGGTCAGCTTAGCTGTTAGTGCGCCAAGCGAAGCTTGGTGCTTCTTGTGGGGTGAGAGTCCCCGTTGAGTAGGGATAATTCCAGCAACACAACAATTGGCGGAGTTCTTAATAAATCTGGGAGTAGTCCACAATCAGGAATTGAAGAATCTGCAGCAGCACGGGGTGTGGCAGTACACTCTCTCAGAGATCTATTACGAGGACGAGGTCGAAGTGGCCCTCTCCCAGCTCGACATATCGGCCACACTCAGGGCCGCCTGAGTGTCCCAATCTTGGCTGTTATGATTTAGTAAGAGATGCCAGCATTCCTCTGGTAAACCCTTTTGATCCGGTTGCGTTGATGGTTCTTGAGCAAACACGAACGCGCCACGAGCACGTTGGCATTGGTTAGTACTGTCACAATTGACAGTGTCATTATCCGATCAAATTCAACAGAATCGATCTGAACGAATTATGAAATGGTCTGGAGGCGACTATGAAATACGTCAGGACTAGCTTAACAAAGCGAGTTTTCATGCATATCACGGCGGTCGCATTGATAGTCGTTGGTGTTATCTGGCCCGCCACAGCACAGAATAGCGCTAAGCGACACAAACAACCCGTCCTCTACTCGGTTAAAGCCAATCACGTGATGCGCATCCGGTTGAATCAGGCGATCGGATCGGAAACTTCACGGATCGGGGACAAATTCACAGCCACACTGGTCGACCCGATCTATTCCAGCGGCGGCCTGCAGTTGGCCCCGCAGGGGAGCATCGTCGTCGGCAAGGTGACGCAGATCCAGCGCGCTCAGAAGAACGGAAAACCTGGAACGATGGATGTGCAATTCGTCTCGATCCGACCGCCGAACGGAAAACACTACCCGATAAACGGTTCGTTGACTGATTTGTCGACAAAATCAGGCAAGAGTGACAATGAAGGCACAGTCTCAGCAAATGAGACCAGTCACCGCAAAGTCAAGTTCATCGGAGGTGGTGCAGGCGGCGGCGCCCTAATCGGAGCAATTGCCGGCGGCGGCAAAGGACTAGCCATCGGAGCGGGTGTCGGCGCGCTTGCGGGCGGCATTGCCGGACGTCTGAAAAAAGGCTCCGAGGTCAAGGTAGACCCTGGAACAGAGTTCGGCGTCATTCTTAATCAGACTCTTCGCTTGCCCAAGTACTCGGCAAGCTAACGGCGAAGAATCAACTGATGCCGTTGTGGGCGTGTGAAAACTCGCCACTCCGACTGACGCTAGTCATGCTCGTCCGAACACGATGATCACGTTTCGCAGGCAGCGCATCGTCTCCCCTTGCGCAGGTTCAACTCAGGTGATGTGGAAGGTAAGCTGGATCGGTGCGGCTATCAGCATCGGCATCCCTTCCTTCTACAAGATCTAAGGTCCAAAACTACACGCAATCCTCGTGGGACTGATACCGGTCGACGACCGGCCGTTCAGCGGCTAGATCAAACCAGAGAAGGTCGGTACACGGAGAGAAATCAGCCACGGATTCAAGCGGATAAACACGGTTCAAAATCAATCAGCGGCAGACTGAACGCTGATCGACGCGGATTGGGATACCGTGATCGAAGAGGTTTGCCAGTTCCAACCGTTCACCGACGGGTTTGCGCGCGTTGTTCCCGCCGATATATCTCGCTGCTACCCACGGCATTCCACGGCTCGCGGTATGCTGTGGGTTCTAAAGGCAATACATCCCCACGAAGGCAATCACCTCAATCCTTCTATCACACTTGTTTTCAATGGTTTCACGAAAGTGATCTATGCGGCCTCGGAGTCTGGTCCGAAGATTGCACAAGGAATAGTTACCGAATCTCTCGAACCCACGGTGGTGGAGGAAGCCCCATGATAGTTGCCACGATCCGAATGCAAGTAGACGCCGAAAACCGCCAGGAGTTAGTCCAGACGTTTAGTGCCCTCTATCAGCCGATCGTTAAAGAGCGGGGCTGCCTCAGCTTCGAATTCTATTGTGAGATCGGTGACGACGACAACGTGCTGTTGATGGAGGAATGGGAAACTGAAAGGCATTGGCGAGACCACCTGCAGTCAAAGGAGTTTGCGGTGCTGCTCGGTGCAATGAGCCTAATGAGCGATCCGAAGGCTCTGCAGTTCAAGCTTCTATCCGAAACCAGTGGAGTGCAAGCGCTGAAAAACATGCGCGCCACGCGGAGGTATGAACTGGTAAACGAATGACGGCGTCTGTGACTCAGCTTTTCTGGGCCGGGACTTTGAAAGCGGAAAAACTTGAGGTAGTGATGTACGCAGTAGCTACAGCGAAACAGACTGATATCTCGCAGCACCCGACGAGACCGTCGCCGTCGCCCTGGCTACTGCGATCGTTATTCGACGCTTACCCCGCCGCGGTGGGTATTCTGGACGAGTCGGGAATCATTCTCCATACAAATCAGGCATGGAACCTTGCCTCTCAAAGTGATCTAGTCGGACCGCAATATCGTGTAAGTCAGAACTACTTCGATTTGTGCGAAAACATCCGGGGTCAAGCGCATCACGACGCCATCGCTCTGAGGGAAGGCATACTTCGGGTGACCAGGCATGAGCAAGAGGATTTCTTTTTCGAATACAATACCTCAGAGCATTCGTTCGAGGTTCACGCAACCCGCTTGAAACTGCCGGGATCCACAGGCAACATCCTCGTGTCACACCAAACTCTGACGCACGCGAGGGCTGAATTGCCGACGTTGCTCCCTGAGCAATTTGCTTTCTCAAAAGCCTTTCATTTTGTCCCGCAGCCGATGAGTCTTATGACGCTGGTGGAAGGGAGGTATATCGATGTCAACGAGAGCTTCCTGGCAATGCTCGGGTTTGAGCGCGAGGAGGTAATTGGTCACACGTCGCTCGAGCTGGGCATCTGGGCCAGCCGGGAGGAGAGCGTGCGTTTTGTCAGTCGGTTGAACCGCGAAGGCCGCATTAACAAAACGGAAACGCGGCTGCGCGACAAAAGCGGTCAGCTACGCGTGTGGCTGTCTTCGGCAGAGTTAATCGAGACGCAGTCAGAAAAATATCTGCTGATGGCATCGTGCGATATCACTGAGCGCAAACGGATGGAGCAAGAAATAAGCGAAGTGCATGGCCGCCTGATCCGGGTTCAGGAGGAAGAACGGAGCCGCATCGCCAGAGAATTACACGACGACATCAATCAGAAGCTGGCGCTACTCTCCATTGAGCTGGAGCAATTTAGTGAATGCCCGTTGAATCGGCCCGGCGAGGTCCGCAAGTGTGCGAAAGCGCTGTGGCGTCGCGCCCAGAACCTCTCGTCTGATATTCAACGGATTTCTTACAACTTGCACCCCTCAAAGCTGGATCACCTGGGGCTGGTCGCCGCAGTCAAGAGCCTCTGCCATGAGGTATCGGTTCATCGCGCGTTGACGGTCGATTTTACCAGCCATAACATCCCCCAGGAGATTCCGACAGATGTTTCTTTATGCATCTTTCGCATAGCCCAGGAAGCTCTGCGGAATGTGATTCGGCACAGCGGTTCAGCGACAGCGCAGGTCGAACTGGTGTGGTCTTTCAACGAGCTCAACCTGCGCGTCACGGATTCAGGCTTAGGCTTTGAGCCGGGGAAGGCGAAGTCGAAACTGGGCCTTGGACTTATCAGCATTCAGGAGAGACTTCGTCTGGTTGGCGGGGAACTCTTGATTCGATCCAAGCTGTCGCACGGCACTCAGGTCGAAGCGAGAGTACCGCTTAGGGCGCCCCGCTCTTAACCCGGTTCGAAGCAGCGTCTGCCGGCAATCAAATTACAGAGATTACTTGAGGAGACCTCGAAATGAAACGCGCGCGAATACTCCTGGCTGACGATCACGAACTCTTGTTGGAAGCCTTTAAGAAATTGCTCGAGCCGGAGTTTGAAGTGGTGGGAACAGCGCCTGACGGGCGTGCTCTCCTGCGAATGGCAGCAGAGCTCAAGCCCGACTTGATCGTGCTCGATATCTCAATGCCCTTGCTAAATGGGCTGGACGCTGGCCGACAGGTAAAGATTATCCTGCCCGCCGTTAAGTTGATCTACCTGACGATGAACCAGGATCTGGATCTGGTTACAGAGGCGCTGCAGATCGGAGCAAATGGCTACGTGCTCAAGAATTCAGGCTACTCCGAACTGCGCAAAGCAATCAGTCGAGGCTTACTCGGCAGAACTTATGTGACTCCCCTGGTTACCCAGGAGATGGACGGGTACCTCCTACAGGACCCCATGCGTCGAAAGCAGATCATTCGCCTCACTGCACGGCAACGCGAAGTGCTGCAGTTGCTCGCCGAAGGTCGCTCGATGAAGGAGGCAGCCCTCATCCTGAATGTCACGCCCCGAACGGTTGCCTTTCATAAATATCGGATGATGGAAGATTTCAATATTCACTCGAATGCTGAGTTGTTCAAATTCGCCGTCAGGCAGCACGTGGCGTGACGGTCATTCTTGCCTGGGCCGGCGGTTCAAATTCTACTATGGGTTTGAGCTCACCGTATTTGCGATTCCCTTGTTTTGCAAGATTCTGATCTCAACTCGCCGATTCTTCGCGCGCCCTGCTGCAGTCTTGTTATCGGCGACGGGCTTGGAATCACCATATCCAAATGGTTGAACCAGCCGCCGCAGATCCAAACCGTGCACGCCAACCAGGTATTGAATTACGGCCTTCGAGCGTCGTTCGCTCAGGCTGCGATTTCTCGCCGTATTGCCGGATTTATCCGCAAATCCCACAACTTCAACGAGCCAACCGTTGGTGTTCCCCTTAGCCTTCTCTCCCTTTGCCCAGGCTGCCGCGTCATCGATCGTCTGCTTGGCGGTAGCGTCAATAATGCTGCTGTTTACTTTGAAGAGGACCGGAATTGTGCGAATCGTTTCGTAATCATCCAGTCCGTTGATACGGTTGTTGGCCAACGCGGCAGCCTTAAAGGCCGTATCAGCCTGGTTTTGTGCCGCCTGGGCCTTGGCTGCGGCCGCGGTAGCCAGAGCCGTATTTTCCGCAATTTGTCCAGCCATAACGCGCGCGTTCTGCTCCGCCTCCCGAGCGGCCTGCTCGGCAGCCGCCAGCCTCGCCTTGTTATCTTCGGCGAGTTCATCTGTCTGCTCCAGAGCCTGGGCGCTTCGCAGGTCCTGCTCATCAAACCTGACCCACTCGGCTACCAGATTACCGTCGGCATCTCCCGTTCCCTGAGCTTGCAAACGCAGGCCGCGCATGATGTAGGTCACTGGGTAGTCCTTTTTGCCCTTAAGACCTCTGTTGTGCGAGCTAACCTTTGTGGCGGGCGTCATGAGCACCGAAGTCTCGGCGCCGGCAGGGTCCCGAACTTTGAAGGAATCGCCGGAGCGAATACTGACGACGCCCTGAACCTTTAGCTTCTGACCCTGCGGAACCGGTACAGGATGGGCTTTGCTTGCGCCTTGCGCCGAGGCCCTAACTGCGCTCATCAGCGCTATCACAAAGGCCAGGGCCACTAGCACCGCGATTGATTTTCTGCTTCTCATGTCAATTTCTCCTCTTCAAGTTTCCAGGTTGTGGTCAATAAACCAGTAAGCGTGCGGTTACTCGAGCCACCCGCCACCTGGTCCAGGGGTTTCTCCCCTATAATCGGTGCGCTCAGGGCAGCGCGTTTACCATGAGTCGTCCGTGGGACGCCAGGTCCTGTCCGGGTTGTATAACTCCATCTTCTTGACGATATTCAGTGAGTCCGGCCCAAGGTCTCTCTGATAGACGATCCCTTCGTAGCTGACGATAAAAGTTTTCACACCGGTGACGCGGTAGCCTGCCGGCACAGCAACAAGTGCAAACCCTCCAATCATCACCCCTTTCACCATGAAGTCCATTTCCCCCAGCGGCGCTGCGGGCCCCTGGCCTTTCAGGATCTTGTAGTAATAGCCGTGGTAGGGTTCAGTCCTGCTCGTATAACCCTGCTGCAAGGCTTTGGCTATCCCCTCTCCAACCGGCCCACCCCAACTGCCATCCTCATTTTTCCAGGCCAGCCCATCACGCTTCCCGGGCGTGCTGACGATGCGCTGTGCGTACTGATTAACTCCGTCATGAGCTTCGAGCGCATACTGTTTTTGGACCTCCACATAACCGCGGCAGATCGTGATCGCGTCCAGTTCGTTGGCGCCAATACGACGATCAAGAATTTCCTTGCGGCCCGCCCTGGCGTCGAAATACCACTTTCCGCTTCGCTTCACGATCGGAACTGGATATGGCCAATCCTCATTGCCGACCGAAAGGATGGCACGATTAGGGTTTTTCGGGTCCTGAGTCACCGAGGTTTTTTCCTGTGCCTTTGCGGCAAACAAAGTCGCCCTTTGCTTGTCTTGCACACGGTCCCTGGTCACCACAAGATCGGCGCCACCAGGTCCAACAATCTCCAGCAGCGCCGGCACGTCAAATTGTTCCGCTGCTTGAATCAGCGCAGTGGCGGCTTGTTTTGATGTGTCGAACCCTTTTTGCCTGGCCGGAGTTGCCTTCGCCTGAGGCGCTGCGTACCCGGCTGACCCGAGCACGCCTGACAGGGCGATCGCGCAAGCGGACAAAAGAATTTTCGACGCCAATACGGTGTTAAGCTTTGCTTTCATTTTCTTTTCCTCAAAGATTCCTTCCGCTATCTCCGACGACCGCCGCCGCCTCCCATGCTTGAGGCACCTCGTGAGCTACTGGCCCGGGCAGCGCCCCCATCAAAGCCTCCGGAGCCACCTCCGAATGAATCCCTATCCCGACTCCCGGAGCTGCGCGGGACATCAACGCCGCCAATGCGATCCCCGCCGGCTCCTGTGCGGTTCCCGCCACCGGGGGCGTGATCGCTGATACCTCCGCGATCCCCGATATTGCTGGCTCGATCGCTCACGCCTGCACGATCGCCCAAACCGCCGCGATTGGCATCGCGAGTGCTCGGAAGATTGCCGCCTTGCCGACCAAGTTGCTGGTGCGCGCCTGTTTGACGGTTGGCCAGCGAATCTCCGCGCGTCGTGCCGCCGTATCTTTGTGCCGTAGCCCGGTTAGAGTAAGGCGCTCCGCCACGATGCTGCGGATTGTGCTGCCATGTCTGATTACCACCGCGGTTACCACTAATGTTGTTGATACTCGTGTTGCGATTGAAACTGTTGTTCCTATTGATGTTGACATCGTTGTTGCCCCAACCGGTGTTCCAACCCCAGCCTCCGCCTCCCCACGCAGCGCCGATCGCAACTCCGACCCCAAATGAGATCGCGCTTGCCGCAATCACAGCTCCCGTCGACGGCGGGTAGTAGATTGGCGGGTACGGATATACTGCAGCGCCGTAAACAACCTCGGGATTATAGGAAGGCACATAGACCACCTCCGGATTTGCCTGTTCCACAACGATGACCGTCTTGCTCTCAACAACCTGGGTCTCGACCTTCTGCTGCTCGTTCGACTTCAGCGCCCCGGTGCCCTGTGCTTTTGTTCGCATGCGTTGCACGGCGTCCATGACCTCACCTTGCTGCGCGAGAAAAGCGTTCCCTATGTCGGTGGTCCATTGAATGTCATCAGCAAGTCGTTTGACCACGTCAGGCAGCGCGGCCATGGCCTGAATGCTCGGGTCCCAGGTTTGCTTCGAGACTGCATCAGTCAGGGCCTTGTCCTTTAGATTCTTGTTCTTGTCCAGCCATTGCTGAAGCTGGATGATTTCGAGAGGATAGGTAGAAGCCACCAGAGTCTGGCTCAAGAGGGGATCCGGATACAGAGCGATCGGCGCCACCAGCGAGTCCAATTGATCACTCGGAATCTTTGGCGCGTCCTGCGCTTCCTGTGCCGGCAGGGAAGTAGGCTCCTGCTGCGTAAACACCGCAAGGTCACTGAAGACGAGCGACGCGACAAATAGGAGCGCCACGAAGCTTCTTGCTGGACGCGTAGTGAATGTTGATCGGTAAAGTTTTGTATTCATGGTTTTGCACTGATCAGGGCAGGCCTCGGATATATGCACGTTCCCCTACTCGTTCATCTGGTGGTTAGCGGTCCTAAGTCAGTGAACGCCGATCCGGGCGACGGCCTCGGCGTAGCTTGGACCTTCTTTCCCAACAAATTTCCTGATCTTGTTGGGCAGCTGGTCCGTATAGCCCGGCTTAAAGGCACGCTCGATGCTTACGGGAAATGCGACGTATTCCATCGCTTCTCATCACCAAAAACACCTCAGAAAATGCTCATTCAAGCATCTATTTGGCCTCAATTTTATTCCTGGTCAGAATGGCTGCCTACTGTCAGTTCTGACAGGTTGGAAGAAGAAAGTTGATGCTCTGTAAGTTCCATTCAACAGTTCGCCATGTCGTCCCGATAATTCCTGGGCAGTTAGAACAGTTCGCCATTTGCTTGACCGGAGTTGCCTTCGCCTGAGGCGCTGCGTACCCGGCTGACCCGAACGCCTGTCAGGGCAATCGCGCAAGCGGACAAAAGAATTTTCGACGCCCATAAGTTGTTAGGCTTTGCTTTCATATCCTTTTCCTCGGAGGTTTCTTCCGCTATCTTCGACGACCACCGCCGCCTCGCATTCCGCCGCCACCGCCACCTCGCATTCCACCGCCGCCGCCCCCACGACCACCGAAGCCGCCGCCTCCTCCCATGCTGGAGGCACCTCGTGAGCTACTGGCCCGGGCAGCGCCTCCCCCAAAAGTCCCGCTACCCCAGGAGCCAGTGTTCCGCGCGCCCGCGCCTCTCGAAATGTCTTTGCTGCCAATGCGGTCCCCGCCAAAGTTCCCGCGGCTGCCTCCGGCGCTGCTCAAGTCCCGGCTGCCAATACCAAAAGTGCTGCGGTCCAGGGTGCCGGCCCGTGGACTGCCGTCACCTAATTGACCGAGATTCTGTCGCGCACTCGCTTGATGTGTGCCCATCGAATCCCCGCGCGCCGCGCTGCCAAACCGATTTGCGGTCGACCTATTTGAGTATGGAGCACCACCGCGATGTTGCGGGTTGTGCTGCCAGTTACCACTATTGATCCGATTTCCCCCGCGGTTGATATTCGTATTGTTGTAGTGCCTCACGAAGTTGTTGTTCACGTTGAAATTGATATTGTTGTGTCCCCATCCGCACCCCCATCCCCAACCTCCACCCCAGCCCACGCCGAGCGCGATGCCGGCGCCGTACCATATGGCAGCACCACTGTAATATCCTCCGTAAAAGGGCGGATAGGGATAGGCCATTGCACCCCAAATAAACATCGGGTCGTAAGACGGCGCGTAGACCACTTCCGGACTGGCCTGCTCAATCACCACGTAGGTTTTGCTTTCGACCTCTTTTGTTTCGACCTTCATCTGCTCATTGGACTGCAACTTTCCAGCGTCCTTCGCTTTCGTGCGCATGCGTTGCACTGCGTCCATCACGTCACTCTGCTGAGCCAGAAAGGCGTTTCCCAGGTCCGAGGTCCACATGATGTTCTCGGCCAGTTGTTTGACGACCGTCGGCAGCACCGCCATAGCCTGAATGCTTGGGTCCCAGCCCTCCTTTTGCACTCCCTCCGTCACCGCCTTTTCATTCAGATAATTGCCGTGTTTCTCCAGCCACTGCTGCAGCTGCGTTAGCTCGAGCGGATAAGTCGAAGCCACCAGCACCTGGCTCAATAGTGGATCCGGATAAAGGGCAATCGGCGATACCAACGCGTCCAATTGATCGTTCGGTATCTTTGGCTCGTCCTGGACTTCCTGTTGGACTTCCTGTGCCGGCGCGGAAGTAGGTTGCGGCTTCGGGTGGGCGAAGATCGCAAGGTTGCTGAAGCCGAACATGGCGACGACCAGCAGGGCCACCAGGCTTCTTGCTGAATGCTTGTTGAAGGTTGATCGGTAAAGCTTTGCCTTCATGGTTTTTGCACTGCGCAGGGCAGGCCGTGGATATTCGTTTACCGGCCTCATTCAGTCAGTCACGAATTAACTACCTAACGTCACTTCATCGGAGGTTGGTACAGTCCTTAGCTTGTGAATGTTTTCAATCGACTTCCGCGTGTGCACGGGTTTGACGATCGTCCTCGAGACAAGTTGTTCCTGGCCGGGTAGCACCTCCGCGGTGCCTCCCGGCCACGAACTTATTTCCGGTGGAGCGTTCAATAAGGAATTGCACAACTATGTCGGCTTACTTTTCAAACGGTCCACCACGCTTTAAATGGAATAACCCAAGAACGTCTTGGCTCTTGCGATCCCGGCGTCCCATTTCGCCAGTTGTTCTGGGGTGAAGAACTTCACCACGCGCTCACGCAAGGAGCCGCGGACTTCTCGGAGCTTCGCGATGACGTCGGCTTTCGTGACGTCCGGGTGCTTATCGCGAATCGCGTCCATCCTTTCGCTCGCGTCCTCCAGAGCCGTCCTGAGCTGCGTTTTCTGATCTTCAGAAAGATTCAGGTCGGTCGCGAATTGCTTTAACTGCGTCTCGACGATCTTTGCTGTTTCGGCTTTCATACTCCATATTCCTTTCTTTTTTGCTGCGTGATTTCAGCAGTTGGGCTCGGCCGTCAATCACGAGCCCAACTGCGTTAACTCTGGCTCGGAGCTCGAGCCATGGGTTCCAGACATCAGTCCTGATGCCATAGAACTTCTCGGCGTTCGGCCCTTGACCCGATCGGGATGTCGCGGTTACCTCGCGGTAGTAAAGTGTCATCCGGGCCGCCGGTCGGGTTAAGTTTGCCCCGTAAGAGTTTGTCGGTAAAAGGCGTCTGTTTCCCTCTCCATTCCCATCGGGCGCTAGCCCGTTGATTGGTGCATTATTCCCATTCTGATCCTTGAATTTAGTCGTCGGATACCAGAAAAAATAGTTTTCATAGGTGATTCCCGGCGGAGCCTGAATGCCCGAGTAGTCAGCCACCGCCATCTCTAGTCGTGGTGACCTGGGTACGTTTTTGTGGGGAACGAACGCTGATTTTGGTGTTGCCATTTCACTTTCTCCCTTTATGTTTGATCTATGTGTTAGCACGGTCCAAAGCTAGTGAATGCCGATCCGGGCGACGGCTCGCGTTAGCTTCGACCTTCCTTTCCGAACAGACTTCCGGATCTCCTTAGCACAGGTGTTCCGTATGGCCCAGCCTGGAGGGACGCTCGACGGCTACGAGAAATGCCACGCATCCCATCGCCTTTCATCGCCAAAAACACGTCAGGAAATGCTTGTACAAGCATTTATTTGGCCTCAATCCTATTCCTGGTCTGAATGGCTGCCAACTGTCAGTTCTGACAGGTTGGAAGAAAATGGTTGCGTTTCAAAATCGTGCAGCATCGGCGAATTGATCAGGTAACGGTCGAAAGCGGCTCACCCGCAGTTCATACACTGTGACCGACCAGAAGGAGGCGTTCACCGGAGGCATCCAACCGGCGCGAAGCGCAGCGTGTGGGTGCTGGCGTCGAGTTTTTCGCCCATGGCATCGAGCGAATAGATGGGATACATCGCCTCGATCCTGGAGTTACCGTAAATGTTAGGAATCGCGGCGGCAATGGTATTGTCAAGCTAACCAAGAAATGACTGTCATAATTGACAGTTACACGGTGTTCTTAACCAGTGTCAGAGTACTCGTCAGGTGATAAATAGATAGAAGTGGCGATCAGGCAATGTACTATTAACGCGAATGCAAACGCCCTTTACTTCCGTCATATTTTAGACGCACAACTCGCGGAACAAGAGAGGAGTGGATTATATGATCAAGAGAGCGCTGGCGATGCTCGACCGTCAAAGCGAGTGAGACGACTCTGGTATGGGTTCAGGTGTTTTGACCTCTTCCGAAGGCAAGATTCTGCTGGCCGCTCATACTGTAAAGACCTCAATCAAGTGACTCCAGACGTTTGATTATGAGCAAAGGCTACAAACTCGTGCCGGCAATGCTTTTACTTAGCATTGTTCTTTCTGTGCTTGTCGGATGCCGAAAGAGCCCGTCTGGAGCCGCCCAAAATGGTTCTGCGAACCAAACGCCCAAGACCCAACAAGTCGAAGCATCTGGCGAAGCCGCGGTCGATAGCGGAGATCTAATACTGAGTTATCAGCCACGAAAGAAGCGCATCGCGTCAACAGAAAACCATATAGTCGGTTCCAATCCTCAGGCAATTGAAAAGCTAATATCAGAGCTCAATCAACGTCTTATCCTTCCATTTGATATTTATGTGGTGTTTGTAGATTGCGAATTACCTGACACGTTCTACGATCCGGAAACCCATGAGGTCACACTTTGTTACCAGCTAATTGATGACTACTACGACCTGTTTGCGAGAAAGCTCAAACATAAGACGAAGCTCGATGATGCCGTCAAGGCTGCAACAGTAGCAACATTCTTCCACGAGCTGGGACATAGTCTGGTCGATGCCTGGAAGATTCCGATCACCGGAAGAGAAGAAGATGCCGTCGATCAACTGTCAACGTTGGTGCTGATAGAAGCTACAGAAGATGGGGAGCAAATGGCCCTTGATGGTGCACTCATATTTAAACTCTATGCCGATGCCGACAAAGGCGAAAAGGTGTATTGGGATGAGCATTCACTCGATGAACAACGATTCTTTGATACGATCTGTTTGGTCTATGGGCATGATGAGGAGAAGTATGCCTACCTGGTGAAAAACGGAACCCTTCCTGAGGAGCGCGCGTTATTTTGTAGCGAGGATTATGAAAAAGTGAACCGTGCCTGGCGCCAACTGCTGGCGCCATACCTCAAAGTAACTGCGCAGTCTCGACCAAAGCTCAGGTGATGAGACCGCTCAGCCTACGGTCATTTCACTCAGCTCATTTGCCAATGGTGTTACCGCGGTTTACGTTTCCGTTGCTGGGCAAACCATTCCGGAGTAAAATTTATTGAGCTTCGCAATCAGAACAGCGCTGCCACGATTTCAATGGAGCTTAAGGAAAAGAAGATGAGAATTAACCGCAAAGAACCCTGAGTTGAAGTCGCTAAGCTCGCAAAGGAAGTTCTTCTAATTTTCTTGCGCTTAGTGTTTTCCGTACCTGCCATTGAAATCCGAATTAGCAGGAATAAACCGCCGCTCAAGTGAACGGGAGGACTATAATGTCCGAAGTAGCCGTGAATCGAGCAGGCAGGTCAAGAGTTGAGTCGACACGCGATGACGAGTCGCTTCGCCGCACGGCAGTGGTGGCGCTTCTGGTCTGTGCAGGTTATTACTTCACTGCCAGGATTGGGTTCGCTTTTGCGCTCCAGCCGGGCTCCGTTTCCACTCTCTGGATGCCCAACTCGATTCTGCTCGTGGCGTTACTACTCGTTCCGCCGCGTTTGTGGTGGATTGTCCTCCTCGCTGCATTTCCGGCCCATGTTGCCGCTGAGTTGCAAAGCGGCGTGCCGACGGCAATGGCCTTGTCGTGGTTCTTCAGCAATTCCGTCCAGGCATTAATCGGGGCTGTCTCCATATACACCCTGATTGATGCTCCGCTGGGGTTTGACAGCTTCCGGCATCTCGTTATCTTCCTTCTGCTCGGAGCCTTTCTTGCGCCCTTCTTATCATCTTTCCTCGATATAGCGCTGGTGAAACTCAACGGCTGGGGAACTGGTGCATATTGGGACAGCTGGCGAATCCGGTTTTTCTCCAATGTCCTGGCTACCGTGACACTGGTTCCGGTGATTGTCACGTGGTCTACCAGCGGTATCAAGGCAGCGCTCTCTGCGCCGCTCAAACGCTACCTTGAAGCCAGCTTTTTAGTTGTGGGCCTGTTTGTGGTTGGAATCGTCGTCTTCACCAGCCAGCATGGGATTACGGACAGGACTCCCTCGCTGCTCTACTGGCCCCTGCCGTTTCTGCTCTGGGCGGCGGTGCGATTCGGTCCACAGGGAGCGAGCATGTGCCTTCTTCTCGTCATGTTTCTGGCGATCTCAGGCGCGACGCACGGTCAAGGGCCTTTCGTTGCGAATTCGTCAGCGGAGAATGCTCTCTCCATTCAAGGGTTTCTGATCGTCGTCTCTATCCCCCTGATGTCCTTAGCTGCCGTAATTGCGGAACGGAAGCAAGCGGAGGAAGCTTTGCGGCAGAGCGAAGCCAGAGTGGCACGTACTGAAGATTTCGCGCTCGTGATGGCAACCCATGTTGGTTTGGACGGTAGGTGGCTGAAGGTTCCGCCGACTTTGTGCGCGCTGCTGGGATATACAGAGGAGGAGCTTCTGGCGAGAACTTTCAAAGACATAACCCACCCGGACGATTTTGAGGCTGATTGGAGTCAGTGCCAGCGCCTTATTCGCGGCGAAATCAGATCTTTCGATCTTGAGAAGCGTTATCTGCGCAAGGATGGGCAGACAATCTGGGTCTATCTGAACTGTTCGGTAGTTGAGGGAGATCACGGGAGGCCGGTTCATTTCCTCACTTACATCAGAGACATCACCGATCGCAAACTCGCCGAGCAGGCGCTCCTTGAGAGCAACGAGCGGAATCGGGCTATTTTGCGTGCTAATCCTGATCTGGTGTTCTTGAACAATAAGGAAGGTTTTTATCTGAACTACTATGCTCGTGATCTAAGCGCCTTGCTTGTGCCTCCCGAAGTATTCCTGGGCAAAAACATACGTGACGTTATGCCCCCTGAGCTGGCCGAGAAGTTTATGGACTGCATCCGGCGGCTCGACCGCACGGACGAAACTCAAGTGCTGGAATACTCGCTTCAGATAGGCGGTGAGGAGCGATACTACGAAGCGCGACTTGTCGGCGCTGAAGGCGATAAGGTTCTGAGCATTGTCAGGGACATGACTGATGCGCACCGGGCGGCCGAGGCCTTGCGTCTCGGTGAAGAGAAATTGCTCCAAAGTAATCAGCAGATTCGCGCTCTGGCTGCCCGCTTACTTACTGCACAGGAATCCGAACGAAGGCATATCTCGCTGCAACTGCATGATGATCTGAGCCAAAACGTCGCGACGCTCGGAGTGGCAATCAGCCGCCTCAAGCGCAAACTCCCAGCTTCAAAAGAAGAGATTGTGGCTGAACTCGATCATCTGGGCCGGCATACTACTGATCTGACGACTCAGATCAGGCGCCTCTCACATCAACTGCACCCGGCGGTGCTCGAACATCTGGGATTAGTGGCAGCCCTTGAATCGCAAGTCACAGAGTTCGGGCACGAGGAACAGATCGACGTGAAGTTCAATGCGCTGATTAGAAGCGAAAAGATTCCGCTCGACGTGTCTGTGTGCCTCTACCGCGTGGCGCTCGAAGCCCTGCGAAATATCTCCCGCCATTCCGAGGCCACTTCCGCCCGGATCTCACTGACCGAGTCGGGCGACTCCCTGACGCTCGAAGTCTCGGATTCAGGCCGGGGCTTCGATGTCGAAAGAGCCAGGTTGGGAAGCGGGCTCGGACTGATTAGCGCCGAAGAGCGTGTCAAGTTGCTGCAAGGCACTTTCGAGGTCAGCTCAACCCCGGGCAGCGGCACTATGCTCGTCGCCCGAATTTCCCTCGCGAGGGAATCATGACCCGTCCAAGAATCCTGCTCGCTGACGATCACCAGATGTTCGCTCAAGGGTTACGCAGCCTGTTGGAGGACGAATTCGAGCTGGTGGGAAGTGTGACCGATGGGCAGGCGCTCCTCGAGGCCGCGCACGAACTCGACCCCGACCTGATAGTCGTCGACATCTCGATGCCTGTGGTCAATGGTTTCGACGCCGTCCGTCAACTGAAAAAAGAGGGCATGCCAGCAAAGATCATTTTCCTGACGATGCACGCCGATGACAGCCTGGTTGTGGAGGCGTTTCGGTGCGGAGGTTCCGGATACGTCCTGAAGCAATCGGCGGGCGAGGAACTGATCACCGCTATCGAACTGGTCCTCGCTGGACATGAATACGTCACGCCACTCGTCACCACGGAATCGGTCCAGGGTAGGAGCAAGGGAAGTGATCGGACGCAGAAACTCAGACTGACGCCGCGCCAGCGCGAGGTGCTGCAATTAATCATCGAGGGCTGCACGATGCGGGAGATCGCCTCCCGGCTTGGAATCTCGACCCGGACAGCCGAATCGCACAAGTACGAGATGATGGAAGGTCTGGGTGTCGAGAGCACTGCCGAGTTGATCCAGTATGCGATCAAGCTGGGTCTGACTTCGACCTGAATCAAGCCGCACGAGATGAGCACATTTGGAAGAAATCAGCCTCCAGCGTGAGCCGGTTGTTCCATCTCCTTAAAATATGATTTTGTGCCGCCGCTTCGGCGTAAAATCGCCGAAAGACTCAATATTTTTCCTCTCAAGCCCCCATGTTACAAAAACTTTAAGAAAGGATTTACCCGTATTTTTACGGGTTGTAGCCCGCCGTGAGCCGATGTAAAGTTCCCGAGTCGCTTACTTAATTTATTTCGTAGCCGATTATTCGCGTCAGGGGTTAGGAATTGCGGCGTGTGGTTCAACTTGAGATCAGGACGATTGATGTCTGACCTTGTCCTGTGATCGAGGTGCTTCGAAGCTGCATTTCGTCACGAAAAGGTTGTCACCTTCTGTCCAGAGCGGTTCAATCCGCATCCACAGTCTCATCTTGCTTCCGCTGGCGTTAGCGTTTCAGTAAACAACCAGTTCCTCGAAGGAGGATCTAGGTATGCGATACTTACGACGCTTGCTAGCAAGCGGATTAATGATTTCCATTCTTTTCCTGTCCAACGCCTTTTCGCAGAGTGCCCTGACGGGAGGTCTGACCGGCGTAATTACCGACCCCAACGATGCCCTTGTTTCGAACGTTACGGTCGAGATCACAAACGAACGGACGGTGAAGGTCGAGCGCGGCATCAACCGCGAGGCGGACGGAACCTATCTGGCCGGGGAGAGGCCACAGGATATTTCGCTGCAAACTGCTTCGAGCGTTGCAATGTTTGACTGGAGAAAGGTTCGACGAAGGGTAATCAGCGAACATAATCTTCTGCCGGGGAGCATTATCCAGTTCAGGGAGTTGTCCGTTTGGGAACAGTACAAGTGGCTTATCATCGGCATTAATTCATTGTGCATCCTCGAGGCTCTGCTCATCGCCCGGCTGTTGCTTAGCCTTGCAAGACGTAGAAAAGCTGAAAGGGAACGCGAGGGCTTCGCACAACTGGCTGAAGCCGAGCACCGGCACCTGGAAGACGTTGTGACTGACGTCCCGGGCGTTGTCTGGGAATCTCGCGTCTACAACGGCCACGACTCACGACAAACGGATTTCGTGAGCCAGTATGTCGAGCAGATGTTGGGCTACACCGTCGAAGAATGGTTAGCCACGCCAGGTTTCGCGCAGTCGCTCATTCCCGAAGAAGATCGGGAGGCCGTGGAGCGCGAAACCACAGCAATTATCGAAAGCGGCAAGGAGGGCGTCGTTCAAAGCCGCTGGGTAGCCAAAGATGGGCGGGTGTTATGGGTCGAGGCGCATCTGACCGTCGTGCATGACGAGACAGGGAAAACTGTCGGCCTACGCGGCGTCACCATGGACATCACCGAGCGCAAGCGTGCCGAGGAAGCACGGCACCTGAGCGAGGAGCGGTTGACGCAGGCCATCAACGTCGCATGTTTCGGGGTTTTTGAGCACAACCACCTTATTGGGGCGCTCCACTGTTCGCCCTTGACGCGGGAGATTCACGGCTGGGTTCAGGAGGAGGCAAACCTCGAACGAATCATTGAGCAGCTTTACCCGGAAGACCGCGAAGCATTCATTACCGCAGCCCGGCATGCCCACGATCCGGCTGGCGACGGCTTCTTTTCGCATGAATTTCGCATCGTGCTCGCCAGCGGCGAAGTGCGCTGGCTGAGCGCGCGGGCTCAGACATTCTTCGAGGGTGAGGGCGTCGCGCGACGCCCTGTGCGTACCATCGGCGCTGAGTTGGACATAACGGAGCGCAAGCAGTCGGAAGAGGCTTTGCAGAAGGCGCTCGAAGAAGTAAGCCAGTTGAAGAATCAACTCCAGGCAGAGAATATTTACCTGCAAGAAGAGATCAAACTGGAGCACAACTTCTCAGAAATAATAGGCCAAAGCGATGCGATCAAATACGTCCTCTTCAAGATCGAGCAGGTAGCTAACACAGATACCACCGTGCTCATCATGGGCGAGACCGGAACGGGAAAAGAGCTGGTCGCACGCGCGATTCATAGTGAGAGCCGGCTTAAACATCGGTCCCTTGTGAAAGTCGACTGCGCAGCGTTGTCTGCGAGCCTCATCGAAAGCGAGTTGTTCGGGCACGAGAAAGGCTCCTTTACCGGGGCATTGGCGCGCAAGATCGGACGCTTCGAACTGGCGCACGGGGCGACAATCTTTCTCGATGAGATCGGCGAGCTTCCGCTGGAATTACAGGTCAAGCTGTTGAGAGTAATTCAGGAAGGCGAGTTCGAGCGTCTCGGTAGTTCGAAAACTCTCAAAGCGGATGTACGTATCATCGCGGCGACCAGTCGAAAATTGGAACAGGAAGTCAAGAAGGGTCTCTTTCGTGAAGACCTCTGGTATCGCCTGAACGTTTTCCCCATCACAGTGCCACCGCTCAGGCAGCGCAGAGAAGATGTCCCGCTGCTGGTCGAACATTACGTGAGGAGGCTTTCGAAGAAACTGGGGAAAGAGATCACATCGATCTCACCTGCGACGCTGAACACTTTATGCGAATATAGCTGGCCCGGAAATGTCAGGGAACTTGCCAATGTGGTTGAGCGCGCCGTAATCAATACACAGGGGGAAGTCCTGTGCATCGTGGATCATTTTGAAGCCATTAAGGCAGAAGAATATGAATTTTCTAAGAAAACTCTCGTAGAGACAGAGCGGGAATATATTACTGGCATTCTCGGCGATACCAGCTGGAGAATCGAAGGTCCGAACGGGGCTGCAAGGATTCTGGGTCTTAACCCCAGTACCCTTCGCACCCGCATGGCTAAGATGGGAATTCAGAGGCCTAAGTAGGGACATGACGCCTTTCACAAATATCGCATGATGGACAATTTCAATATTCACACGAATGCTGAGTTGATCAATTCGCCGTCACGCAGCATGTGACGTGAAGGTCATTCTTGCCAGGGCCGACGGTTCAACTTCTACTATGGGTTCTAGAAAACTTCGGTAGGCGAATTCTGGTTGGCAAACTGTCAGAAATGACAGTTCCTTTCAAACCTTCGCATACCGAATAATCTGCGTATGCTCGGAAGAGCCGGTTTGCCAATGCCTACGTGGAAAAGTGAATCTACCGCCTGCATCGTCAGCTGCCACAGGAGGAAAGGGGACGATGTACGGCGCTGAGGGCTGCAAGGGAGAACCAACGCTTTCGAACGCAAATTATCAAGTAAGCCGAAAGTTAAGTAAGCGAAAGGACAAGTGCCGACAATGGAGACTGCGGTTACTGTGAGCACCACCGACCTCCCGACTTCAAACAGGCTGGCACTGGACCGCACACGGCTGGCCTACGAGCGGACATTGCTGGCCTGGATCAGGACGGCCACGTCGATGATCACCTTTGGGTTCACGATCTACAAGTTCTTTCAGTATCTGGTTGAGAAGGGTCACGGTGAGCACAGCGACAGACTCATCGGACCGCGAGGCTTTGGGCTCTTCATGATTGGACTTGGACTCTTTACGTTATTGCTGGCGACGATTTCCCACCGCCGAACCTTGCATGCAATGCGGGAGGCGCACGGTGACGTCCCGTACTCGCTGGCTGCGGTGCTGGGGGGAGTATTGTCACTCCTCGGCCTGCTGGCGTTGTTCACCGTCATCTTTCGGCAGTAATGGCGGCGGCATTTACTATCGGACGAAGATCTACTCCGGCCGCACGGTCAGTGTCCGTGTCCACATTGATCGTGTAGTCGGCGCGGCGCGACTGATGCAAAAGCACAACGTCGAGTTCAATATTCTGACGACCGTCAACGCTGCCAATGGAGACCATCCTCTGGAACTCTATCGCTTTCTGCGCGATGACCTGGGCACGAGGTACATTCAGTTTATCCCGATCGTCGAACGAGCCACCCCTGAGTTAATCAACATTGCCAACAAAGATTGGGGCGAGAAGCACAAAGTTCGGCCGCTCTATGTGCAGGCCGGAAACCTGGTCACCGACCGCTCGGTAGGGAGCGAGCAGTGGGGCCGTTTCCTGATTGCCATCTTCGATGAGTGGGTACGGCTCGATTTGGGTACAGTCTTCGTGCAAATGTTCGACGCGGCGCTGGCATCCTGGGTCGGCGCACCGGCGGCGCTGTGTATTTTCTCAGAGACTTGCGGAACTGCCGTCGCGCTCGAGCACAACGGCGACGTTTATTCCTGCGACCATTATGTGGAACCCGACTACCTGCTCGGCAATATCGCACAGACGCCACTGGTCCAACTGGTCGGTTTAGCAAAGCAGGTCAAATTCGGCAATGACAAGCGCGATACACTGCTGCGTTTCTGCCGCGAGTGTGAAATGCGTTTTGCCTGCCACGGCGAGTGTCCCAGGAACCGGTTTATTCAGACTCCCGATGGCGAGCCAGGTCTTAACTACCTTTGCGCCGGCTACAAAGCTTTCTTCAACCATATCGATCGGCCGATGAAGCTGATGGCCCAGCTACTGCAGCGCGGTCGTTACGCAGACGAAGTGATGCAGATACTAACCGCCGAACGGGCAGCAAAGCCTGGGCAAACAGTCTCGCAAGTGGGACGCAATGAACCTTAGTGAAATGCAGGATATTGCTAAAGTGATAACGATCGTTTGACATTCTGCTCGTACGGTCCTAGCCGAATAATTTAGAACTGGCTTTCTACGAACGTTAGGTCCCTACGGGAATTGCGGTGCGGTCACAAATCCCCCTCAAAGAACCAATCCCCCCTCACGAAAGGTTTGTCCTGTCAAAACTGACAGTTACCATTCGCGCCCAAGCCTCCTAATATGCCATTCTGTACCCTGGATCTGTCCCGGCCGGAGGCCCGCAGAGTCAGCAGATTGGCTGCCGGTGCGAGGATGAGTCCCATACAAGAGGAGGTGCACGCGATGACCGAAACGGCGGACACGAAGGAACTTTATCGGCTTTCACCACTCCTTGAAGACACGGAACTCCAAATTCTATCTTCGGTAGTGCAGGCACGATTTGCTGCCTTGTCCCATCTGGGAAAGGTGCGGAAGGTCAATGAAGATCACTATTTGGTCACTAAGCTTGACCGCAGCCAGGAAACGCTGCTGACCAACCTGTCCGAAGGTGACCTGCCGCCGCGCTTCGCCGAGTGGGGTTACGGAATGGTGGTGGCTGACGGCATGGGAGGTGCGGCAAATGGAGAGGTGGCGAGTAGTTTAGCAATTAGCACGTTAATGCAACTAATGCTGCACTTCGGAAAATGGAATCTGCGGATAAACGAACGCGTCGCTCAGGAAGTTATTAAGCGGGCGGAAAGGTTTTATCAAAGCGTCGATGAGGCGGTAGCAAGGGAGGGGCGCGAAGATCCTTCACGAGCCGGCATGGGCACTACGCTGACCGCAACCTTTAGCGCAGGCCGTGATCTCTTCGTTGCGAACGTGGGAGACTCGCGCGCTTATCTGTTTCGCAATAACCGCCTGCTGCAGGTGACGCGCGATCAGACCTATTCTCAACTCCTGGCAGACACCGGGCAGATCCCTCAACGCGACGTTTCTACTCACCCCCTGCGCCACATCCTAACCCAGGCTATCGGGACGGGTACGGCAAAGGTGCAGATCAAACGGTTACCGCTCCGTGATGGGGACTGTTTACTTCTGTGCACCGACGGCCTGACCGAGATGGTTGCAGACGAAGAGATCGCCGCCGTCCTGATGCGTGAAGAAAACCCTGATGAGGCGTGTAAGACGCTGGTGGATCTAGCTCTGGAGCACGGTGGCAACGACAACGTGACGGTGGTGATCGGGAAGTATGAAATCCCGGAGTGACGAATCTGATCGCAGTCGAGATTAGCTGGAAGCTGGTTTCCAAGCTCTATTGGAAAATCAGCTCCTTTGAGGACTTTGATAGGCTACGGAAGACAAGGGCGCCCTGCCTACTTCTGGGCGATGTTCTCCACAAAAGGTATGCGAAGCGATTTGCTCCGAGCAGGATGGTGATCAGTTTCCAAGGTCTTTATCCTTGCCTGCGTCCTCGATATTGTTTATCAGATCATCGTGCAACGCTGGGTCTATCCGGGCGAGGTCGTATTGGTCGCATGCATCCTGGCTTTCATTCCTTACCTGCTCATTCGCGGGCCTGTCAATCGAATTACGCGACTGTAGCAGGAGCAGGGATGGACACCGCGAAAGAGAATACCCTCACCGGACCTGTCAACTTTGACAGTTATTCTATTCAAACATCCTCCTTATAATTTATTTGGCAGAGGGTTGAAGCTGTGAATTCGAGCCGAAACTCGGTGCGTTGTATTTAGACGACGCCAGTAACTACAAGGTGACACTGCCGAAAGGCATCCTGCGGGCGGTCAATGCGCGTCACGCGGCAGTGTTACCCGCGCCCCGGCAGCCAGCAGCTATCCATCCCCCGCCGCCTGCGCAGTCGCCTCCACGAAGGTGTATTTCGGTCGTAAGCAGCCCGACGGCATCAAGCGCGGCAACTAGATTCAGACCATACCAGGGTTGGTTCACAATTACCCGGATGTTCGCACGCGACGCCCAACCCTTGAAGGGAGGACTCAATACCGCTGAATAGAAGAAAGTGATCCCGTCATTAAACAACCACCTTGCCAGGTAGCGGACAAAAAGTACAGGGACCACCGCCGGCGAAGCCTGTCGTCAAGTGATGATGGCGAAACAACCCGAGTCATTAGACGAGGACAGAGTCAACATAGACAAGGAAAGGAAACGGCATGAACAACCGAGACACTAAACACCGATCACATCTGCCCATACCATCTCCGGCCAGGACCGGACTGATCACCTATGACGCCAAGGATCCGGATACGAAATATCCGCC
>WNFR01000465.1_pt1 | contig 58813 bp, 55 predicted proteins | sample 5400221 | NCBI WGS metagenome assembly WNFR01 (sample SAMN13153357, study PRJNA577476) | soil metagenome | isolation source: 40 cm soil under Madrone tree | place: USA:California | collected 2016-06-14
GTTTTTTGCGCGCGTTTTCCGCGACGTACTCGGTTTCTGCGGCAAAACCGACGATGAATCGCTCGCCTTTGTTTTGCGCTACGCTGGCGAGAATATCGGGTGTGGCCTCGAGCGCGATTGTCATCGACTCTTTGTTACGCTTGATCTTTTCTCCGTGAGGTTCCGAAGGGCGATAGTCCGCGACGGCGGCGGCAAAAATCGCGATAGAGCAGTCCGCCACTTTCTCCAGAACGGCGCGCTGCATTTCCGCGGCGCTTTGCACGTCGATACGCTCGGCGCCCGCGGGCGCTTCCAGTGCGGTCGGCCCGCTCACCAAAATTACGCGCGCGCCGCGCTTCGCCGCAGCTTCGGCAACGGCGTAACCCATTTTTCCAGAGGAGCGATTCGAGAAGTAGCGCACGGGATCGACATTTTCGCGCGTCGGGCCCGCGGTGACGAGCACCTTCTCTCCAACGAGGTCGCGCACGGAGTGCAACGCCTCGTGCACCGCGGCTACGATCGCTGCTTGCCCAGCGAGGCGCCCCGCGCCTGTCATGCCGCACGCGAGATAGCCTTCATCGGGATCGACAATCTTTATGCCACGCGCGCGCAGCATCTCGACATTTTCCTGCGTGGCCGCGTGATTCCACATGTTCACGTTCATCGCCGGCGCTACCACCACCGGCGCGGTGCTGGCGAGATATAAGGTGGTGAGAAAATCGTCGGCGATGCCGCGCGCAAACTTTGCAAGGATATCCGCCGTGGCCGGAGCAACCAGGAGCAAGTCGGTGCGTTGAGCGACGGCGATGTGTTCGATGGCGCTTTCCAGGTTGGCTTCGCCGCCGGATTCCGCGAAAAGATCGGTAATGACTTTTTGTCCGCTCAGCGCGGCGAATGTCAGGGGCGTGACGAACTCGCGGGCACCGCGGGTCATCACGACTTGCACGCTAAAGCCATCTTGTTGCAGGCGGCGCACCAGCTCGGCGGCTTTGTAAGCCGCGACTCCGCCGGTTACGCCTAAGGTGATTCGCATTTGCAGTCTCTACTTCGGATCTTGTGTGGGAGCTAAGGCTCCGACGTCCCAGAGAAAAAACCTCGCCAGAAAGACTTGGCTCGGTCGGGACGCGCTAAAGCACGCCCCTACAACGGCGCGCGCTACTTGCGGCGCTTGTTGCCGTCTTTGTCCTCGTCGATCGAGTCGGGTTCGGTGAAGTCGTATTCCACCAGGCCGTGCTCGAGCTCTTCACACGCTATGCGCGTAGCCTTCAGCGTTCTCGGATTCTCGAGCAACGGCGGCGCCCCCGCCATGATCTGGCGCGCGCGGCGCGCCGCTAGCACCACATAAGCAAACTGGCTCTCCGGAGCTTTTGTAAGCACAGTCATCTAGTCTTTCCCTCCAAACGATGCCAGAAGTTTTTCGACCTGCCCGCGCCGCCGCGCGCTGGAACAACGCAACGCGGTCACTATGGCCTGCGCCTCGCGTCCGGCGCGCTCAACGTCGTCATTCACCACGCAATAGTCATAATATTTGCCGAATTGCGCAATCTCGTCGCGGGCCCTTGCGAGCCGTCGCCTGATTTCGTCGTCGGAATCCTGACCGCGACTGCGCAGGCGGCGTTCCAATTCCTCGCGCGAAGGCGGCAAAATAAAAATCGCCACGGACTCCGGAAGTTTCTGTTTCACTTGCGCGGCGCCTTGCACATCGATCTCCAGCACAAGGTCTAATCCTTTTTTTCGAGATTCCTCCAGCCACTTTTTCGGAGTGCCGTAGGAATGCTTGCCGAAGACTTGGGCGTACTCGAGAAAATCGTCGCGCTGGACCATGACCCCGAATTCCGCGTCGGTAACGAAATCATAACACTTCCCACTGGCCTCGGTCGCGCGGCGCGGCCTGGTGGTGCAGGAAACGGAAGGCATCGTTCCGGGCAGCTCCAAAATTTTCTGCACCAGCGTCGACTTCCCCGAACCAGACGGTCCGGACACGATGAGCACCAGCGGTGCAACCTCGCTCGGGGCAGTCATTCGATGTTCTGCACCTGTTCGCGCAGCTTTTCAATCTCCGCACGAATTTCCAGCGACAAGCCGGTGATGGCGAGCGCTTCGCTCTCGACACCGGGAGTCTTGGAAAGCATGGTGTTCGCTTCGCGGTGCATCTCTTGCAAGAGAAAATCCAATTTCTTGCCGAGTTCGCCCGCACCATCCAGCAGCTTAGCGAATTGCTGCAGGTGGCTGCGCAGGCGGTCGAGTTCTTCGCTGATGTCGCTGCGCTCAGCAAGCAGGGCAGCTTCCTGCGCCAGACGCGCGGGCTCGATGCCGCTGCCGTTCAGCAATTCTTTCAGGCGCGTTTGCAGACGGCGCGCAAAGGCGGGTGTCAACGATTTGGCCAGGTCGCGGACCTGTTCGGCTTGCTGGCCGATGCGCCTCACACGCGTACGCAATTCTTCCGCAAGGTGGCGGCCTTCGGCATGGCGCATCTCATCGAGCTTGAGCAAGGCCTCGCGCAGGCACGCTTCCAGAGCTTTGCCAAGCTGGTCCTGCTCTTCGTCCGTTTCCGGCAGCGGCGGCGCGAGCCCGCCGATTACGCCAGGCAAGCGCAGCAAAGAGACGACGTCCAGATCCGATGACGCGCCCAACTGGCGGCGCAGCTCTTCGGCGGATTGCGCGTAGGCTTGCAGCAGGTCGCGGTTCACCTGCACCGGGACGGCTGCGCCCGGTTGCACGTTGACGTTCACGTCGATATGGCCGCGATGAATTCGTTCGCGCACGATCTGCCGCATGCGGTGCTCGTACACGTCGAAGCCCTCGGGCAAACGGAATCGAACATCGAGGAAGCGGTGGTTCACGCTTTTCACGCTGACGCGGATGGCCCAGCCGTTTTGCTCGCCGCGCGCTTGCGCGTAGCCGGTCATGGAGACGCACTCGGCTTTATTTGCGGCAGTGTGATTGGCGTGAGTAGACGCCTTCGAGTTCATAGGGGTTTCGTCGCCTCGGAAGTATCTTGCTTGATGTTTTGCGCCGGCGCCAACATGTCGTCATCGGCGAACTGCAGGTCATGGAGCCGGGCGTAGGTTCCGCCGCGAGCCATCAACTCGGAGTGCGTGCCGCGCTCGCTGATTTGGCCGTCCTCCAGCACAAGAATAAGGTCCGCGCGGCGAATGGTAGCCAGACGGTGAGCAATAACAAAGGTGGTGCGCCCAATCATCAGGTTGGCGAGCGCGCGCTGCACGTTCATCTCGGACTCGGCATCAAGTTCGGACGTAGCCTCGTCGAGAATCAAGATGGGGGAATTCTTCAGAATGGCGCGAGCGATGGCGATGCGCTGGCGCTGGCCTCCGCTGAGCCGGGTGCCGCGTTCGCCAATCAGGGTGTGATAACGCTCCGGCAATTCCATGATGAAGTCATGGGCCAGAGCGGCCTTTGCGGCGGCGATCATGCGCTCCTCGGGAATATCCTTCAAGCCGTAGCTGATGTTGTTCCACACGGTGTCGTGAAACAATATATTTTCCTGGGTGACCATGGCAATCTGCTCGCGCAAAGAACGGATGGTGACTTCGCGAACATCCACACCGTCGATGCGAATCGAGCCCGAAGTAGGCTCGTAGAAGCGCGGAAGCAAATTGACAAGAGTAGTTTTCCCACCGCCGCTGGAGCCGACGAGGGCGATAACCTCGCCTTTTCGCGCTTCCAAATTAATTTCGCGCAGCACCGGAGTTGCGTCGTAAGAAAAGCTAATACGGTCGAACACGATTTTTCGAGAGAAGGCCGGAAGCGGCCGGGCATTGGGCGCGTCGTGTTCCTCCTCCGCCATGTCGAGGTAGGAAAACACCTGCGTCGTCGCGCCTTGCGCTTGCTGGAACTGCTGGTAAATTGCTCCCATCCGCTTCACGGGCTCGTATGACTTGAAAAGAGCGTAGACAAAGGCCACGAAGAGGCCGAGTGTGAGTTCGTGCAACCGGATTCTTTGACGCGCATAGAGCAACAGGAGCGCGATGACCACGGGCTGTAATAAATCCATCAACGGAGAACTGAGCGCGTAGGCGCGCACCCACCGCATCGTTTCGCGCAACAGCCGTCGCGCCGCAACGCGGAACTTGCCGATCTCGAAGTCCTCCATGCCAAAGGCTTTTACTACGCGATTGCCGCTGACAGTCTCCTGCAGGATCTGACTCAATTCGCCGAGGCGGTCCTGGCTATTTGCTACGGAACTGCGAATCCTTCGCCCCAGTTTCCCCACCGGCCAGACCACCATGGGAAGGAAGAAGATGGATCCCAGGGCCATCCTCCAATCAATGTTGAGAAGCACGCCGAGAAAGACGAGAAGACTAAACCCTTGGCGAAAAATGTCCGCCAGGTACTCGGAGAGGGCCAATCGCGCGCGCTCGACGTCATTGATGACCGTGGAAATCAGGCGTCCCGCAGGCTGGCGCTGGAAGAACCCGATGGGTTGACGGATTAGCCTGGCATAGAGCTGATTGCGAAGATCGGTGATGGCCGAATGGCCGATTGCCTGAATCAAGAACGTGCCCCCAAATTCGGCAATGGCTTTGGCAAAAAACACGACGAGGAGCGCGATGGAGACAACCGGCCAGACATTGTGGATGGACGACGGAAAAAATTGATTGAGATAAATCGTGCGATCGCTCAACGGGACTCGGAACAGCGCCAATCGCGAGTCGCTCGCAGCCGGATTCAGAACGCGGTCAAAGATGGGGGCAATGATCAGCGCGATGAGGCCCTCGGCCATGGCGACAAACGCGAGCAACACCACGCCGACGAACATCCGGAACCGGTAAGGCCGGACGTAACTCAGCAGCCTTTTTAGTTGTGGTGAAAAGAAACGCGCCACGCTCAAGGGTCCCTTAACTATGCCACTTGGTACGCTATTGCGCTGCTCTAGCATGTGTCAAGTTTTCGAGAGCGGAATCGGCAACAGAGAAATTGAAGACGCGCGACTTGCGGGCAGTCAGTGGTTTTAAACGGGGTTTTAATTCGAGGGAACAGCAACTCGCGTTTCGACAAAGGTGAAGAGGGACCGCGTGACTGCGCCGGTGAATTTCGGAATGGTATTCTAACCGCGTGCAGGCGCACAGCGACATTATTCATCCATCGAAGCTCCCAGGAGACGACCTTTGGCCACTGTGAAGATTCCTTCAGATCTCGAGACGGTCCTTAGCGATGCGTGGGAAGAAGCACGGAAGGTCCCAGGTCACCTTGGGGAGAACGAAGCTCGTTTTCTAGGGTTGCTCGCCGCGTGCGTGCCGGCTAAGGGCACGATTGTGGAAATTGGCAGCTTCAAGGGACGGTCTACCGTCATGCTGGCTAAGGTTGCTGCCCATTACGGCTTGGACCCCATTATCGCCATTGATCCGCACAATTCGCCCATTCTTTTGGACCACCAGGCCAATCAAGAAGCGACTTCGTATAAGGATTTTCTCGCCTCGCTTCAGACCGCTAGGGTATCCGATCACGTGGAACCGCACCTTGCATACTCGACGGACGTGGCCAACTCGTGGAGCCGGCCGATCCGGCTCTTGTGGATTGACGGCGATCACACCTATGAAGGCGCCAAGAAAGATCTGGACGGATTCTTTCCTCACTTGGTCCCCCTTGGCGTAGTGGCGTTCCACGATGCGCTGAATGAATTTCCCGGACCAATTCGCGTGTTTGTGGAAGATGTTCTCCGCTCGGATCGATTCGGACCTGCAGGATTCGTTCATTCGATTGCCTGGGCTCAGTTTCGACCGCAAGACGGCCACGCGTTTCGAGAACCGCGGTCGTCGCTGGCTCGCCGAGCCTCGCGGCTTATCCCATTTGTCGAAAGTGGTAAGGAGTTGCGCGGAATGGCAAAGAGACGTTTCAAATTGAACCGTTTTCGAGTTCCGCACTCCGCGATCGATCCCGGGGACTGGGCATCACTTGTGGATGGCCCCCCTCTGCGCTAAGGGAGCAACTTCGCGCAAGACTATTTGTCGATGTCGCGGTGCACCACTTTCGCGGAGTAGGCGTGCTTTTCCAACGCTTTCTTTACCGCTTCGCCCAGCATTACCGAGCGGTGCTTGCCCCCGGTGCATCCGAACGCGATGGTGAGGTAGCTTTTGCCTTCGCGGATATAGTGCGGAATCAAATAGGTCAGCAATCCTTCGATGCGCTTGAGAAACTCGCCGGTTTGCGGGAACGAGCGGATGTAGCGTCGAACTTTCGGATCCTTGCCGGTGAAGCGCCGCAACCGCGGAACGAAATGAGGATTGGGCAGGAAGCGGACATCGAAGACCAAGTCGGCATCCGTGGGCACACCAAAGCGGTAACCGAAGCTTACGACAGAAACGAGCATGGGGCGCTTGTCGGGATTCTTGAAGCGCTGAGTGACAAAGTGGCGCAACTCGTGCACGTTGAATTGCGAAGTATCGATGGCGACGTCCGCCAGTTTGCGGATGGGCTCCATCATGTGGCGTTCCTGGCGCAGGCTTTCGCGCACGGAAACGTCCTTGCCGAGTGGATGCGGGCGTCGCGTCTCGCTGTAGCGCCGTAAGAGCGAATCCTCGCTGGCATCGATAAACACCAGCGTGATGGGGTGATCGCGCCGCAGATGTTTAAGAAGGGACGGCAGCTTTTCGAGTTGCGTTCCCTCGCGGGCATCGACGAGCAGCGCGGCGCGCGCGAAGTCGCCTTCGCCGGCCGAGTGCAGTTCGGCAAAAATGGGAATGAGATCAACGGGCAGATTATCGACGCAATAAAAGCCCATGTCTTCGAACGCTTTGAGTACAGTGCTCTTTCCGGAGCCGGAAAGTCCGGTGAGAATGACAAGCTGGCGCGCTTCGCGTCTCGCTGTTTGCTTCACAGGACGCGGCCGCTCAGTTTTTTACCCGGCGCTGATGGGTGCTGGGGATGCGCATATCTTCGCGGTATTTTGCGACGGTGCGGCGGGTGACGTGAATGCCGGCGTCGTCCAGTTTCTTGGCGATTTGATCGTCGGTAAGCGGCTTGGTTCCGTCTTCTTCCTCGATCATTTTCTTGACCAGCCGCTTGAGCGTCAGCAGCGACATGCCGCTGCCCTCCGGGCCGTTCACAGATTCGCTGAAGAACGAGCGCAATTCCAGCACACCTTGCGAAGTGTGCGCGTACTTGCTGGCGACAGCGCGGCTGACCGTGGAAGGATGCACGCCCACTTCTTCGGCGACTTCCTTGATCATCATCGGCTTCAGCGCATCGGGACCGTGGTCGAGAAATTCACCTTGCCGCGCGATGATGGATTGGCAGACGCGCAGGATGGTGTGCTTGCGCTGCTCGATGTTCTTCATCAACTGAATCGCGGCGGTGAATCTTTCCTTGACGTAGTTGCGCACGTCGCGGTCGGCGGCATCGCGCACCAGCAAGCGGCGGTAGGTGGGGCTCAGGCGCAATTGCGGCATGTCGTCTTCGTTCAGGAACGCTTGCCACTGATCGTCGACCTTGCGGAAATAGACGTCGGGCTCGACGAGGCGGGGCTCCGTCTTGTTGTAGCGAAGTCCGGGGCGCGGATCGAGCTTCTTGATGACATCGAGAGCGCGCTTGACGACTTCCAGCGGACGGTTCAGCGCGCGCGCAATCTCTTTCAGCTGGTTCGATTGCACCTGCTTCAGGTGCTCGGAAACGATCTGCTGCGCGAGTGTGTTCTGTGGATCAAAGGCTTTCAGTTGCAGGAGCAGGCACTCGCGTAAATCCTTGGCGCCAACGCCAATGGGATCGAAATCCTGGACAACGGCGAGCGCGTCGTCCAGATCGTCCTGTGAATACCTGCCGCTCTGCATGAGCTCTTCCACCGACGCGGTGAGATAGCCGTTTTCGTCGAGATTGCCGATGATGCTCTCGGCCAGTTCGCGCACGGCGTCGGAGCAAATGGTCACGCTCAGTTGCCAGACGAGATGGTCGGTCAGACCGGTGGACGAGGAGAGAAACTTCTCGAAGGACGGCCGCTCGGAAACTTCACGCTCCTGCGACCGGCCGCCGTCGCCGCCAGAATCCAGATATTGATTGAAGAAGGTGCCGACGTCGAATTCGTCAAACGGATTGGACTCCGGCTTCTCCGGAACTTTCTCGGTTTCAGCCTTGAGGAATGTCTCGTCGCTGTAATTATCGGACTGCGTAGGCTCTTCGCTAAGCTCTTCCAGGACGGGATTAGCGATCATCTCCTGGTTAATCATCTCGCGCAGCTCAAGGCGATTGAGCGCGAGCACGCTGACCATCTGGACCAAGCCGGGCGTCAGAATCTGCTTCTGCGCCACTTTCAGATTCAGTTTGAGCCCTTGCCACGCCATGGTTTTGTCTGTTCCTAGTTTAGCCGGAAATGGTCGCCCAGGTACACGCGTCGCACCTCGGCGTCTTCGCTCAACTCCGCAGGGCGACCCTTCCTGAATATCTTCCCATTTCTAAGGATATATGCGCGGTCGGTGACGCTCAGTGTTTCACGCACGTTATGGTCCGTAATCAGAACGCCAATTCCCGAGCGGCTTAAGTTGCGGATAATCTCTTGCAAATCCTTCACGGTGAGCGGGTCGATTCCGGAAAAAGGCTCGTCGAGCAAAATAAACGAGGGTTGCAGGGTCAGGGAGCGCGCGATTTCGAGGCGGCGGCGTTCGCCGCCGGAAAGTGTATACGCTTTGTTTTGCCGCACGGTTTCCAGTCCCATCTGCACCAGCAATTCCTCGAGCCGGTCGCGCTGTTGTTCCGGCGTCAACGGCAAAGTCTCCAGCACCGCAAGCAGGTTTTCTTCGCTAGTCAGTTGACGAAAAACCGAAGGTTCCTGAGGAAGGTAACTGATGCCGCTACGGGCCCGGAGGTACATGGGGAGGTCCGTGATTTCATCGCCATTGAGAAGAACGCGGCCGGAATCGGGACGGGCGAGACCCACTAAGATGTAGAAAGTTGTCGTCTTTCCGGCGCCGTTGGGCCCAAGGAGCCCAACGACTTCACCCTGCCCGATCTCCAGCTCGACGTCGTCCACAACTCTGCGTCCGCGATACGTCTTGCTCAACTCGACGGCCTGGAGCTTCAGCATACCTCGTCATTTCTCGACTCGGTGCTTCGTCAAAGTGCGAGAACCATTTTCAGAGTCAACGATGATCGTATCATCCGCTAAAAAGAAGGTCAATTGACGCCCGGTCGTCGTGCCCGCCGAACCGTCATAAAGCGTGGGCGTGCCGCCGCTCATCACGAATTTTCCGGTGGAAGCAAGGTACTCTCCACGTTCGGCCGTGGCTTTTCGGCTGCCTTGCTCGACAACTACGCCGACGCTGCCGATCGCGCGGCTAATTTGCTGCGGGCTAGTCGCAGGATTTGCCCTGCTTGCGCCATTCGGCGCAGCCTGAGCGTTGTGCGTGAAATAGAGATCGAGGATGGGCGCGCGCATGCGCTGCTCCGCCGACTGCACCACGACGCTCTGTTCGAGGTGCGCCCGACTATCCTTGTCGCTGTAAGTCAATGTTCCGGAACTCGCATTCCAAAGATGCGTCTTTTTTGCGGGATTTGCGGGATTTGCGGGAGCTTGCGCCCCAGTCGCCGAAACCGAAGTCAGGGTGCCTGGTCTCTGCTCCGCGGGAATGATCACAGTCTCCGGCGGTTGCGTCGCAGCCTGCGGAAACACAGCGCGAACATTGCCGGCGGCGTTGAGCACGCGCGTTTCGCGCAGTAACTCGATCGACTCCGCCTCAAGCACCGAATCGCCCTGCCACATGCGCGCGTGCCCGGAATAAAATGCGCGGCCCGTTTTCGAGTTACCCTGCATCGCGTCGGCCGTGATGGTCGCCGGCGCCGGCGCCAACTGCACGGCACTCGTACGTGACGAAAAATCTATGGAACGCACGCCGCCCTCCGCGCGAATGTCCCCGCTTGCCTGCGCAAAGATAATTTTCTGGGCGCGCGTTTCCGTGGACGCATCGCGAGCCATGGCATTGCCGGTTAGCGTGGCCGTTTGCGACGCGCGCACAAAAACTGCGTGCGCCCCCCGGCCGCTGCGTTCCCCTTCCTTCAACTTCACATCGCCGTCCAAATCCATTTGCGACCAACCACCGGTCGACTGCAGTTCTGCAACACCGTTGCGTGCCGTTGCCGTTTGCACGGGCCGTCCGCTCATAGCCCGCTCCGTCTGCACATTTCCGATCGCCTGGAGTTGCCGCGCCTTGCCCGTAGAGGCGAAATTCATCACCAGCCTGTCCGCCTGCAATTTTGTTTTCGCGACGGCGGCGCCGGGTTGGGCAGGAGCGTCAGTCCATTCCATCGTTCCCGCGGCCAATGTTTCGGCCTTCTCTATGCCGCCGGGATGACCCGATTCGCCTTTGCCGAACTCCATGCGATACGCATTCGTGCGCAGGATGCGCGATTCGCCGTTGTTTCCGTTCATTTCGAGCAGCACGTTGGTATTCAGATTGACTTCTTTGGGACGGCCCAGCCAGGGCCACAATTCCAATGTGCCATATTCGGCGCTGGCTCTGTCTTGCTCTGCCGCGCCGTTGCGCGTGCCCCGCACCGCTCCTGCCGCGTCCACGCGAGTCACCGCGCCTTCCGGCGAAAAATGCGCGGTCAACGTATTGCCCTCCAGCCTTATTTGTTCGCGAGTACCCTGCGACGTCACTACCGGCCGGTTGCCATCTGTGCCCGATGCAACCAACGTTTCCGCGTGAAATTCCTTGTCGAGCGACAATTTCATTTCGCCGGCGCTCAGCCTCTCTGCCGCTGTGTTAGCTTCCGCCGGCCCGAACAGGTGTAACAAACGCGAATCTCGCCCGAAGTCGAGGCTCGATCCTTTTACTTGCACCTGCTCGGAATGGCTCAACTGCAGACGTTCGGATCCTGGCTTGGGGGCGCTTTGCTTAGCGGCATTGGGCGCGCTCTGCTTCAGCACAAATTGCACGTCGCGCAACAAACGCAGCGTTCCTTCTTCGGATCTGTATTCCAGTCCGATCGCTTCTCCATTACCGCTCGGAAACACAAAGGTCACTTTCTGATCCGTCTGCGCCAGCCCGCTGGCGCGATCGAATTTGACGCCCTGCGTCTGGATGCGCGTGGTGACCCCCGCGGCGGTTTCCGGGTGACCTTCGATGCGCTGGGCATCCGCCGCGCTCATCAGGTCGATTTGCACCGCGCCGCTGCAATCGATGTTTCCTTTCTCCCTTCCGTATTGACAGGTTCGCGTATGGATCACATCGTGGCGGTCGCCGGCCTTACCGAAAATGATGATGCGCACGTCCTCCAGCAAACTGGCGTCCTGGCCCTTGAATTCCGTGGACTTCGAGGCAGCCACCTCGAAAATGGCGCGGTTTTGCTCGACCTTTTTGAAATTGATACCGGCGGATTGACGCGAAACGTCGAGCGGCGCGGCCGGCGGCGCATTTTTGCTTTCTATGTGGCGGACCCAATCCCGCCGCACGTAGGCCATCGCGGTCACCGCCGCAAGCACCACGGCGAACACAGCAGACCCGCGTGCATACCTGGCCGCTTCACTTCGCAGCATAAGTTCAGTTAAGCAGAGTTCTCCTGTCCTGTATAGACGGGAGTTTGTCGAAAGCGGTTGCTAGCCGGCCGATTCGGCGCTGGCTAAGGTGTCCGGCAAGATTCCGATGTTGGCCGCGGCGACGCTGTCGCGTTTGGTGTTCTTCACCAGGTACATGGCTTCATCGGCCAGATGCAGCAATCCTTCTTTGGTCCTCGAATCCACCGGGAAGGATGCCACGCCGACGCTCGGGGTGATGCGCACCTTTAGGCCTGCCTGCTCCAGCCACGGCGTCTCGCGTATCATCTTGTGCAGGCGACGCGCGACATTCAACGAATTTTCCTTCGACGTTTGCGGCAGCAAAATCACAAATTCGTCGCCGCCGTAACGAAACGCAAAGTCGATCAGCCGGCAATGCGTCTTTAGAGCCGCGCCGATTTCGGCGAGCAGTTTTGAGCCGATCAGGTGCCCGTGCGTGTCGTTGACTTCCTTAAAGTGGTCGAGGTCGATAAACACCAAAGAAAATTCATAGTTGTAGCGCTGGGAACGGTAGATCTCCGTCTCCAGGATGAAGCCCATGTGCCGCGCGTTATACAGCGTGGTGCAATCGTCGGTAATGGTCAGCTCATGAATGCGCTTCACGTGCCGCGCGTTTTCTAGGGCAATGGCGGCAAAGTCCGCCAACGCTTCCAGCAAATTCAAATCTCGCGCGTCGAATCCTTCCGGGCCGAAGCAGTTGATCAACTCGATCACACCCAAGCAGGTCTCGCGAAACTTCACGGGAACGGCGACGATGGACTGCGTCTCCATTTTGGTTTTCTCGTCGACCTTGCCGAAAAAACGGGTGTCTTTCGACGTATCCGGCACGACCACCGCTTCGCCGTGTTGCGCGACCCATCCCGCTATGCCCTGCCCAAGCTTGATGCGCACATCTTTCAGCGCCTGCGAAGCCTTGCCGACCGCCAGTTCGAAGTACAGCTCCTGCTTGGCCTCGTCCAGCAGCAGCAACGACCAGTTGTCCGGCCGCAGGAATTCGTCGATCTTCTCCATGATCGTGCGGAGAACCTGATCCAGTTGCAGCGAGGAGGTAAGCGCTTTCCCAAGCTCCTGGAAAACCGCGAGTTCGCCCGCTTCACGTTGTTGCGAGGGCAGCGCCGGGTTGCGACGGCGTTCAACGGCAGGAAATGGCTTAACTTCCTCCACGTTCGATTGGACCTGACCCTTCAAATTTGGGCTGGCAAACCTCTGCGAGCTTGCCGCGTAATGCGAATCGAATCCCACGCCCGCGAATCTCCGCAAGTATAGGCTCCACCCAAAATGCCACGCAACACACTCGTAGTACAGGCGTTGCCATATTGCCATCACTTCGCCCTCCCTCCCCCATCCTTCCGCAAGACCTTGTTTGACACGCTTCGCGGCCCCGCCTATAGTGCCGTCGAGGGGAGCCTACACCTTCCACGAGTGCGCGCCGCCGTCAGCCGCCGCACCTCGCAGCTTCGGGTCGACCGCATTGGTCGGCTGACTTCGCCGGACAGGGTTCGATTCATGGCCAGGGGAAATTTTGGGGAACGCCTGAAGCGCGAGCGCGAACTGCGCGAAGTCTCGCCCAACGAAGTCGTTGTGGCCACGCGCATCAGCTTGCGGTTTCTGGAAGCCCTGGAAAACGAAGACTGGAACAAACTGCCGGGCGGCGTCTTCAATCGCGGCTTCGTGCGCGCCATCGCCCGCTATCTGGGGCTGAACGAAGAAACTCTTCTCGCGGAATACGACCTGGCGCGTGGCGACCAGGCTGCCGAACCTCCGCCCGCGCCGGAGAATCGCATCCCTTCGGCGCCCAAATGGGTCGCCGTGGCACTCGCTCTCGCCGCGCTGATGCTGATTGCTGCGCTCGTGGCGGCAGGCGTTTACGGTTGGCGGCGGTACTCCGCGCATCGTCACGCGAAAGCGTCTTCGGCCGCAACAACGCAATCGCTCGTAGCGCCGCTGTCCGCTTCCCTGCCCGCTGGCGACCCGTCGCCGGCGAATTTCGCGCCGCTTGATCTTTCCGTCTCCACCTCTGCCGCCACCCGCGTTCGCATTCTCGCCGACGGCACGCTTGTCCTCGACTCCGAAATGCAGGCGCGCCAGAACCGCCATTTCCCCGCCGAAACCGCCTTCGAGGTCACCGCCGCGGACTCCAGCGCGGTGTTGCTGGAATTGAACGGCCAGCCCATACTGCCCATCGGTTCGCCGGGCGCGTCCGGTACAATAGTGCTTAGCGAAAAAGACTTGAGGCCGGCAGCCAGTGGAAACTCTCAGCCCTGAACTCATCGAATCTCTGCGTCACGGACGCGCCACGCGCGAACGCAAAATTGCGGTTTGCACCGGCGGCGCGCACCTCTCGGCAGCGGTTCGCGCGGAAATTCTCGCGGTTCTGGCGCACGATGCGGATGAGGTAGTGGCCAACCGCGCTCAGGACGCTTTTCTCTCGCAGCCCATCGAATCCGTCGTCGAAGCCCTCGGTCGCGAAAACGCTCTGCCTGCCCTCTTCGCTTATGCCGCGAAAAATCTAGCCGACAAGAATGGCATCGGCGACGCCATGGTCCGCAATAAGAATTGTTCCCCGGAACACTTGGTTCCCGCAGTGCGCTCGCTCTCCACGGAAAGTATTCAGATGCTGATGGAAGAGCTTGACCGCGTCAGCGGGTCTCCCGCTCTGGCCGCCGCATTGGAGCAAAGCAGTTCCATTACGGCCGAACAGAAAGCGATGTTGCATGAGCTGCGCAGCACGGCGATCGACCACGGCGCGCTGGCCGAAGCCGCCCTCGAGGCCGAGCCGGACCTTGGCAAGCGCCAGACCCTGCTCCAGCGCCTCGCCGTCATGACCGTTTCGCAGCGCGTCCAATTCGCCATCAAAGGTGGCTCCGAAGCGCGCCGCACCCTGATCCGCGATAGCAACAAAGTGGTGCAGCGCGCCGTGCTGCAATCTCCCCGCCTGACCGACCAGGAAGTCGAAGCCTTTGCGTCGATGTCCAGTCTTACCGATGAAATTCTTCGCATCATTGCCAAGAACCGCAACTTCCGCAAGAACTACGTCGTCGTTCGCAATCTAATGAACAATCCGAAAACGCCGCTGGATGTTAGCCTGCACATGCTCCCCATCCTCACCGCGCTCGATCTCAAGCGGCTGTGCACCAATAAAAATATTCCGGAGACGCTGCGCACCACGGCGAACAAACTTCAGCGTCAACGTCAACAAAACAAGTAATAGTTAATCGTCTGATCCCCGCACTTCACAAAAACGAAGAGCCGCTTCCCCTCCGCGAAGGGGGGAGCGGCTCTCGTACCGCGAAGCGAAATTGTCGAGCGACTTACCTCTAGCGCGTAGCTCCACCCGCCTTGCCCTTGCTCATGCCTTCCCGCGAAACGTGCGCCTCCATGTGCTGCGCTAGTTCCAGATGGGATTGCAGAGTAGGCAGGTCGCGTTGCGCGAACTGCTTGAGCGCCGGCTTCTGCACCTCGGTTTCGCCCTTCTTGAATTCCGCAATGTCCTTCTGGTGGTCTTTCACCATCTCTTGTGCGTAGGCTCTATCGAATTCCGGCCCGGACAACTTAGCTAGCCGGTTATACGTCTCCGCATCCTTATGGCTCGTATCCGTCGGCAGGTTGATCCCCTCTTGCGAGCCAATCTGTTTCAATTCATCCACGGCTTTCGAATGATCTTCGATCATCCGCTTCGCAAAGTTCTTCACTTCCGGCGCTTGCGCCTTCTCTTCAGCCAACTGTCCGAGTTTTACTTCCGCCATGCTGCCTTCCGCGGCATTCCGCAGGAACGTTTCGTCGCTGTACGGCGGATTCGCGTGCCGCGCGCCTTCCCGCTGCGCCGCATGCGTGGTCGGCGTATTCTCCTGATGCGCCAGCATCGCCCAGCAGCCTAGAAACGTGCAGAAGGTGGTCACACCGGCCACATAGAGCACCTTTGCCAAACTTTGGTTCATGGTTCCCCTATCCTGAAACCTGAGATCTTGATCTGGGCCAGCCCCTAAACAATATCTGTTGACCTCCGCCGCAACAATCCAGCGATGTATGTAGTACTTTGCCCACTCCCGCTGTATACCCATTTAGACACAAATTAACTGGAGACGCACCCGATGCCCAGAAAAGCCTTGTATGCCGCCACGTTCCTCCTGATTTCGTTCAGCTTGATTTCCTTCAGCCTCGCAGCGCAGCAACCGCCACGACACTTCGATGGGCAGTCCTGGTGGGCGCACGTCAAGTTCCTCGCTGACGATAGCCTCGAAGGCCGCGAAACGGGCAGCGAAGGCCTGCGCAAAGCACAGTCCTACGTCGTCGATCAGTTCACGAAAGCCGGATTACAGCCCGCCGGCACCAACGGCTTCTACCAGCCGGTTAAATTCGTCTCGCGCCAAATCGTGGAAAAAGACTCCTCCGCCGCCTTGGTTCATTCCGGCAAAGTAGAGCCTCTCGCCCTCGGCGAAGATGCCTTCTTCACCACCCGCGCAGAACTCTCGTCCGAAGAGATCACTGCGCCGCTCGTTTTCGTCGGCTACGGCCTCAAGATTCCAGAAAACAATTACGACGACCTTTCCGGCCTCGACCTGAACGGCAAAATCGTCGTGTATCTCGCCGGCTCGCCTTCCGAAATCTCCACCGCTCTGTCCGCCCACTACCAGACCGTCGGCGAACGGTGGAAGTCTCTCAAACAAGCTGGCGTAATCGGCGTCATCAGCATCCCCAATCCCGCCTCCATGGACATTCCTTGGTCGCGCATGTCGCTGAACCGCGCGCATCCCTCCATGGAACTGGCCGATCCGGAATTTAATGAAACGCCCGGTCTCAAGATGGCGATGACCTTCAACCCTGCGCAAGCCGAGAAACTTTTCGCCGCGTCCGGTCACAAGTTCGAGGAAATTGCGGCATTGGGCAAAGATCGCAAGCCGCTTCCTCATTTTCCGCTTGGCGTTTCCCTCAAAGCCCATGCCAGCGTGAAAACCGCCACCGTCGAGTCCGCCAATGTTGTCGGCAAACTGCCAGGCAACGACCCGACGTTGAAGAACGAATACGTGGTCCTCTCCGCGCACGTCGATCATCTCGGCATCGGCGAGCCCATCAACGGCGACCGCATCTACAACGGCGCAATGGACAATGCCAGCGGCGTCGCGGTCCTGCTCGATCTAGCCGCCGCGTGGAAGGCTCACGCCGAGCAGCTTCGCCGCTCCGTTCTTTTTGTGGTGGTCACCGCGGAAGAAAAAGGCTTGCTCGGTTCAAAATATTTCGCCGCCCATCCCACCGTTCCTCCAAAATCGATGGTCGCGGACATCAACATCGACATGTTTCTGCCCATCGTGCCGCTGAAAGTTCTCAAGGTTGCCGGACTCGCGGAATCCGATCTCGGCGAGCGCACCCAGGCAGCCGCGCAACTCTTTGGCGTTCGCGTTCAAGCCGACCCCCAGCCATTGCGCAACACCTTCATTCGCAGCGATCAATACAATTTCATTCGCCACGGAATCCCGGCGGTGAAAATCGATGTCGGGTTCGATCCCGACTCCCCCGACCAGCAAATTTTCAAGGATTGGCTCACCAACCGCTATCACGCGCCGTCCGACGACCTCGCCCAGCCCATCGATACCGCCTCGGCAGGATTGTATGAAGAAATCATTCGCCAACTCCTGATCTCCGTCGCCAATACCGATGCGCGTCCCGCATGGAAGCCCGATTCCTTCTTCCGCCGCTACGCCACCAACGCCGCCAACTAAAAATTATTGCTCCCGCAGCAGCGTTGCCGTGTCCGCATGCTGCATGCGCCTCACAGGACCCGCGACCGAAAACGCTGCCCTTCCATCGAGCCTGTGTAGCGGCCGCGGACTTTCGCGGGCGCTTTTGAATTCAGCGAGAACGCCGATTCGACAACGCTGGCTGCACTTCGGGCGGGCCGACAGCCTCGTGGAGAACATTTGGGTTTGGATCCGGTCGAGGCATTGAGGGCGGAGCAGGCCGGCGGCGGCAAAGAGATTTGAATTTTGGTGGCGCGCCCTTCGCTCCTCGTCGAAGGCCCGCCTTCTATCCAGCCTGTGTAGCGGCCGCGGACTTTCGCGGGCGCTTTTGAATTCAGCGAGAACGCCGATTCGACAACGTTGCGTGCACTTCGGGCGGGCGGCCGACAGCCTCGTGGAGAAAATTTGGGTGTCGCATACCCCGGTTTTGCGTGTGCCGGTTTAGCGTCACCTTCGCAGCAACCCTAGGCGCGGCCTGCACCTTCTTCCTATCCTAGCCACTGCGGGTTGTGCGTGGTGCCATCGAAGTTCGTTGTGGTCTTGTATCCCTCGAATTCGCCATTTCGCGCCGCATCTTTTGTCTTCGCCAGCAGCGTCGCCACCTGCGTCTCGCTCATCGGCTTGAATGTCTTCGCCGCCTGTACCGCCTGCTGCACCAGCGTCACAGAATCGCATCCGGTAATCACCACGCTGGTCGGAAGATTCATCGCATGCAGAATCAGTCCGTCGCCCATCGGTTTCATCCCCAACACGCCGATCTCCTTCTTCACCAGTACCGGCAGCACTTTCTTTTGAAAGCTGTTGTAGTGGACATCCATCACGTTCAGCGGCATCTGCACCGCGTCGAAGTGAAAGTGGCGCGTGTCCGCCGTCTCCAGCATCTTCAGATGAATGTCCGGACTCTTGTGCCCGGTAAATCCGATGTAGCGCACCTTGCCCGCTTTCTGCGCCTCCACCACCGCTTCCATTCCAGCGCCGGCCGCAAATATGCGCTCGGGGTCTTCCATGCGAATGATTTCGTGAAATTGCAGCAGGTCGATGTGATCCGTCTGCAATCGTCGCAGCGACTCCTCCAATTGCTGCGTCGCCGCCTTCTTTGTCCGGCCGTCGATCTTGGTCATCAAGAACGCGCGTTGCCGGTAACCGTCGCGCAGCGCCTTGCCCATGCGCACTTCGCTTTCGCCGTCGTTGTAGTCCCAGCAGTTGTCCATAAAATTGATTCCGTTGTCGAGCGCCGTTCGAATGATGCGGATGCCTTCCTGCTCGTCCTTCGGGTGGCCGATGTGATATCCGCCCAGCCCCACAATCGAAACTTTTTCACCCGTGCGCCCCAGAGTCCGCCGGGGCACATCCCCCTTCGTTTCCTCCGCCCAGGCGATTTTCTCCGCGCCAGCGGCCAACGTCGCCGCCACGCCCAATTCCAGAAATTCCCGCCGCGTCACTCCGCCAATCTTTTCGTCCCCAGCCAATTCGGCTCCGTCCCGTTCCCCGCCATCCTCGAATTCGCGCATGAGCTTTCTCCTTATGCAGCGGCTGAGGCTTTCAGGCTACACCCGCACGCATCCTTTCCGAAACACGCTCGCCGGCTTGGTCCTCGCCACGGTCGCGACCACCGTCAGCCAGCTGGCATCTGGCATATTTCCCCAGCTTCGACGACAATGGACCCGCTCCAAAGCTCTCCACCTTGAGGTGTTAGATGTCCCTACGTCGCGCGCTAGCCGTTGCTTCGTTCTCTCTGTTCGCGCTTTCCATCGCAAAGGTCAGCACATCCCGCCCGACTTCCAGCGGCGTCCTCGTCGTCGCAAATCAAAAAGAACACACCGTTTTGCTGGTCGATCCCGAAAACCGCCGCGAACTCGCCAAAATTTCCGTCGGCGTCAACGGCCACGAAGTCGCCGTCTCCCCCGATTCTCGTTTCGCCTACGTCCCCATCTACGGCAACTCCGGCGTGGGAAGGCCAGGCACCGACGGCGCTACGATCGACATCATCGATCTGCAGCAACGCAAACTCGCCGCCACCATAGATCTCGGCAAGCCCTTGCGCCCGCACCTGCCCGCATTTGGACCGGACGGCCTCCTCTATGTCAGCGCCGAGCTTGCCAACGCCGTCGACATCATCGACCCCGCTTCGCGCAAAGTCATCGCCGAAGCCCCCACCGGCCAGCCCGAGTCGCACATGTTCGTGCTGAGCAAAGACGGCCGCCGCGCTTACACGGCCAATGTCCACGCGGGCACCGTCAGCGTCGTCGACATCGCCAATCGCAAGCTCATCACCACCATCCCTGTCGCCAAAACGGTGCAGCGCATCTCCATTTCCCCCGACGGCGCCCACGTCTTCACCCACGACCAGGACGCCCCGCGCATCGCCGTCATCGACACCGCCACCAACAAGGTCAGCAACTGGATCGACATTCCCGATTCCGCCTACGCCTCCGAGCCCACACCCGACGGCCGCTTCCTCCTCGCCGCACTACCGAACGCCAACCGCACCGTCGCCGTCGACCTGACAACGCTGAAGGTCGCAAAATCCTTCGACGTTCCCCAGCAACCCGGCGAAGTTCTCATCCGTCCCGACGCCGCCGTCGCCTACATCACCTGCATGCCCGCGGGAAAAATCGCCGTCCTCGACCTCCGCACCTGGCAGCTCCAGCCAAACATCGACCTAACCCCCGGCGTCGACGGCATGGCCTGGTCCGCCAACTAAATCTTCTCTGTGCGCTGCGCCCTCTGTGCACTCTGTGTTAAATTCTTTCTTTCCTACTGATGCGCCTAACTACTGCCATCTGCGCCCTGTTCCTAGTCATAGCACCCGCCATCGCTCAAAAATCCAGCCCCCATCACCGCGTCGCCAAGACTATCGTGACGCCGCTCTCCACCCATGACTGCGGCCACAACATCACCCTTCACCTAAGCACCCCTGAGCCCACGCAGGGCAGCCTCCTCCTCCTGGAACTTCGCACCGCCACGCAACCCGTCACCGCAATAAAAGCCACCTGGGACAGCCGCGAAATCCCCTTCTGGCAAGAGCCTAAGCCCAACGAAAAATCTCCCGCCGTCTGGCGCGCCCTCCTCGGCGTCGACCTCGAGCTAAAGCCGGAAAACTACGCGCTCACCCTCGCCGCAAAAACCGAATCCACCGAAGAAATCCCCTGCTCGGCAACGATCGACGTGAAGGAAGGCAAGTTCGCCACCGAAAGCCTCAAAGTCGCCCCCAATTTCGTCGAGCCGAATCCCGAGCAACTCGCCCGCGCCGAAGCCGAGCGCCAGCGCCTCCGCGCCATTTTTGCCACCATCACTCCCGATCGCCTCTGGGACGGCACCTTCCATTACCCGCTCACCGGCGTCACCACCGGCGGCAATTTCGGCAAGCGCCGCATCCTCAACGGCAAAGCCGGCTCACCCCACGGTGGCGTCGACTTCCCCGCTCCCGCCGGCACGCCCGTCTACGCCGCACAGCGCGGCCGCGTCGTCCTGGCCGAGCCGCTCTATTTCTCAGGCAACACCGTGATCGTCGACCACGGCCTCGGCCTCTACACCTTCTACGCTCACTTCGAGTCCATCTCCGTCCAGCCCGGCGAACTCGTCGACACCGGCGCCCTCCTCGGCAAAGTCGGCGCCACCGGCCGCGTCACCGGCCCGCATCTCCACTGGGGCGCCACGGTAAACCGCGCCCGCACCAATCCCCTCCAGCTCATCTCCCTGCCCCTGTAGAAGCCGGGTGCAGCCGGAATCTTGGAGAGTCAGCCTCTCTGTGCGCAGGTCATCTCTAACGCCCGCGTTACACCGAAAGCCCGTACGGATTCCACCCGATTGTCACGGTCCGTGCTCTGTGTTCCGCTGGTTTGAGGTGAACTGCCCACAGCGGGGCTTCCTTTCTCTTCAGGACTTCTGCCCCCCTACTTGCTGCGCTCCGGCTCATCGAGGGAGCGCACTTGCCTTCGATCCTGATTGTCGACGACTACGCAACCATTCGCACTGCCGTCCGCGCTCGGCTCGAAACGTGCTCAGGATTCATTGTCTGTGGTGAAGCTGTCGACGGAACGGACGCCATCGAGAAAGCCAGAACGCTCAAGCCCGACGTCATCGTTTTGGATTTGGCCATGCCCGGCATGAACGGCGTGGAAGCGGCTTCGGTGCTGAAGGGCCTGCTGCCCCACCCGCTGATCGTCGCGCTTACCATGTACAGCGAATCGTTAGGTAAATCGCTCGCTGCGGCGGTTGGCATTGATGCAGTCGTCGCAAAATCTGAGGGAATCGGAAAGGTTATCGAGTGTATTGAAGCTCTTCTGACATTGAAGCTGAAGCCCGCCCTGAAGAATGCCGAATGAAGAGCGCCGCGAGCTCACGTCGAAGAAAACAAATCAATTAGGCTTGGAAGTCCGCTTACTGCCGTCGTTCCCCAACGCTTCCGCCTCACCCATACTCTTGCCCTTGGGAGCCGTTTCTTCCAGCAGCGCCGCCACACCTTGCGGCCTCGCGTCCAGTTCCTCTTCAATCGCCTCGATCAAGAAATCTCCATCCTGCCCCTTGCCAACCACGCGCCGAATGCCGAACTTCTTCGCCTCCGCCACCACCGCCGGAATATTGTTTACAGTGTGGAGCAAGATCGGCACGCTCGGCAGAATCCCAGAAATCTCCCGCACCGCGTAGAGTCCGTTCAGCCCGTCCATTGCCAGATCCAAAATCACCACATCGGGCTTCAACTCCTGCGCCTTCCGCACAGCTTCCGCACCATCGACCGCCTCCGCGCAAACACTCCAGTCCACATGCGACTCAATCAGCAGCTTCAGCAATTTCCTGACAATTTCGCTTCCGTCCGCTATCAGAATCCGCGTCATAGGGACCCGCTAGGGCCAAGCATCCGTTCCAGGCATTCCAGTAGCGGACCCAATCCGTCGACCTTGGACAAAACCGTCTCTACGCCGAACGCCGAAGACTGCGGTCCATGCAACTGGTCGGCGTACAGCGTCAGCAAAATTATGGGAAGTCCGGGCATCGCATTCTTCAACACAGCTGCCGCCTCAAGTCCGTTCATCAACGGCATCGCCAAATCCATGACCACAAGGTCCGGCTTCAGCTCCTGCGCCTTCTTGATCGCGTCAACACCGTTCGCGGCCTCGCCGCAAACCTGAAAATTGGTGAGCCCCTCCACCGCCGCGCGAATCGTAAAGCGCTCAAAGTCCCTGTCATCAACAAGCAGGATGGTCTTGGCTCGACCGGCCTCTTGAAGCTCCATCTCATGCTCGTGGGTAATGTGTTGGGATTCCGACATCTTAACCAGAGTGGGGTACCGCGTCTGTTCAAGACAATACACGGAATACCGGAGCGCTGTGATAATCGAAGCCCAGCCCACGAGTCTCGCCGTCTACGGTAAACACCTTACTTCGGGGACTTAGGAACGTATGCGGCGCCGCATGGAACGTGTGAAAGGGTCTTCTATTGCCAATAAACAAGCCCGGTGCTACAACCATTGCCACCTACGGTGACTTCATATACCTGTGCACAGCGAGTTTCGGGAATCCCTTCGCCGTTTAGCTTGTTCTGATCGTGTATTCCCCTCACAGCGTATCGTCATCTCCACTCCGCGCGAGAAAGAAGAGCTATGAGAATTTTGCTGTATAACCCCGATAACGGCGTCACCCGCAATTTCATGCCCCATCTCTGGATGTTTCTGCTGAAGGCTCTCACGCCCGCGGGGCATGAAGTGTTGCTGATCGACGGCAACGCGCAGCCCATGGACGAAGACGGCATTGCGCGGTTCGTGCGTGAACAAAAAATCGGACTCGTGGGCATCGGCGCGATGACCCGCATGATCGCCAAGGCCTACCGCATGGCCGACGCCATTCGCGCCGTCGGCGTCCCTGTCGTGATGGGCGGCCCGCACGTCACAGAAATGGCCGACGAAGCGCTCGGTCGCTCGGGCGGCCCGCGCCATGCCGATGCAGTCGCTCTCGGCGAGGCCGACGAAACTTGGCCCAAAATTGTAAACGACGCGGCGAGCGGCACCCTCAAAGATATCTACGCTCCCGTCGATGCCTTCGGCCAGGAGCAAAAGCCTTCCCTGCAATCCTATCCGCCCATCCCCTGGGACACCATCGACCTCGACCAGTTCAACATCGTCCCCAAGCTCGCCACTCCCATGCTCCGCAAACTCGGCGCCGGCTGGGGCACCTTCCGCATCATTCCCGTCGAGTCCGGCCGCGGCTGCCCCTACGGCTGCGAGTTTTGCACCGTAACCGGTTTCTTCGGCGACTCCATCCGCTTCCGCACCAACAAAAGTGTCGTCGACGAGCTGTTGCTCCTCAAAGCGCGCGCCAGCAGCGAGCGCGGCCAAATCGCCGTCTTCTTCATCGATGACAATTTCGCCATCAACGTCAAGCGCACCAAGTCCCTCCTCCGCGACATCATCGCTGCCAACGCCCAAGTCCATTGGGTCGCGCAAATCAGCGCCAATCTCCTGCGCGATGAAGAACTCGTCGACCTCATCGCCGCCGCCGGTGGCAAATGGATCTTCATCGGCATGGAGTCCATCGACCCCGCCAACCTCAAAGACGTCAACAAAGGTTTCAACAAGCCCGGTGAGTACGCCGCCGTCCTCGAGCGCCTCGCCCAGCGCAACGTCTTCGCCATCACTTCTTTCATCTTCGGCATGGACAACGATACCGTGGGCGTAGCCGACCGCACACTGCAGGAGATTCAGACTTGGCCACCAGGCTTGCCCATCTTCGGCTTGCTCACTCCGCTTCCCGCCACTCCGCTCTACAAGCGCCTCGAAGTCGCCGGCCGTCTGACCCGCCCCAAGCATTGGCAAGAGTTCATCCCCTTCGCCATGGCCCACACTCCTCTGAAAATGACCATCGACGAAGCGCACGCCGAAGTGCGCCGCGGCTGGGCCAAATCCTACAGCCCCGAAGCCATCGCCAACGCCGTAGCCTCCGTCGCCCACAAGCCCCTCGGCTACCGTGTCAACATCCTTATCTCTCGGCTCTGCTTCCGCGGCATCTATTTCCCCCAAATGGGCCGCTTCGCCTGGTTCAAAACCATAGCCGAAAACCGCCGCACCATCTTCTCCCTAATAAAAGAAGCCTTCGGAGCGCGCAGCGCAGCGCCGTCATCTTCCGCCTAACATAGCGGCGGCCATCGCCCGACCTTCCCGCAGCGGCGGCGCTTCAGCGCGTCCCATCGGCTTCAGGCCCAGCCGGTTCCTGCCCCGCGGCTAACTTGCGCAAGCAAGCTTCACACAAGCAATCCGCAAATCGTGCTCGTATTTCCGCCAGCATCGCGCGCTCCATATGCACGCTCGCGCACCAGCATCCCGCCTCCTGCTTGCACCGAAACGCGTCCCCGCACCGCGCGCACTTTTTCTCAACCTCCATGGGCACAGGTTCCGCCATCTTCCCTCCCTTATATACATATAGCGCCCGCTTTCCAAAGCGCGCCATCTGCGTCCCGAATGATTCTACGGGGCCTGGCTTCGACACTGCCCCCTCCCTTGTAGCCGCGCAGCATGCTGGGCCCGTCTCTGTCTGTTTTACTTCTTTAGGAGGTGGGGGCTTCCAGCCCCCGCCCACTCGATTTGGGCTTCAGCCCCTGAAGAAAGCCTTTGGGATCGTTGGTGGAAGCCCCGACTTCCAGTCGGGGGAGCGCCGCCTTTCAAGGCGGTGCGCCACGCGCTCGCAATCTTGGGCTTTAGCCCTGGTCCATGTTCCAATCATGCACAATGCGGTCCGCCATAAATCCTTCCCGCCGGAAGCCACAAGCGTGACGCCGCTACTCCTGACTTTCCTCGCCCTTCTCGCCCTCGCCCTGCTCCTCTTCTGCATAGATCCGCTTGCCATCCTGCCTCTCCTCGAGCGACTCACCCCCAATCCCACCTACCGCGTTCGCGCCCGCAGCCGCAAAGCGGCAACGCTAAGTACCACAAATACCGCCACTTACAGGGACCGGGGTAACTTCTAGCAATAGCACCGCGACAAACTGCAAGATTCCGATGCCTCCCCGTTCTAAGATTAGAAGCACCAGTAACAGGAAAGCAATCCAGGTCGTACCGAAGGACTGTTCATGTCACCTTTGGCTGAGCTTTTCCTCGTTCTCTACGGACTCTTCGCGCTCGCGACACCAATTTTGGTGGTTGCGCTGTACGTGCGCTACAACAAACTAAAAGCGCGCCTCATGGCCGCGGAAGAGGAAAGCGCAAGGCAAGCTGCCGCCCTACGCCATGAAATAGCTGATTTGAAGAGGGAAGTCGCCGCGCAAAAAATTGCCAGCGACAAAGCGCCTGCGACCGAACATCATCCCACCCCTGGGACTCATCACGAAGCACCGCCCGCACCCGCGAAGCGAGAAATCCCTCCACTCGCATTGCCGTCCGCCGTGGTGGTCCCGCCACCGAAACCCGAGGCACCGCTCAGCTCGCAGTTCACACGGCCAGCCACGGAACCTACTCCTGAGCAGAAGACGAAGCAAACAAACCTGGAACCAGTGCACGAAGCGCCAAAGCCGCAGGCGCCACAGGTACAGCCGAGCCCAGTTCCGCCGGCCCCATCTACGCCTCCGCTACGGCCACCACCGACTTCTACACCATCTGCGGTTCCAACGACTTCACAAGCTGCTCCATCTGCGCCAGTACGCGCGCCAGCGGCACCGCCGATCGCCGCGCGCGTAAGTGTGCCTGCGCCAACCTCTCCGCTTCGCGTTCCTCCAACGAAGCCGACGATGCGAGAGCGGATTAACAAGGTTTCGGCGCTTGAAGAGTTGGTCGGCACGAACTGGCTGCAGAAGCTCGGCATTGTTCTGCTGGTGCTAGGCGTGGCGTCTTTCGGGATCTACGAACTGGCAGCGCTCGGAAGCCTCGGAAAAGTACTGGTGTCGTCCTTGGCCGCAGTCGCGTTGCTTGCCGGCGGAATTTTTCTGGAGAAGCGTGAGCGTTACCAGTTGCTTGGCCGCACGGGAATTGGCGGCGGCTGGGCGCTGCTGTTTTTCACGACGTACGCGATGTATCACGTCGGATCGATGCAGGTACTGAACTCGCTGGTGTTGGACTCCCTGCTGATGCTTTTGGTGGCGGGAGCCATGGCCGCACACACATTGCGCTATCGCTCGCAGTTTGTCACCGGCCTGGCGTTCTTGCTGGGATACACGACTGTGGCGCTGAGCCACGACACCGTATACAGCCTGTCGGCAGGTGTGATCTTGGCGATCGGCCTCGTGGCCATCATTCTGAAAATGGGCTGGTACGAGCTGGAGGTCTTCGGCATTCTCTCCAGCTACCTCAATCATTTGTATTGGCTCTATCGCTTGCTGGGCATCAACGGAGCGCACGGACACGCCTTTCCGGAATATCACGCCAGCACGGCCTTGCTGTTTTTTTACTGGGCGACTTTCCGGCTGTCGTTTGTTGTGCGTCGCATCGGCCGTGATCACGACGAAAGCGTTTCCACCAGCGCCGCCGTGCTGAACACGCTGTTGCTGCTGGCACTGATGCGGTTTCAGTCCGTGCAGCCGGAGCTGGCGTATCTGGGGCTTTTGGTTGTCGGTGCATTGGAGTTCGCTTGCGCGCTGCTGCCGATGACGAAGAAGCGTCGGCAAGCGTTTGTGGTGCTGAGCGTAATGGGCGCGGCGTTAATGCTGGCGTCGGTTCCGTTCCACTACACCGGCAACAACGTGGCGATTCTGTGGCTGGTCGGCACCGAAGTTTTTCTGATCGCCGGGCTTGTGGGGAAAGAGATCGTGTTTCGCCGCATCGGGCTGCTGACCGGCCTGCTTGTCGGCGGGCATCTCGCATTCACGGATTTTCGACCGGTGCTCGATGCCCGGCTCTTGAACGAACAGCGGCTGGTTTGGGCGGCGGTGCTCTTTGGACTTTGCGCCGCAGTCTTTTATTTGAACGCGCTGGGAATCGGGCGGAAGTGGAGCGAGTTTTTTAAGGAGTCTCCGGACAAGGAATTGCTGACTTCGCATTCCTACCTGGGCGCGCTTTCCGCGGCAGTAGCAGCTTGGGCCTTCTTCACACACGACTGGACGGCCGTGGCTTTTGCGGTGCTGATGTTGGCCCTTGCACGGATCGGGAAGAGTCTGGAATCGTCACATCTACAGGTGCAGTACTTGTTTTTAGGCGCGTTGCTCGCGTACCGCACGTTTGCTTTCAACTTGCACTTGGACGCCTCAGAAGGCGCACACGTCAAGATGCGCCTCCTGACTTTGCCGTTGTTGGCCGCGGCATTTTATGTCACGGCGAAGCTCGCGGCGCTCCGCGACTCGCCGAACCAGCGGATCGTCCGGGGATATCTTGCCGCCGCCGGAACCTCCTTGCTCGCGCTGCTGATCTGGTTTGAAGCGCCCGAGCTGTGGCGGCCGCTGGCTTTCATCGCGTTCGCCATTGCGCTGGCTGAAGCGGGCCGTGCGCTAAAGTATCCCGTTCTCGCGTGGCACACACATGTCGTATGCATGCTCGCCGCCGTAACGACACTGACCGCGGATTCAAACACGCTCCATCGTTGGCACGATATGCCGGTGCATGCGCTCAGCGGACTCGTCGTAATCGCCGGCTACTATTGGCTAGCTAAGCGCGGAACCGACGAGGCAGACCGCCACCTGGAAATTACACGAGGCGCGTACACCTGGGGCGCCGCTGCGCTGATGCTCTGGGCGCTTTTCGAGTTGCTGCATGCCCCATGGATTGCCGTCGGGTGGATCGCATTTGCGGTAGCACTGGCCGTTGCAGCGCGCTCCTTTAGCTACTCCCAGCTTGCCTGGCAAGCGAATGCAGTTGCCCTGTGCGCGACGCTGCGAACCTTTTACGCGAATTACGATCTCGAGCAGACGATCTGGCCCGGCATTGGCCTGCGCATCGTGACAATTTCGCTCGTTGCCGCCGGTCTGTATTTCGTATCCCGCAAAGCGACTCCAAACGAGAACCTACAGCGCGCCGTCCCTTTCCTCCATTCGTTTGCGGCGACCGGCCTGCTCGCCGCCCTGATGTATTACGAAGCGCCGAATGGCTGGCTAGCACCGCTGTGGGCGGCTTTTGCCCTGGTGTTGGCTTTGGTCGACCGTAAATGGCACTTCGACGAGCTTCGCTGGCAGGCGCACATTCTCGCGGTGCTGGCCCTCGCTCGGACATTCACCTTTAATTTGCACTCCGTCGTCACTTGGCACAACTGGAGCGTGCGCCTGCTCTCCATCTCCCTGGTGACTGTAATCTTTTATGCGATTGCGCGTGTCGTGCGAATGCCGGAAGAGTGGCGCGCACGCGACTTCCACCATGCGTATTCATGGGCGGCGTCGGTTCTCGGCTCCTTGTTGCTCTGGTACGAGTTGTCGCCGCTGAGCGTAGCGGTGGGCTGGGCGGCGTTCGGCCTCATATTGTTCGAATACGGCCTCCTGCGGAAAACCCCGCAATTCCGGTATCAGGCTTACATCGCGTTCATCGCGGCGTTCACGCGCATTTTCTTCGTGAACTTGACCGCCGGCGAACAGGGGGAATTCTGGGGTCCGAGGATGTACACCGTCCTGCCGCTGGTCCTGATCTTCTTTTTCGTGTACGCGCAATTGCCGGGAACGGGAACGTCTAGCGAAGAGAACGAAGCGATTGCGCGCGATCGTGCGTTGCACGTCGACACGCTGCTGGCCTATTTGGGCACTTCTGCAATTGTCGCTCTGCTGCGGTTTCAGGTAACGGAAGAGTGGGTGGTCACCGCGTGGGCTGCGTTGGTGCTCTTGCTGTTTGCCGCCGCGTGGCTGCTGGACCGAGAAATGTTCCTGCATCAGGGCCTGCTGCTGACGCTGCTGACATTCGGGCGCGGAGTCACACACAATTTATTCGGAAGCAGCTACTTTGCCGAGGGTGATTGGAAAGGACGCTATGTAGTCGTAGGCGCCGCGGTAGGCCTGATGCTGGCGAGCCTCGCGTTTGCGTTTCCTCTGCGCCAGCGCTACTCCCGTTTCGAGAACGCCACCGGCGCCCGCCGAATTCTTCTGGCCATCACGCGGCGTCCCGAACAGATGCAGTTTTTCGCGCCGGTCGTTCTGCTCTCCCTGATGCTGGCGCTCAAGATGCGCGCCGGCATGGTCACCGTATCCTCGGGCATTGAGGCTTTGCTGATTATCGTGCTGGCGCTCGCCGTCAAGGAGCGTAGCTTCCGTCTGACCGGTTTGGGGCTGCTGCTCTTGTGCGTCGGAAAAATCATGGCGCTGGATGTTTGGCAGTTGCAAGCGCGGGACCGCTACGTCACTCTCATCATCGTGGGCAGCGCCTTGTTGCTGGTTTCCTACCTGTATAGCCGGTATCGCGAAACCATCAGCCAGTTTCTATGAAACGAGTGGTTCTCTTTCCGGTCTTTTTTGTGGTCGTGGCCGCCTCGGCAGCCGCGCTCTATTACGCGGAACGGCGCACGAAGACGAGCCACGTTTCCGCGAACCCGATTTTGGAACTGGCCGCCGACGCGCAGCGCGATGTCACCCGCGTCCCGATGCACTTGACGCGCATCTCGAATGAGGAAGAGATTTCGATCGGTAGGAAACTCAGCGCGCAGTACGCCCCGATCGACCAGCCTTTGAGCGCCGAGCAAACCGCTCTGCAGCTTTATGTGCGCCGCGTGGGAAACGCCGTAGCCGCGCGCGCTCATCGCCACTTGCCTTACGAGTTCCATTTGATTCCCGACAGAAACCTCATCAACGCCTTTGCTTTACCCGGCGGCCCCGTCTACATCGGGGAGGGTATGACGGACCTGATGCAGACCGAGGACCAGCTCGCCAATGTGCTGGCGCATGAAGTGGAACACATCGACCATTACCATTGCGTCGAGCGCTTCCAACTCGAAGCCAAACTGAAACATTTGGATTTAGACGTCGTGGGAACCCTGCTGCAATTGCCCCTATCGCTTTGGGAGGCCGGCTATCACAAAGATGAAGAGCTTGAGGCGGACCGCGAAGGAATGTTTCTTGCCGTGCAAGCGGGCTACTCGCCTTACGGCGCGGTAGAAATGTTCGAGCGTTTCGTCAAGCTTGAGAAGGAGTATGTAATTCACGCGCAAACCCCGGAAGAAGAACTTTCCGAACTGGCCATCCAGAGCTTGGCCGGATATTTCCGCACCCATCCACTCCCTAGCGAACGCCTTGAGCAAGCCGATCGCATCATTGCGGAGCAAAATTGGCAGAGGCACACAGACCAAAAGCCCTTCCGCCTCGAATACGAAGTGCACAATGGTCAATCCATAACCCGCTGAGCCATTCAGGAATTTCCGCACAGGTTTTGAGCAGGTGACTACCTTCGTTTTTTAAAAAGGTGGGCATTTGGCTCTTTTTGGGCTCTTTCGGGCCATCCCCTGGCAGCGTCACCTGCAACCCATTCAATCCACAACCTTTAATTTCCCACTTGACAAATAGTAACGGATGCGGTAACCTCTAGTCAAGGTTCTGCTAACAGTGTCCCCGTTTCGTCCCTTCCTTCTTCCCAAGCCCGGTGTGTTTTCGCGCACCCGACTTCCGACTCACTACCCACCGCCCACTACTCACTTTCTTTTATCTCTTTTATTTTCACCAGCTTGCCGCCTCTTCGGTATCCCCAAAAAAGCCAACCCCTTTGCAATCAAGCAAATCCAGCCTCTTTTTCGGAAACACCGGGGTGGGGGTACCGCTCTGCGATCTCCGTGCTCCGATCTCAGCGCCCTCTGTGTTGCGCTTTTTCTTGCATCTCACGTATTATCAGCAACTTGCCACCTCTTGTTTTCTCTTGCCTCTCTTTTTTTGTACCCGTTTCCTTTGTTTTCAGCAGTTGCAGCTTCTTTTCCCAAAAACAGGGGGGTGTATGGGGGTGTATTCGCCAACATGAGAGAACAAAAGCAAAAGGCCCCGGCTTGCGGCGGGGCCTCTGCCACTTATCGGAGATGCTTACGCTGGGAGCCGGATGGGGGTTGCTTACCGGCCGAAGCGATACACCAGGCCGCTCTGGAGGCGCAGGTTGTTTTGCTTTACGCCGCTAAAGTGGGTGTACAGATACTCGAGCTGGATGGCGCGGAACGCCAGGTGGCGGGTCAGCTTGAAATCGGCGCCGCCGCCAAACGTCATGGCAAACGAGTTCGCCGATGCCGACCCGAGGCCCGTTATGCTGGCCGTCTCTCTTGCGCCGCCGAACAGCACCTGCGCGTACGGCGTGAAGCGGCCGGAATTGTGATACGCCAGCCGCGGCCCGAACAGGTAGTTGAATTCATGGGACGAGGTGCCCGACGGCAGGCCGGTGATTTTGCAGCCGTCGAAGTCGCCGACGACTGCGACCCAGGCATTCAGGTTGGCCGCGAACGTGCCACCTGCACCCTGGCAGCTGACGCTCGGAGCGCCTTGGCCAGGATAGTTTCGGATGTATTGATATTGGCCGGAAACTTCCATGTCCCGGGACTCTTGGGCCTGCGCGAAGCTGGTCGCGAACAGAGCGAAACCGAACAGAATGAACAGTTTACGCATTCTCTCCTCCATTAGGACGTCCCCAACCTGGGGCAGTACTATAACTATGATCGCGAACGCGCGGCGGGGCGGCAAGCGCCATCTTCGGAGTGTTTCGCGAGGGTAAACAGTGGAAGGAAACTGCCACTTTCTGGAATTCCCCGCGCCCAAAACGCACGCTGTTCGCCGCGCCGCCGAACTTGCCGGGCAGGCCGGCGAGCCAGTACAGGCCAGCGAGCTTTCCGCGCCGGCGAAGTCGGACTCAGCGCTTGCCGGCGCGTTGAGGGAGGACGCAGCGCAGCCAGAGCGACTTGTCGATCGCATGGCGATGCGAGCAGCGAAGCTTGCGGACGCGGGGCGTCAAGGCAGGCGTCATCAAGCTATCGGGAGGCGCGAAGCTATCGAGAGGCAAGTACGGTTGTACTGTTTTCGTTTGGACAAATGTGGTACCTTCATGCCATTGTTTTGCGTTCGGGGTAAATCCAAAATAGCAGCTGTGTGGAACTTGTTCGCCGCCGCCTTCTCCGCAGTCGCACCGGTTCCCTTTCGCTTTCTGTCCACACACGGGGTAGTTCTTTCGGCGGTTGATTGCAGGTAATGCGGTAAGAATTTTGTCGGCCGGGCGCGCTTCGCCGGCTGAGTCTGAGGTAGCTAGTCCCCATGGCAATACTGCACTTTCGCTATAAAGAACGCCGCCGCACCGTGAGGGTGATGCTCAGCGTTCCGCTGCGCGTCAGCGGACACACACAAATCGGCGAGAAATTTTCCATCAGGGCGCTGTCCCATTCGGTGAGCCTGCACGGCGCGTCGATTGAGTTGGAGCTGGAAGTCGTGCTGGGCGAAATTCTGCAGCTCGAAAACGAAATCACGAAAGAAAAAGTGGACGGCAAGGTAGTGTCGATTCGCCGCATGCGCGATGGAAAGAAGTACGTGGCGATCGAATTTGTCTCCAAGGACGCGAATTTCTGGCACATGGCGTTTCCCGTGCCGGGCGCGAAACCGCTGCGGCGCCCTATCTCTTCCAAAGTGTCCTCGATGTAATTCGAAACGGCAACGTTCGTGGCTAAGGCGTTCTCGCCTGTTGTTCACGTCATCGGTTTTCGCCAATCGTTCTCGCCAATAAAGTCGCAAGACCTGCGCAGTCATTCTGTACTATCTTTTTGCTGTGCCCCCTCCGCGAAAATCGGCGATTGAAAATCCGCGAGATTCGATCGGAAAAATTCCGCAACAAATCGGACTGATTTCGGACACGCACGGATTGCTGCGTGAAGAGGCGCTGCACGCGCTGCGCGGCTCGGAACTGATTATTCACGCGGGCGACGTCGGCGATCCAGGCATATTGGACGCGCTGCGCCAGCTCGCGCGCGTGGTGGCAGTGCGCGGGAACGTCGACACGGCAGCGTGGGCGAAATCGCTGCCGGAGACGGCGGTGGCCGAAGCGGGAGCGGTGAACATTTATGTGCTGCACGATTCGAATGCGTTGGATTTGGATCCGAGGGCCGCGGGATTTGACGTGGTGGTGAGCGGGCATTCGCACAAGCCGGGACGGAGCGAACGAAACGGAGTGGTGTACATAAATCCGGGCAGCGCGGGGCCGCGGCGATTCAGCCTGCCGATCACGGTGGCGCGGCTGGACTTGGCAGCGAAACCGTGGAGCGTGGTGTTTATCGATTTGGAGAAAGAGCGTAGAGTGAGGTGAGGCGCGGGGTCAGTAATTTGGATTATTTCGAAAGCGGGGTCGCCGCGACGGAGTGCGAAGATGAAAAAGAAGAATAAGAATAAGAAGAACAGCAAGAAGCGGACGGTGAGCAAAAGCAGAGTTTCCGCAAAAGCAAAATTGAGCGCGAGGAGCGGAAAGAAGAAGATCTCGGCTAAACGCAAGCAGGTAGCCCCACGAAGACCAGTTCGCGAAAACGAGGTGATGGGAAGCCAAAGCGTAGAGACGGTGTCTTTGTCCACCGTGCGACCGAAGGCGCGGTCGGCGCGAGTTGGCGGCGGCGCGGGCGATTACCGGGGAATTTCGGTGGTAGAGGGCGCGGATTCGGAGAGCCCCAAGGAGCTGCTGGAAGAAGGGCAGACGTTTGAGGCGGGGATTGTGAGCGGCGTGCAGAACGCTCCGAACGCGGATGAAGGCGAAGTGCAGACGCGCGAGGTGCCGCAGGACGACGTTCCGTTGGAGTACGACGACGACGACCGGCCGTAGACACCGGCCAATGCCGTGATTCGGCGCCCTATACATTGATTAGCTGATTGACACGCCAGAATAGACGGACGCAGAGTTAGTCTGTTTTTTATCTCCCTTTCACAGATCTCTTGGTTTTGTCGTAAGGAATTTCGGGCTCCGGGCCATTACTCGCCGGCGAGCACACTCTTTTTGTGTGCGCTTGTGCGTTGAAGGAGAACGACGATGAACGAACAGGACTCTATTTCTTGGAAAAAATTTGAGCAGAGACACCTAACCAGGCGCAATCTGATTCGCGGCGCGGCGGGTGCAGCGGTAGGGGTCGGTTTGTTGCGCCCAAAGGCGGCGCTTGCCGGCAACGACGATGACCGCGCGGAACATGCCGGTTGCGCCTTAGGCAATCCGATTCCCGGGGGCGTTACGCCATTTAAACCATTTGGGGTCGTTGTGCACCATAATCCGCTGAATCCAGCCAACCCGCTGGCAGATATCAACGATCCGTCCCAGATCACAGATTTTGACGGGTTTGTGGGCCTGACGCATATTCGCGGCGGCGGGACGGGCATGAACACCGAAACGGGCGCCACCACGACTCTGGCGTATCAGGCGGACATGGGCTTCAGCCAGGGCAAATTCATTGGCGTGGATGGCCGCCGCCACGAAGGCACGTTCGCCTTTGTTTGACTTGATCTGTACACCGCTCCGGTTGGAACGGCACCGCTCCTTCAACAGATCCATGACTACAACGTGCACATCGACTCGAATGACGTGTTTTGGATGGTCCCGCTGGCTCACGACGCCGTCAAAGTTGACTTCGACGATGGGCGTGCCCGCTTGCGGGTGAGTGGGCTAAGGGTCTTCGATGATCATGACCTCGCCAATTCGCTAACCCTCGGGCTGGGACTCCCTGGCGACCTTGGCTTTCCCTATCCGGCGATCTCACCGGTCGCCCCGGTCCGCGCGACCGTCTCCTTCGACGTGGAATGGAACGGTATTGTCGCGACGGCCCAAATTAATAACAGTGCGCAGAGCTTTAAAGGTACGTTCCTCAGCACAGGGGCAACGATCCGGTGGTCTGCAGAGCAGCCCGGCTTCCAGTTCGAGTCGGAGCCACCCAACCCTGCGCGGAACCTGATTTCCGTGCTGGGGCGCGAGGAAAATGGCGTCTTTTTCTCTTAACTTTTCTTAACGCGGCCCAAGTTGTCTTAACGCACTCAAGCCCCTTTGGGCTAAAGGGAGGGTCCAATGGCCGCGAGTATGCTTGTGCCGTCCCACGTCGAGAGGTAAGCTCCCATACGTACGTAGCCCGATGCGATTAGAGTTGCCCATTCTGCGACCACCCCAAGGCTTCACTTGAGCAGCCCGCTGACCGCGGGTCCCGTCGGCAAATATCCTTTTTGAAGTTCGAGTTGATCAACCCTGTTTCGTCACCAGGCCGTACAGGCTTGGAGAAAGATTTCGCCATGAAATCGCGCAAGACTTTTCTTATGGCGTTTGCTTTTATTGCGGTGATCGCCTGTGCCGGGAACGGATTTTCCAGTTTGCCGCAGCCAAGCGCTAGCGTCCGCAGTTTCGAATTTACGTATCTCACCAGAATTCCTGGATTGCCCGCGGATGCGAAAATTTCCAAGATTTGGATTCCGCTGCCGCAATCGGATTCGTATCAGGCCATCAACGAGTTGAAGATCGAATCCCCATTCCCTTACACCACGCATCGCGATTCGGAATACGGGAATGAATACGCGTATCTGGAGGTTCCCGCGGCGAAGATGGGCAGCCCGGCGGAGGTACGTGTCAATTTTCAAGCCAGGCGGCAGGAGCATCGCGTTGCGCTCGCCGGCAATGCGAACGCGGCAAACGTTGGTCCGGGCATGAGCGCGGGCACGGGTAATCTGCAGCGGTTCCTGCAGCCGGATCGCCGTGTGCCCCTTCAGGGAGTTATCGGAGAACTTTCCGCGCAGGAGACACGCGGACTTCAAGATCCCCTTGCGAAAGCGCGCGCAATCTACAACTACGTGATCGCCACCATGCGCTACGACAAATCCGGAACCGGCTGGGGAAACGGCGATGCGATCTGGGCGTGCACCGCCAAGCGCGGAAATTGCACCGATTTCCATTCGCTGTTCATCGGCATGATGAGAGCGGCGGGAATTCCGGCGCGCTTCGAGATTGGCTTTCCGCTTCCCGCGGATCAGCACGCTGGAACGATACCCGGATATCACTGCTGGGCGCAGTTTTATGTCGATCGATACGGCTGGATCCCCGTCGATGCTTCGGAGGCCTGGAAGCATCCGGAGAAGAAGGATTACTTCTTCGGGGCGCATGACGACAATCGCCTGCAGTTCAGCGTTGGGCGAGACATCCGGCTTGACCCGCCGCAGCAAGGCGAGCCGTTGAACTACTTTATCTATCCCTACGCCGAACTGGACGGAAAACCGCTTGCCTTGGAATCCAAATTTTCGTTCCAGGACCAGATGAGCGGCAGCAATTGAAGTTAGCGCTGGCACTGCTTGCCGGGCATCGCGCAAGCCTCACTCGTAGTATTCGGGAGACTTCTTCAGGGATTGCCATTGATGGCCGTCGTGGCCAAAGACTACCAACTTGATTCGGTCGCGTTCGACCAGGTCGAGAAGTTTCTTCGTGCTGGCGCGGAGCTGTTGCTCGTTGTCGTCGTTGGGCCAAGCTTTGCGATCGACGGTGAAGGTGCGCTGTATCATGACGGCGTCGATGGCGAGGAGGACCGGGCCGGTTTGCGGGAGTTGGACGAGAACGGATTGATGGCCGGGAGCGTGGCCGCTGGTTTCAAGAAGCGTTATGCCTGGAGAAAATTCCGCGTCGCCATCGATGAGGCGATAACGGAGGGCGGGATGATCCCAATGCGCGCGGGCCGCCGCAAAACGCGGGTGTCCGCTGCGGGCCCGCGTGTAATGTTCACGCTGCACGATTAACTCGGCGCAGGGGAAATGGTCGTGATAGCCGGCGTGATCGACGTCGAAGTGCGTGCAAATGAGCGTGTCGATGTCCTGGGGGCGCAGTTTCAGCTGGGCGAGATGTTGGAGAACATTCTTTTCGTTCTTGGAAGGCGGAGCGGGGGAAGGCGGGGCGTCGGGCGCCATCCCTGAATCGATCAGGACATGCTTGTTGTCGAGCGTTTCGATGAGATAACAGCCGGAACTCATTTCCAGAGTCTGGCCTCCCGGAAGAGGTACGGACGTAGTGCTTAGCTGGAAGAGATAGAGCTTTTTCGGTGTGGTGGCTGTGGTCATGCGGTTCCTTTTCCCTTTCGCGTAAAAGCGCCCGTATACGGAGCGCTCTGATGGGATAAATTGCTGTCTTCCCGACATATAGTATACCACAGAGTTATACATTTGTCAAATGGTTAAATGCGTTTTCGCCCGTCGGCTGAGTCGCTAGCCGTTCGTTTGACTCCGAACCTCATCTCGATTTTTTGGGACCAATGCAGCTCGGAACGGCCATACAGCAAAATTCCCAACGAGGGCCCACGGAATACTGGATTGGCCTGAGAAACCCTTACGTTGGAAGATGGGTTCCTCCAGTGGGGGGCTCACTTACCGCAGAATTCGCGCTCTCCAAAAATCAGGGTGTGTGAAACGAGGACTCATGAAGGCCCAACTGAGGCTGACGTTGGTGTGCGTGGTGGCGATGACGGCTTTGATTGCGGGATCTTCGCACGCGTTCCAGAAGCGATTTGCTCTGCCGGCACCGCCGACTAAGAGCGAGATTGAGCACGGGCGTTACTTAGTCGAGGAAATAGCGAAATGTCCGGAATGCCACACGCCGCGGAAGTCGGATGGCGAACTGGACGGGACGGCGTGGCTGCAAGGCGCGTCGATCTGGATCCGGCCTGTGGCCCCGATCGCGAACTGGGCGGACCGGGCGCCGGCGCTGGCGGGACTGCCGAGTTTCACGGAAGAACAAGTGGAAAGGGTCCTGGAGGATGGAACGGGGCCAAACGGGGAGCCGCTGCGCCCGCCGATGCACATCTATCATATGTCGCCGGAAGATGCGCGAGCGATTGCCGCGTATTTGAAGTCTTTGCCGGCACCGATGCACTAGGTGCCGCGGATCAGATGCGGCGTGATCGCGCGAAACGCCATTCAGGAGAATGGCGTTCCCGGGGCTAGCGAGGCTTGCGCGGGGCGGGTTTTCGTTTGCTGCGCGGGCCGGGCTGTTGCAGCAGAGATTCGCGAGTTTTCAAAGGAAGCTTGGCGACAACGAGGTCATAGGATTCACGAAGCAGGGTGGCGAGTTCCTCTCTAGACAAAGCGTCTCTGGTTTCCAGGGCAACCCATTGCGCGCGGGCCAGTTAAGGCGCAGGGATAATCCCGGCGCGCTCGGTGAGCTCCGCAAAATTTTCCGCTGAACATTTGAACGAGAGCCAGACCTTCGCAGGTTCCAAAACGGTTACGGCAAAAATCTTTCCGCTGATTCGGAAAGTGAGAGCGCCCCAGGTAACTTGTTCGGTTGCGTGGGGGAACGAGAGGCAGAGATCGCGGAGCCAGTCAAGGTCGGCGCGCATGGCAGGAGTGTAGGCGAAATTGTGATCGTCGGGAAAACTTTGAAGCTGAGATGAGGACGATCGCGGGCGAGCTTAGTCGACCCCGATGTCTTCGTTCCAGATAGCGGGATTACTGCGGATATAGGCGGCCAGGAGGTCGATGCATTCGGCGGAGTGGAGGTCGATTACGTCGACGCCGTTTTCGCGGAGCCAGTCGATGCCGCCGCGGAAGTTGACGCATTCGCCGACGATTACGGTGGGGATGGCGAATTGGCGGACGAGGCCGCTGCAATACCAGCAAGGCGCGAGCGTGGTAACCATGATTTTGTCGCGATAGGTGCGCTGGCGCCCGGCGCGGCGGAAAGCGTCCGTCTCACCGTGGATTGAGGGATCGCTTTCCTGAATGCGGCGGTTATGGCCGCGGCCTAGAAGGTTTCCCTGACGGTCGAAAAGGGCGGCGCCGATGGGAATGCCGCCTTCGGCGAGGCCCAGGCGAGCTTCCTCGATGGCGATTTTCAGCATTTGTTCGTGGATAGCGCGAATGCTTTCCCTGTCATTCGTCATTCGATCTCCTCTATGACGGTTTGGCGTCAACGTCGGCCGAAGGTCGGTCCTAACAAGTGCTCCTTTCCCTTAATAAACAATATGCTGGTTAGGTTGCAAGGTGAACAGCCCAAAGTAGCGACCGGCGGCCTGGCGAGCGAGTTTGGGAAGCAACAGCGTGTTCGCCTGACCACGCACGTCAGCGGTTAGGCCCTACCTAAATACCTTACCTACAACAACTTAGCTTCTGGCCTGTCTCTTGCCAATTTGCATGTTCGATGGTGATTTGGCAGGAGGTAATTATGCTGGGGCGAAGGCTATTTATTTTACTTACGGTTGCAGTTGGCTCGATGGAACTGGCGGGCTGCGGCGGAGAGGCGGCGCGATCGGCGCAGGCGCCGCACGCGAACGCTAATTCAAGGCAAGCTTCGCTGGCGGCCGGACATTCGCGTTCTTCCAATCACGATGCGCCGCATGAAGGGTTTCTTGCCACGTACCACAATCCCGAAGAGGGCATCTCGTTTCGTTATCCGAGGAATTATTCGCTGGAAGACGGCGACGTGCAGGAGCATTCATTTTTCCTGAAGAGGCAGGAGGATTTAGACAGCGAGCAGCCGGGAGCTACATTGCTGGCGACGGTATTGATTCCCGAAGACGGCTATCCAAACACTACGTTTGAGCATGGGTCGCTGCAGCTGGTGATCAATGAAGCAGGCACCGAGCCGACCTGCCGGCAGGCAAGCGTTGCGACGTCGATCGGAAATGTCGCGAGAACGATGACCGTGCGAGAAATCGTGTTTCGGTGGAGCGAGCAAGAGAGCGAGACGGCGGGGACGAAAGTGTTGGAGCGCGCGTATGCGGGATATGCGCGGGGAACCTGCTACGAGTTTTTTCTGACCGTGGCGGCGGAAGACGCGCCCGATCCAGACGGATTCAAGAAGCCGGCTGACACGGCGAGGATCATGAAGCAACTGGAGAAAATTGTTTCGAGCGCGCAACTTTTCACGAAGAGCGCAACACCGCCGACGGAGAACACCGAAGAGGCAGCGGATCGCTTGTGATTACAACCAGGGGCGAGCACGCGACGCTTTGCCTGCCGAAGTTTTGGCAGTAAGAAGTGACCGCACTGGAAGGCCCGATTACGTGAGCTAAGTGGCGCGTCTCTCGCCACGACTCATTCGGATGTGGGCTCGTAGTTCGATCGCAAGCCGCGCATTCGCTCGGAATTCCAACCAACGTTTCCTCCTCTCGAAGGCGAAACAGCAGCAAGCCGTAGGCTGCGCAAATGTTTTGCGCTGGGGCAGGGCTGGATTTTCCCCGGCCTGGAACCTTGACAGGAGGAAATCATGCGTTTTTCAAAAATTCTGTTGGTGTGTCTTGGATTGGTGGTGCTGGCGAGTTGCCGCGGGAATCAGAGTTCGGCAGCAGCGAGCACAACAGATCCCGCGTTAAAGCTCGCTGTTTTCGCGGATGGGGGCGAGCCACTCCCAAGGCCGCCATTGGTAGCCGATGGATGAGAGCCACTGCCCAGGCCGCCGCTGGTAGCCGATGGGGGAGAGCCGCTGCCCAGGCCGCCGCTTATGGCGGACGGAGGGGAACCACTGCCGAGGCCGCCACTGGCGAATGGCTTCGCGGCCTAGTGGGAAGACACGGGAGCCGGGGAGAGATGGTCCGCATTTCTCCCCCGACTCGTGCTAGCATTTGACACCGCAAGTCCTGCCGCAGCAGCTCACTCGCGCTCTGGAGAGAAATGCTCAGCCAAATCATCTGGTGGAGCAGCAATGCGCTGGAAGTCTTCCTACTCGCTCGAGCGGTGAGCGGCCCACTGTTTCTTCGCTATCCGGTTTTCTACACATATATCCTGTTGGTGTTGCTGCAGTCGCCGATTCGGTTGATTGCTTACCGGTACCAGGAGATGTATAGCGCGGTTTACTGGACAACTGAGTTTCTGGGGCTGGCGATGGGATGCCTGGTGGCGTTGGAGATCTACCGGGTAGCGCTGGCGGCCTACCCTGGGACAGCAAGAATGGCGCGGAAAATCCTGCTGTTTCTGTTTGTGCTGGCACTGACTAAGGCGGTCGCCGCGCTTTGGAGCGATCCGCATTTGCTGGCGGAGACTACGCCGCTACAGATGGAACGAGCACTCCGAACGGTGCAAGCGATTTCCATCGTGGCGCTGGTCACCGTTTTCGCATTCTATTCCATACCTTTTGGAAGGAACCTGCGGGGCATATTGCTCGGGTATGGATTATTCATCGGCGAGCGAGTGATTTGCCTGACATTTATCTCCGCGGCAGGCCGGGATTTCTGGTTTTATGCGTATTCCGCATCCTACGTGGCGGCGCTGAGTTTGTGGCTGGGACACTTGTGGGCCTACCAGCCGAACCCGGAAGCGAAGGCCAGCATGAAACTCGAGAGCGAGTATCAGAGGATTGCGGCGGCGACGCAGAGACGTTTGCACGAAACACGAGGGTATCTGCGAAAGGCGGTGCGCTCATGATCGGGTCGTGGAGCCTTATCGCCGGAGTGGTGCTACTGCTGTTGTTGGTGGCGGTGGTAATGAAGGGATGGCTGGCGGCGCGACAATTTGAGGAGCCAATGCGCACGCCGCGTGAATTAGAGGAAATGGAGACGTGCCCAGAAGGATTCGCCTCCAAAATCTTTTCGCGCGCCGACTGGGAATTCGTTCGCGGGCTGAAAGCTGAGAGGATCGAGCGATTGTTCCAGCAAGAGAGAAAGCGGGTGGCGCTGGTTTGGGTGCGGCAAACCTCGGCAATGATCCGAAAAGTGATGCGGGAGCATGCAGCGGCTGCGCGCCAAAGTCACAGTCTGGAATTCGCGACGGAGGTCAGTATTCTGTCGCAATTTCTCACGCTGATGGCCGTATTCGGGATTTTGTCGGTGGCGATTCAGATAGCGAGTCCGCTGTGGCTGGGAGGACTGGCACACTTTGCGCAGAGGCTGTCGCAACAGGTAACGACGATGCAGGAATCGTTCCAAGCAGGCGTGCTGGCAAAGTCGCAGGGGAGCGCGAACGGCGTAGCTGCCCAGTAAATGGCAAACTGGCTGATCGTGGCACGTGGGGCGAGTCACATACATGGACGTTCCAGACAATAGAGCCGCGGTGGAAGGAGCGTACGACGATCTATTGCGTCGATCGCTATCGAAAATTAAGGGCGACTTGGCGCGTCTGATCTATGTGGCCTCTACGCGGGACTACAACACCGGCAAATACCAACACGACGGACTAGCGGCGCGTTTTCAGGCGGAGATCGCAGGTCAGGCGCTGGAGATGGCGCATCGCGAGATCTTCCACCGGCTTGCGGAGTGTTCGCTGCAAGAGCTTGTGGGAGAGGTCGAAATTTATGTGAGCTCTTCGCGACAGAGCCGCGAAGAGATATTAGAAGTGTGGCAAAAACTCGAACCTTACAGAGTGGCGCTGCCCGTGGACGTCAACGTCGCGGCAGCGCAACTGTTTGTGTCGAACGTTAAGCTCGCCCTGGCAATTTTGTGCCTGCGTCAGCAGCTGGAGGCAATGGAGACGTCAGCGTCATAGCCACGGCCGTCACCTGGCCGACGATTTCAGCGTCCGTACCGTGCGCGAACCTGCGAACCGCGCGAGGCGAGAGCGGGTGCGGCAGTAGCAGCAGATGGCCCTCCTGCAACTCACACCAACAGCAAGCATAGCCATCGCGTAATTCCACAAAATAAATAGGGCGATCGAACTCCGTACGCCAGCGCATGGGCTGGATTCTGCGCACGCGCGGATCAATCTTCACAAATGAGCCAGGACGAAGCAGCGGGGAGAGGGTCGTGTCCTGAAGGCCGATGTAGCCGTAGAGGCCGTGGCGAATGTCGAGATGCTGGATCAGAGCGATGGGCACCTCACCCCAAACTTCGACGAGGCGCGAGAGGAGATTCGTGTTGTCGATATCGAAGGAGCGATCGAAGCGAATGGGAAAAGAGACGGTACGTTCCTGGTCATAAATTTCGAGATTGGTCAGGTGGGTGTTGGGCAAAGGAGCAGCCAGTTGATTGCGGCTGAGGTGCTGCAAATCAACACCGTAGAGGAGCAGCAGGTCGGCGAACTTGATACGGTAGATGGAACTGAGACTATAAAGTTTGAAGATGCTGGGGACGGAATCGGAGTTTTCGACTTGCGTGAGCCACGCGTTGGAGATGTGAAACTCGGGATTACCTTCGGCTTCGGCAATCTTCTGGCTGAAGTCGGCGACTTCACGCGTGGTAATCCCCAAGCGACAACGGATCTGCTTAAGCTGTTCGCTAGGGGGGTGAGCCCAAGCCATGGGGAATCTACCTCAGACTAAAAGGGGAATATGTAGCGTCTACGTTATACCTGTTGGCACGCCATCTCAATTGGCGCCAGGTGCAGAACTGGGGCACGCAATACCTCGCGTTCGGAAGCAATAATGCCGATGGCCGGCAAGGTGGAGTATGATGCGTCGCACCAATTGATATACAGGCACGAGGTCGAAAGTGGACGCGCCGGTCATTTCAACGAACGAAGCGGGCCGCGTGGCAGCGCTGCAGAAATATGCAATCCTGGACAGCGAGCCGGAACAAGCCTTCGATGACCTGACACTGCTGGCTTCGTACGTGTGCAAAACGCCCATCGCGCTAATTTCGTTGATCGACGAAGACAGACAGTGGTTCAAGTCTAAGGTTGGGATCTCGGCGACGGAAACTTCGCGGGACATTGCATTTTGCTCGACGGCTATTCAACAGCCGGACCTGTTTGTGGTGCCCGATGCGCTGCAGGATGAGCGATTTCGCACGAACCCGTTGGTCGTATCGGAACCAAACATCCGCTTCTATGCGGGAGCGCCCCTGATTAACGAGGATGGCTATGCGCTCGGCACTTTATGCGTGATTGACCGGACGCCCAGAAAGCTGGGCGACGATCAGGAGACGGCGCTGAAGGCGCTGAGCCGGCTGGTGTTGATGCAAATGGAGTTCCGGCGCAATCTGATTTTGCTCAAGGAAGCGTTGAATGATCGCACGCGCGAGGAACACGAGCGGGAACGCGAGCTGAAGAAGGTGCAAGACACGCTGCTGCGGGTGCTGCGAGTGCACACGTAGGGTTACGACGCGCTCCACACACCCCTTGCGACGGCTCGCAGTGTCAGGGATGCTCCCGGTCTATTCTGTCAGGGATGTGCCCGGTCCGTAGCACCACCGGGAAGGTACCCCCTCCCCCCGTTTTTTCATAAGTGTTCATTCTAAAGAGACTTAAAGTCGTTTGTTTTCACACACTTTTACAAGTGTTGATTCTAAACGTAGTTAGTCCATCGCGATATTTTCTCCGCCGTCGGCGTGAGGACCGAGCGAAGAAGCCGGTGAAGCTCGGCGGCGGGCACAGCAGTGCTGTGCCCCTACGAGGGCGCCGCGCTCGCAATGCTTAGTAGCGCAATGACGGAGGAATCGCGAATCACACCGAAAAAGCCGCAGGGCTCCGCGGACTCCGCCCTGCGCTACAGGACTTACCGGCTAAGCGCCATTCAGGAGGATGGCGTTCCCGGGGACTAAAGCAATAAACGCCAGCAAGATGCTGGCGTTATGGAATTCGAGGCGTACTTATCTACAGGACTAATATACAAGAATGGCGTCTATCTTGTCAATTCATTTAATTCATAGACAGTAAATATAGCCGAATCAGGATCTTAGATTAGTGTTCGAGGGAGGCGGCGATACGCTTGCCGTATTCACGCGCTTTGGCGAGGATTTCGTCTTCGCGAAGCGTGAGAAGCTTGCGGTCTCGCATGATCACGCGGCCTCCGATGATGACCGTTTCGACGTCGCTGCCCTTCAATGCGTAGGCCAGCTGAGAATATACGTCGTACATGGGCACGGCGTTGGGCTCGTTCAAACTAATCAAGATCAGATCGGCCTTTTTTCCACGTTCGAGTGAGCCAATTTCTTTCTCCAAATGAACAGCTTTGGCGCCTTCGATGGTGGCCATCTCCACGACAGCTTTTGCACCAAGAGCGCGCGGATCCATTTTGGTGATTTTCTGCAACTTGGCGGCGAGGTCCATCTCCTCCATCACATCGAGGTCGTTGTTGCTGCCGGAAGGGCCGTCAGTGCCCAGACCCACTGCGACGCCGGCGGCGCGCTCTTCGATCACGGGGGCAACACCGCTGGCCAGCATCATGTTGCTGGAAGGATTGTGCACGCAGCCGACCCCTTTTTCGGCCAGGAGCTTGCTGTCGGTTGCGTCGACCCAGATGCAATGCGCAGCGACAACATCCGGGCCGAGTAAGCCGATACGATTCATATATTGGACAGGGGTGACGCCATTTTTGGCCAGGCTATCGTCGAGCTCCTTCTTGATTTCGGCGACGTGGATCAAGATTGGCGCGTGATATTTCTGAGCGAGCGCTTGCACATCATGGAGCGTCTTTTGCGAGCAGAGGTAGATGGAGTGAGGCGCAACGGCCGCGTGGATGAGAGGGTCACCTTGCCAGCGCTTGAGGAACTTCTCCGTATAGGCGGCCGCTTCCGCCTCGTTCTTATTATCCGGCACTGGAAAATCGATCCAGGTTTCGCCGAGAATGCCGCGCATTCCCGCGGCCTTGGTTTCTTCGGCGATGGCATCTTCAAAGTAATACATGTCGGCAAAGGTGGTCACGCCGCCGCGTATCATTTCAGCGGCAGCCAGGCGAGTGCCCCAGCGCACAAAGTCTTCGGTGACGTTTTTGGATTCGGCGGGAAAAATATAGTTCTTCAACCAGACGTCGAGGGTGACGTCGTCTTTCAGGCCGCGCAGCAGCGTCATGGGAGCGTGCGTGTGCCCGTTGATGAAACCCGGCAGGACCAGATGATTTCTGGCGTCGATGTGAGTCGCAGCGGGGTACGCGGCTTCGATTTTGGCGCGCGTGCCCACTTCCAAGATTGTGTCGCCCTTTACGGCGATCGCGCCGTCTTCCAGGACGCGGCGATCCGCATCCATGGTCACAACGGTGCCACCGGCGATAACCAGGTCCGCCTGTTCCCTTCCCTCTTGCGGAATGGCAGAGACGGCGAACGCACTGGCACTCGCCACGAGGACGCAGAAACAGCAAAGTTGCCTTTTCATCGAAATCGCTCCGTCAGTTGCGGTTGAAAGAATATCAAAGGCTGGACGCATCGAAAGGCTTGGGAAAAAGATTGCGCATTTGCAGCACTTCCGTTTTGCCTTTGAGGTTGGAAAGGATTACGGGAACGTCGCCGCAGAATTCCCAGATGAGTTGGCGGCAGGCGCCGCAAGGTGAAGTAAGGGCGTCGGTATCGGTTACGACTGCGATGGCGTCGAAGCCGCGCTCGCCTTCGCTGATGGCTTTGAAGATGGCAACACGTTCGGCGCAAACCGTCAGGCCGTAAGTGGCGTTTTCGACGTTGCAGCCGCCAAAGATTCTGCCGGAGGTCGCGCGAAGAGCGGCGCCTACGCGGAAATTGGAATACGGCGCATGGGCATTCTCTCGCGCTTGCTTGGCCGCGACGATCAGATGGTCGTACTCACTCACGCTATGGCCTCCGACATTCTTGGGATCACCCCACGAAGCAGCGCGATGAATTGCGACTTGATGCGCGCGGCGGTCTCCAGCACTTCTTCCTGATTCAACAGCGCGTCGGTGGTGCCCGCGGCCATGTTGGTTACACAAGAGATTCCGAGGACGCGAATTCCGCTGTGACGCGCGGCGATAACCTCTGGAACCGTGGACATGCCGACGAGATCCGCGCCGATTGCGCGAAAGGAGTAGATCTCGGCGGGAGTTTCGTAGCTGGGACCTTGCACGGCGAGATAGACGCCGTTGTGGATGTTCAAGGCGAGCTTTTTCCCTTCTTCTGTGACGAAGCGCTGAAATTCCCGGTCGTATGCCTGAGTCATATCTGGAAAACGCAGGCCGAAGCGCTCGTCATTCGGACCAGTCAGCGGGTTGACGCCTTGAAAGTTGACGTGGTCGCGAATCGCGACGAGGCATCCTTGCGAATAGTTGCGATTGATGCCGCCGGCCGCGTTGGTGATAATTACGGCGTTAATGCCCATGCGCGCGAAAACGCGAATGGGGAAGGCGACTTCCTTCACGGAATAGCCTTCGTACAGATGGACGCGGCCCTGCATGCCAGCTACTGGGATATCGCCGACATTGCCGATGACGAGACGTCCTGCGTGCCCGATGGCGGTTGATTGCGGGAAATTTGGAATCTTCGCGTAGGGGATTTTGGCGGAGTTGGTGAATTCGTCCGCGAAATCGCCGAGGCCAGAACCGAGAACCAGTGCGATGCGCGGTCGCAGCTTCGTTTTGCCAAGAATGAATTTGGCGGCGCGTTCGGCGCGCACGAACTCCACGCTGGGCTTCGATTTCGCTTGGGTCCCTTTCGCGTTTTTCTTTGCGCTCATGAAAAGATTCCGACGATGGAAGCGGACAAGAGATTGGCCATAGTGCCGGCCAGCATGGCGCGGATACCGAACCTGGCGAGTTGGCCGCGCTGCTCGGGAGCAAGCGCGCCGATACCGCCAATCTGAATGCCGATGGAGCTGAAATTCGCGAAGCCGCAAAGCGCGAACGTGGCGATGGTGAAGGATCGGGGGTCGAGCGAGCCTTTCAGGGTGCCGAGTTGCGCGAAGGCGACGAATTCGTTGAGCACCATGCGCGTGCCCAACAAATTGCCGATGGTGGGAGCGTCGTGCCAGGGAATTCCGATGAGCCAGGCCACGGGAGCAAAAACCCAGCCAAAGACTTGCTGCAGACTGTATGGAAACCAGCCGATGTGCAGGTGTGTCCATCCCATGATGGCGTTCACGAGGGCAAGCAGCGCGAGAAACGTAATCAGCATGGCGGCGACATTCAGCGCCAAGTGCAGGCCGTCGACGGTGCCGCGGGCGATCGCTCCGAGGATGTTCGATTCTTTTTCCATGGGCGGCATTTCGACGCGCCCCGCGGTAAGAGGCTGCTCGGTTTCAGGGACCAGCATTTTGGCCATCAGCAAAGTGCCGGGCGCGGTCATGATGACCGCGGTCAGCAAATGTTTTGCGTCCGCGCCACCGACGCGCATGTAGGCGGCCATCATCCCCCCGGAGATGTGAGCCATGCCGCTGGTCATCACGGTCATCAATTCCGATTTGGTGAGCTTCGGAAGAAAAGGCCGAATGGTCAGAGGCGCTTCGGTCTGACCCATGAAAATGCTGGCGGCAACGTTGAGAGACTCCGCGCCGCTGGCGCCCATGATGACGGTCATTAACCAGGCTGCGCCGCGAATAATGATTTGCATTATGCCCAGGTGGTAGAGGACCGCGAAAAATGCGGCGATAAAAATGATTGTCGGCAGCACCTGAAAAGCGAAAATCAGGCCGAACGACGAATGGTCTTTACCCAGCTCGCCGAACACAAACGAGGAGCCCACGTACGAAAAATCGAGGAGCTTCTTCGCTCCGTTACCCATTTTCTGGAAGAGCCATTCTCCTGATTTAACGCGCAAGACGAAAAGTCCGAGCGCCAGCTGAAGGCCCAGCCCCCAGAGCACGGTCTTCAGGCGAATGGCGCGGCGGTGGGTGGAAAATATGTAGGCGAGGCCCAGGATCGTGGCGATGCCGAGCACTCCTGTGAATCGTCCCACGTGGTTCTCCTCTGCGCTTGCCTCGTGCGCCGAACTGCGACGAGCAAACGCGACCGAACAGAAACAAGCCTTAGACTTCCGACCTTCGCTCAGGCCCCGATAATACGCCGAATAAGGGGGCGCTTTTCGCGAGGACCTTCCTGGGCGACAAAATAGTTTTCGGCAATCAGCGCTTTCGCTTCAGCGAGCCTCGCATCAGCATTATAGTGAATGGTCGCGAGAGGTTCGCCTTTCTCGACACGATCGCCGATGCGCTTGTGAAATTGCAAACCCACGGCATGGTCGATGGCGTCTTCTTTTTTCTCGCGGCCACCGCCAAGAACGGCGAGCGCAATCCCGAACTGCTGGCAGTTCGTGCCGGAGATATAGCCAGCCACCGGACTAGGAACATCCACACGAGAGCGCGATTTGGGCAATCGATGGGGTTCATCGACGACGCGGTCATCACCACCCTGCAGACGAATTCCCTGCTTGAATTTTTCGCGCGCCTGGCCGGTTGCGATCATTGTCTCCGCCAGGCGCCGGCCTTCGTCAACGCTCCTGGTGCGTTCGCCGAGATAGAACATCCATGCGGAGAGTTCCAGGCTCAGTTGGCGAAGATCAGCGGGGCCGCCGCCATTCAGGACGTCGATGCACTCCGCGACTTCGTTGGCGTGACCGGCGGCACGGCCGAGCGGCTGATCCATATCCGTGATGAGCGCGACGACTTTCTTTCCCATGCGTTTGCCGGTTTCGATCATCACCTCGGCTAGGTTCACAGCCTCTTCTTCGCGCTTCATGAACGCGCCGGAGCCCACTTTGACGTCGAGAACGAGAGCGTCAATGCCTTCGGCGAGTTTCTTGCTCATGATGGAGCCGCAGATCAGGCCGATGTTCTCAACGGTGCTGGTGGCGTCACGCAGCGCGTAGATTTTCTTGTCCGCGGGAGCGATTTCTTTCGTTTGGCCGATGAGGCCCATGCCGCATTCTTGCAGCACATGGCGGAATTGCGCGAGGGAAAGATTCACGTTGAAGCCGGGGATGGCTTCGAGTTTGTCCAGTGTCCCACCGGTGTGACCGAGACCGCGGCCGCTGATCATGGGAACGGTGAGGCCGGCGGCGGCGACGATGGGCGCGAGGATCAGCGAAGTTTTATCGCCGATGCCTCCCGTAGAATGCTTGTCGACCTTTTTCCCGGGAAGATCCGAAAAATCGAGCACTTCGCCGGAATACAACATTGCTTCGGTGAGAGCGGCAACTTCGGAGCGTGACAAGCCGCGCAACCAGACGGCCATCAGCCAGGCGGCCATCTGGTAGTCCGGAATATCGCCCCGCGTATAACCGGCGACCAGAAAATCGATTTCGTCGCGGGAATGCTCCCCGGAATCACGTTTTTTTCGGATCAAATCGACAGCGCGCATGCGTGTGTGGACGTCGCGGGAGCGTAACACGTTCTGGAAGGCGGAGGCTAGGGGCTGACGCGGCTCAATACCGAAGAGACCCAGGGGGCGATTCTGAAACTAGGACCTGGCGCGCAGGTAGAATCCGTAGATAAGCAAACCCAAGCCGCTGAGAAATACAACCGGAGCGAGATAGGCGGTGACCAGAGGAGGAACCGCTATCGGCAACGTGAAGCTGCTATACCCGGCGGCAAAATACTGAATGACACCCGCCAGCAACATGTACAACAACCCACGGCGAATTTCGTGGCGGCCTCCGGTGCGTTTGCGGGAAGACAGTTGAACTTGCGGAACGTCTTCGCGGCAATGGGGGCAGCGAGTAAGATGCGCGAGCATGGATTTCCCGCAGAACACGCAGGGGCGTGTGGAAAGCGCCTGATTCTGCAAGGAAACGGCCATGTAAGGACGGAAACCTCAATACTCAGCCTAGGGCTGGGGTCCGGCAGCGTCAAGGCGGCTGGATACAGAGAGTAAACAGCGCTACATTCCGAGGATAACCAGAACGGCACGGTCAGGCGCTTTTGGCAAATCGTTGTGCTAGCGTGCTAGACGAAGTAATCCCCCTTCCGCTTAAACGTCTTCTCGGGCGAAGTGCCCTTGCTCGAGTGATTGTGTGGAGCGATGAAGAAAAAGCGGTTAGGGGAAGTCCTTCGCGAACGCGGCCACGTTTCCGCCGCCGATCTCAATAGCGCCCTGCAGGAGCAACAAACCCAAGCCAGGCTGGTGCATCTGGGCGAGTTGATGCTGCAGCGAGGGGTAGTCTCCAAGAAAGACCTCACGTCGGCGCTGATGGAAGTTTCGCAGGTCCCGTATTTCGATTGCACCCTCGCGCAGATTGAACCCGATATTTTGAAATTGGTGCCCGCGGCGATGGCCAGGCGGTGCCGAGCTTTGCCTGTGGGCATTGAGGATTCCAAGCTGAGCGTCGCCATGGCCGAGCCGCAGAACCTGCAAAACATCGACGAGTTACGGTTCAAAACCGGAAAGGTGATTGCGCCGAGACTGGCGTTCCGCAGCGAGATTGATGCGGCAATCGCAAAATACTACGGGCGGGAGGAGGAGAGAGAGACTACTGCAGAGACCACCACAATTCGCGAAGAGGATCGCGCGATCGAGTTCATCTCCTCCAGCGAACAAAAGCGAAATATTGAAGCGATGCTCGAAATGCAAGTAGAGCTCAACCAAAAATCCAAAACCACTCCGGCGGTTCTGTTGGTGGCTTCGATGATTACAGCGGCGGCGGCGAAGCATGCCAGCGACATCCACGTCGAGCCACAAAGTTCGGATATGGTCATCCGATTTCGAATTGATGGACTGCTGCGCGAATACGAGCGGGTTCCCCGGAGTCTGCAGAATACGGTTGCGTCGCGCATCAAAATTTTGTCGGACATGGATATCTCCGAGAGGCGGGCGCCGCAGGACGGCCGATTCCTGGTGCGTATTGGCAACCGTCGCATCGACATGCGGGTTTCGACTCTGCCGACCCAGTTTGGAGAAAAGGTTGTGATGCGTCTGCTGGAATCGGATGTGCCGCAGGGGACCTTTGCGAGCCTGGGAATCCCGGCTTGGATCGACGAAAAGTTCAAGCGCATGCTGGTTCTGCCGCAGGGCATGATTCTCGTCACCGGGCCAACGGGCTCCGGAAAAAGCACAACGCTTTATTCGGCGCTGACGTTCGTGCGCAAACCTTCCATCAACATCATCACAGTGGAAGACCCGGTGGAGTACGCGGTTCCCGGATTGAACCAGGTGCAGGTGAACACCAAAGCGGGAATGACCTTCGCGACGTGTTTGCGATCGATTCTGCGCCAAGATCCGAACGTAATCATGGTTGGCGAAATTCGCGACAGGGAAACCGCGGAAATCGCGCTAAAGGCGGCGCAGACGGGGCACCTCGTGCTTTCTACGCTCCACACCAACGACAGCACTTCCGCGGTTACGCGGCTGCTGGACTTGGGCGTGCCGGCATTTCAAATTGCAGGCTCATTTACCGGAATCATGGCGCAACGCCTGATCCGCAAGCTGTGTCCCTGTCACAGGTCGGTGCCTGCGAGCCCCGAATTCGCCAGGCAACTGCTGCTGGCCGGCGCGACGGAAGCTCCTACTGTGCAGAATCTTCCGAACGGTTGCGAGAATTGCGATCTAACGGGCTACAAGGGCCGAGTGGGAATCTATGAAATGCTGGCGTTCGACGAAGCGATTCGCGCAGCCATCCGGGACGGTGGCAACAGCGACGAAATTCGCGGGATAGCGCGCCGCAGCGGAATGAAGCTGATGCACGAATATGCCATCGAACAGGTGCGGGCGGGAATCACGACACTCGAAGAAGTCGAGCGCGTGGTGCCGATCGAGCGAATAAACAGTCTTGCGTGTCCGGGGTGTCAACGCTCGCTTGCCAGCAATTTTTTGTTCTGCCCGTATTGTGGGGCGCACATAACCATCGAAGCGGAATCTAAATCGCCGCACTACGCACTGGCGGGAGAAAGCGCGGTAAACCAATGAGAGGCGATCTTCATGAGAGAGTGGCTGAAAACGGAAGGATGAGCCCGCGCATCCACTCCGTCGACAAAATCTCCGTTAACTATGAAGGACGAACCGAAGAAGTCGCAGACCGTTTGCCGGATGTCAGCCCGCGAGGGATGTTCATCGGCACCAGCCAGCGATTTCCCGAAGGGGCGGTGCTCAACCTGAAGTTTCGATTGGCCATATCTGGAGCGGAGATTCGGACGCGATGCGAAGTTCGCTATTGTCAGCCGGGTGTCGGCGTAGGAGTCGAGTTCATAGGTATCTCACCAGAAGACTCGCGCGCCATAGAACGCGAGGTCGAGTTGTGTGCGAAGAAGCGCGCCAAACACACAGCAAAGAAAAAATCGATCCGCGCGCGATAAACGGAGCAGCCTATGCCAGGCGGCAACCCGGGCAGAAACGCTGCCTTTCCAGTAATCGTTCAGAGCGGCTGATCGAGATATGGCGGCAGCAAGGTCGTTTGCCCCGTAACCACGCGGTAGCCCGCAGCCGTGTAGAGATACACGTGCAAGACATGCATTTGACTGCTGATGCGCTGCCCCCTCAACACCGCCCGCATCGACCACAAACTCGTCGCCACCGCGGTGTCGCGATACAGACGTACTTTTATATCGGAAGCGGTGAATGATTCGTACCTGATCTCCGGAGTTTGCACCGCCTTTATAAAAGAAGATTTGTCGACTGCTTGGCCGCGAGATAGCACACCGCTAAAATCGTCGCTGTACACCCTCCGGAAGAAGGTCGCATCTCCCAGTTGAATCGCCCGCGCCGTCTCCCTTTCAAGAGCGACCACCTCTTGGCGCTGCAGGTCCGCATTCGGATGCTCCAGCATGCAGGCATCCATACACGCTTGCCGCTTGGTTTCCCGGGAATCCTCCTGGGGATGGAGAGGTGGCGTGAGGGCAAGCCCGATCGCCAGAAGAACGGCAATTCTTTTCATTACGCTCGAGCCTCCCGGAATAAGAGAAACATTTTGCTAAGTTTCCTCCAAGTATAAAGAGCGCCGACGCAGAAGCTTGCCTTACCCGAGGCGATGTGTGCAAAGGAAAACCACCGATGGCATTCAATGCGTAGCTTGATTGACTAAAGCAGGACGAGTTAGCTAGCGCGAATCCAGTCCAACGATCAATCCGACGATCAGCAAGTGCTGCGTAGGCGTCAGGGCAATCACGCCAGGCGAAATTTCCGCGCCTCGGAAGAAGCCACCACCTGTTCCGCACGAATCGTCGAAACGATACTCCAGCCGGGCGATTGTGTAGGTTTTTCGGTAGGACCATTTGTATTCGACCGTGGCTGTCATAGCCTTGATCAACTGAACCGAGCCGGTCCATCGCCCGTCGCGATCCCAGGCAACCTCCGGCCGCGCCGTCACGCTCCAGGGGCCGTGCACGATTGCATGGAAGGGTAACTGGGCGGACATCCAAAGTGCCCGCGGATTTCCAGGCGCGCGGACTTTTTCCGTTCCCACCTGATACTCAAAGGCCACGGTTAGACGATCTCTCTTCCATTCCGTGGTGGTATCCGAGAAAAATCGCCAAAACTCGAGCGCGGTGTCGGATTGATGCGGGCCATAAAGCAGAGTCTCCTTGAACGCTACATGGTCGGTGGGAAAGTAAGCGAGCTGCCCGCCGAAGCTGGGCACATTGTTTGGATCCGCGAGATGGTCATAATCATTGATCACGAAAGTGGACACCGTGATTTTTCTGGTGAAGGGGTAGGTCGCGTTCACCCCAAACATCAGGTAGGGGGTGTAATCGCCTCCCCAAGGACGAGTGTAGGTGAAATTGTCCTTGGCATAGAGCGAGTCGTATCCAATAAAACTGTTGAACAAGCCCGCTTGCAGCGCCAATCCCTTACCTACCGGCGCCAAGTAGCTGACGTCCGCAAGCCCAAAATGGCGCAGCCAATCCGAGCCGCTGACCATCGGCGCAGTTGCAGAGAAGCCGAAGTTCTCCGAGTCCTTGCCCGTTTGCACCTCCAGCTCCATTCCCCAACGGGAGTCCTCCGCAGCGAGTTTCTTCACGCCAGCGGCGGCGATATTCAAATCCAGTTCATCCACTTTGAATGCCGTGCTGCGATCGCGGAATAAGTGGTTGGCGGGATGATTGAAGTCGAGTAGATAACCCGCATCGACGAACCCGTTGTACTGCCATTTGGCTGCCGACGGCGGACTGGTCGCGTCTGCTTCCTGCTGGACCGATATTGTAGCGTCCGGTGTTGGGCTGCTCGCCTTGCCGCTGGCAGTTTGGTCCGCGAAGACGATTGCCGAGTGCGAAGTCATCCACCAAGTTGCGACGATCACCACCGTAAATAAACGTCTCTCTAGACCGGGCACACCCATGCCGCCTCGTTAAATGTCAAAGCAATCGTAGATGCTTGGAGGTCGGAAAGAAAGTCATAACACCGCACGTGCGCCAAAGCCGGCCGGCTGCCGTCACAACCAAATCTCGGATGCGGACGATTTGAATTTCTAGTTTGACGTGGAGCTAACGCAGTTTGAGAATGCCGATAATTCAGCCTCGGCCCAAATATCAGGAGGGTCCTCGATGAAAAAACTGGTCCTTTCTTTTCTTGTGGTTGCACTGTTGCTGCCCGGAACCGCTGCCGGTCAGAGCATTGGCCAGAGCAACTCCACGAAGTCCAAGGTATCCACCGTCTCCGGCAAAGTCAGCCAGGATGGAAAAGGCTTGATCGGAAAGAACGATCAGCCCTGGTCGGTGGCGAATCCGGGCGCGCTGGCGGGTCACGAGGGCCAGCAGGTTAAGGTGGAGTGCCAGATTTCACCCGGCGGTCATGAAATAGTCGTACTTTCGGTAAAAATGGTGGCCACGCAAGCTGAGTACGCCGTCAACCTTGGTGACGCGGCGTTTAGACGCTAGCGAGGCCACCACGGGATGATTCTCACGCCCGCGGTAGGACTTGCGCCTCGGGCGCTCCTCTGCCTAGAACTTGACCAGGATGGACAAGTTGATCCGGTTCTCGATTTTCTTTAGATCTGGCGTAAAACCGGGCACGAATGCGCCAGGCGATCCGCAAATATTTTCGACGATCGGAGCGGTCGGGCAGGACGTCGGTGTAACTCCTCCAGGTCCCGAGAAGTACGGCACATTCGCCGCGCGATGATCAAACTCCCCGCGAAATGTGATGTACTGGCTGGGCATGTAGTCGAAGGTCGCTGACGCATCCCACGCTTTGAATTGGTCCCCTGGATTTTCCGTAAAATAGGGCGTGCCTGAGGCCGCGGTCGCACCATTGATCGGCGGCAGCAGCACCAAATAGCGTCCCGGATTGTTAATTCTGCCGCCGCCCAGAGTCAGTCCGTAGCGGTTGCGGTCGAACCAGAAGCGGTTATAGAACATGAATCCGAGGAAATCCTGCTTTGGTCCCTTCGCGGAATTCCCCCAGCAGCTCACGCCGCCGCCGTGTTCACACCCGATGTCGCCGGTCAAAGAGAAAGCCGCTTTGCTGAGGAAACTCTCGTTGTGGTCCAAGTATTTGATCTCGATGCTGTCGTCGCTGTGATAGCGGACGCGGCCCGGGGTATTGAGCGCGTCCTCGCCCAGCATGTACTGATTGCCTAGCACGGACAACCATCCGTTCGGCCGCCAAAGAATTTGGAATCCAAACCCGGGCCGGCCGTTGAATCGCCCGTACGACTGCCAGCCATTAACAAACCACGGCTCGATCTTCAGATGCTCTGTCGGAAAAATCTGCACGCGCACGCCGTTGAAAAACCACGGCGTGTTCGAAGAAACGTAGGAGGGCTGGTACGCCCAATTGTCGAATTGGTAGTAACTGAAAAGCCCGACGTAGGACATGAAGATCCCCGCATCCACGTTGATTCCATGCAGGGCGTTGAAGTGGTAGCCGCCGTAGGCCTCAGAAATATAGCGGTACGCATTGTCCAGCTGCCACTGACCGCGCGATGGGCTGGCGTCATTACGCGGCGTCGTCTGCGAATACATACCAAACTGCGTCATCAGCCGGGCGCGCACGTTGTCGTAGTGAAAATCGCCGCCTACACCGAGCTGCGTCACTTGCACTTCGTTGTGCCGGAAGACCTCGCTCGATCCACCAATCGTGTCGTCTTTCGGATGATTGAAACTGTAGTTGTAATCCACGTCGGCCCTGACCTCTGGGGTAAAAAACTTCGTGGCATACGGCGTGTCTACGGTGCGCGAATTGCCGTTCAGCCATGTGAAATCGGCAAAGGAAAAGGGCTCGGCCTTCGCAGGCTTGGCCGCGCCCGATTTACCCTCTTCCGTAGCTTGGGCGCCCGTTGTTGCGTCCGCTGAATTCTTCGTGATGGCACCCGGCGCTGCCGCTTTGCCAGCAGCAGCTGTTGCTGCCCCGCTCGCGGCGCCGGCGGGCTGCGACGCCTCTGACTCAGCTTTGGACCCGGCAGGCTTGTTCCTGTTGGTCTCCAGTTCAGCCACGCGCTTCTCCAGCAGCTCTACACGATCCAATAGGAACCGCTCCCGTTCCGTTAGCGGAGCGGGGGCTTGGATCTTCGGGGAGTCTTGCTTCGGTGCATCGTTCTTTCCGTCTCCATCGGCCAACGCCCACGTGGGGCACAAACCCACGTACAAAAGCCCAAGCGCCAGTGGCGTGATTATTCCTTTGCGTCCGAGCGTGCGCATCTCTTTCTCCTTGGTAACTGGCAACGGATTTTTCGAGGAACAGGGAGCGTCCGGGCAAACGCGAACGCTCGTTCGTTGCCCTGAAATGCTAAGGTATGCCCTGTTAAGAATTTATAAGGGGAGAGATAGCATTTCCTAAGAGTCCGCGCGCACTTACGCGCTAACGCTTGAGAAAATTATCGAGGCGCTGCCGAAAGCAGCAGCTAAACGTTGAGCGTAAGAGAAACGAGGTCGGCACGCGGCGCCGGCGGTACAGGCGGCAGCTTGGAGCGATCGACAGGACGGTACAAAGTGTCGCGCTCGACCGGCACGCGCCCGGCGGCGCGAATGAGGCGTTCGAGTTCCGCGCGCGAAGTGAACTCCGAAGTTTTCGCGCCGGCATCGTGATAGATTTTTTCCTCGACGACCGTGCCGTCCAAATCGTTGGCGCCGAAGCGCAAAGCAATTTGCGCGATGCTCGGCGTAAGCATGATCCAATAAGCCTTGATGTGGTCGAAATTATCCAGCAGCAGCCGAGCAACAGCGATATTGCGCAAATCGGCGTAGCCCGTCGGCTTCGGAATATAGGACAGCCCGGTGTTATCCGGATGAAACGCCAGCGGAATGAACGTCACGAACCCGTGCGTCTGGTCCTGCAATTCGCGGAGCTTCACCAGGTGGTCGACGCGCTCTTCCTCGGTTTCCACGTGACCGTAGAGCATCGTGGCGTTCGAACGCAGGCCGATTTCGTGCGCCTGCCGCGCGATGCTCAGCCACATTTGCCCGCTGACCTTGTGATCGCAAATAATCTTGCGCACACGCGGATGAAAAATCTCCGCGCCGCCGCCGGGCAGCGAATCCACGCCAGCTTCTTTCATTTTTTGCAGCGTGTCTCTCACGGGAAGCTTCGCAATGCGCGCGAAATAACCCACTTCGACCATCGTGAACGCTTTCAGGTGCACGCTGGCGAAGCGCTGCTTCAGTCCGCGAATCAGCTCCAGGAAATAATCGAACGATAGATCCGGATGCAAGCCGCCTACAATGTGGAATTCCGTGGCGCCTTCGCGAACGCCCTGCTCCGCACGCTGGTAAATCTCCTCCAACGCAAACGTATAGGCGCCCGGAGCGCTGGGATCGCGCCCAAACGCGCACAACTTGCAGTGTGCCACGCAAACATTGGTCGGGTTGATATGCCGATTGACGTTGAAGTATGTGACGTTGCCGTGCCGCTTCTCGCGAACGTGATTCGCCAGCCAGCCAACCGCCAGCAGATCCGGTGAGCGGTAGAGCGTAATGCCGTCCTCGATGTTGAGGCGCTCTCCGGCGAGCACCTTGTCCGCAATAGGCTTCAGCCGCTGGTCCGTAATGGTCAATTTAGACATTTACTTTGCGCTTCCAGAGTACCGCAATCCTGCGCTCTTCCCGTTTTTCAAAGCATCCGAACTTTTCAAACACGCCAAACCGCCGCTGCGGCGCCCCAAAACAGCAGGAACAAGAAACTAATATAACCGTTCACGGCAAAAAACGCAGCGTCCAGCTTGCTCAGATCGTCCGCTTTCACAAGAGAATGCTCGTAAGCAAGCAGCGCTGCGACCACCACAACGCCAAGCCAGGCCGGCCACGGCAACGCGAAGCTCGCGGCCAGCGACGCGAGCAGTGCCACTACTCCGACGTGCATCGCTCGCGCGATCAACAGCGCGCTAGCAATCCC